>OLRU01002174.1_pt1 | contig 14327 bp, 5 predicted proteins | sample 1672961 | NCBI WGS metagenome assembly OLRU01 (sample SAMEA3136741, study PRJEB25190) | human gut metagenome | biome: human gut; feature: human-associated habitat; material: faeces | place: Austria | collected 2013 | reverse complement strand
ATTGCCCGGCGAACCATTTTCATCACCGAGCATGTAAATGCCATGGTGGAGGCGCGAAAAGTGGCGAACAAAATAGAGAGCGAGCGCGAAAAGGCCATTGCCTATCACGATACCATCGCCCCGATGCTGGAAGAGATACGTTATCATATCGACAAGCTGGAGCTGATCGTAGACAACCAGATGTGGACATTACCTAAATATCGTGAATTGCTTTTTATTAGATAATCACTGCATAAAGGTTATCTATTTCTTTTGTTGGTTGTTTTAAGTTTGCGGAGAGGGGCGTCGGGATGACGGTCCTCTTTACACATTACCCTTCTTGCTTGCTTACTGTCTTTCAAATCGTAACTAAAACCACAACAGACAATATCATACTGTAAGTTTTCATATTTATTAAAAAAACGAATAAAATATTTCTTTTCGATTTTTATTCTTACTTTTTTATCGCTTTCGTCAATTATTTATGGTTTTTTATTGCATTTATGTTAATTGATATTTGTATCTTTGCAGTCGAATCAGAACATATACTTAGTAGATTATGTGTGGAATAGTAGGCTATATTGGAAAACGAGATGCTTACCCTGTTCTCATAAAAGGCCTGAAGCGGTTGGAATACCGGGGCTATGATAGCGCAGGAGTCGCATTGATAGACAAAAAAAGGAGGTTGAACGTTTATAAAACGAAAGGAAAGGTTTCAGACCTAGAGGCTTTTGTTTCCCAAAAAGACGTTTCCGGTACAATTGGTATTGCCCACACCCGATGGGCCACCCACGGAGAGCCTTGTCAGGCTAACGCTCATCCTCATTTTTCTTCTTCAAAGAATCTAGCTCTTATCCACAATGGTATTATTGAAAACTACGCTACCCTGAAAGAAAAGCTACAAAAAAAAGGGTTCATCTTTAAAAGTAGTACAGATACCGAAGTTCTCGTACAGTTAATTGAATTTTTCCAACTTTCCAACCATTTAGATTTACTTACTGCCGTTCAGTTGGCTCTGCATGAGGTGATTGGCGCATACGCTATAGCGGTGCTCGACAAGAATAATCCCGATGAGATTATTGCAGCACGCAAAAGCAGTCCGCTGGTGGTAGGGATAGGGAAGGATGAATTCTTTCTGGCTTCGGATGCTACTCCGATTGTAGAGTATACGGATAAAGTGGTGTATCTGCAAGATGGGGAGATAGCGGTGATTCGCAGAGACAAGACATTGGAAGTCGTCAATCTGGACAACGTGCTTCAAAATCCCGAAGTACGTACGGTGGAAATGAATCTGGGACAACTGGAGAAAGGGGGATACCCGCATTTCATGTTGAAGGAGATATTCGAACAACCCGATTGTATTAACGACTGTATGCGTGGACGCATCAATGCGGACGGTGATAAAGTAGTACTGTCGGCGGTTATTGATCATAAGGAACGTCTGCTCAAGGCTCGTCGCTTTGTAATTGTGGCTTGCGGAACTTCGTGGCATGCCGGATTGATAGGGAAACAACTGATAGAAAGTTTCTGCCGTATTCCGGTAGAAGTGGAATATGCCTCCGAGTTCCGCTATCGTGATCCGGTGATTCATGAAGACGATGTGGTAATAGCTATCTCGCAATCGGGTGAAACGGCCGATACATTGGCTGCCATAGAACTGGCGAAAGAGAAAGGAGCTTTTATCTATGGTATATGCAATGCGGTAGGTTCATCCATTCCGCGCATTACAGATACCGGTTCTTATATTCATGTAGGACCGGAAATAGGAGTGGCGTCCACCAAGGCATTTACTGGACAGGTAACCGTGCTTACCATGCTGGCGCTGACACTGGCAAAAGAGAAAGGGAGTATGGCAGATGAGAAATACCTGGAAGTGATCCGGGAATTGACTGTGATTCCGGCTAAAATAAAAAAGATATTGATCAGTAATCCTAAAATAGCGGAACTGTCGCGTATTTTCACCTATGCACATAATTTCCTCTATTTGGGGCGGGGGTACAGTTTCCCGGTAGCTTTGGAAGGCGCGTTAAAGTTGAAGGAGATATCTTATATTCACGCTGAAGGCTATCCCGCCGCTGAGATGAAACATGGACCTATCGCATTGATTGATGCCGAAATGCCTGTTGTGGTGGTAGCTACGCATAATGCGATGTATGAAAAGATAATGAGTAACATACAGGAAATCAAGGCGCGGAAGGGAAAAGTAATCGCTTTGGTCACAGAAGGAGATACGGTAATCAGTAAGTTGGCCGATGATTGCATTGAGTTGCCCGAAACATTAGAGTGCCTCGAACCGTTGATAGCTACGGTCCCCTTACAGTTATTGGCCTACCATGTAGCCATTTGCAAAGGGAAGAATGTGGATCAGCCACGAAATCTGGCGAAGTCGGTAACAGTAGAATAGAAGGCAATGCTGCCGGAGATTATGCAGGAAGTTTCCGGCATAATTCTTGAAAGATGTACCGTAAGTTTGGAAAAATGACAGAAGGTCTTGTCATACCTTTGGGATGTTTTTATAAGAATCTGAAAATGAACTATTAATTTAAGTAGTAAAGAGAGAGCATGGAACCGTTAAAGCATGAATGTGGAGTCGCTATGATACGACTGCTGAAACCGCTGGAATATTATCAGGAAAAGTATGGAACCTGGATGTATGGCTTGAACAAGCTGTATCTGCTGATGGAAAAACAACACAACCGCGGACAGGAAGGCGCCGGGTTGGCCTGTGTCAAACTGGAGGCCAATCCCGGTGAAGAATATATGTTCCGTGAAAGAGCTTTAGGTTCAGGGGCGATAACAGAGATATTCGGTACGGTGCAAAATCATTTCAAGGATTTGGCGCCTGAACAATTGCATGATGCCGGATACGCCAAGAAATGCCTTCCCTTTGCCGGAGAGGTATATATGGGGCATTTGCGTTATTCCACTACCGGAAAAAGCGGTATCTCCTACGTGCATCCGTTCTTGCGCCGTAACAACTGGCGTGCCAAGAATTTGGCGTTGTGCGGCAATTTCAACATGACCAATGTGGATGAGATTTTCGCACGTATCACTGCCGACGGCCAGCATCCGCGTAAATATGCCGACACATATATTATGCTGGAACAAGTGGGGCACCGTTTGGATCGCGAGGTGGAGCGCCTCTATGTGGAATGTGAGAAGGAAGGTCTGAAAGGCATGGATATCACTCACGCTATAGAAGACCGCATTGACTTGGGTAATGTCCTCAAGACTTCGAGCAAGGAGTGGGATGGAGGCTATGTGATCTGCGGTATGACCGGTAGCGGTGAGTCTTTTGCGGTGCGCGATCCGTGGGGCATCCGTCCGGCTTTCTGGTACATGGACGATGAAATCATGGTATTGGCATCCGAGCGCCCTGTCATTCAGACTGCCTTGAATGTATCTGCCGGAAGCATCAATGATTACGATACTTTTCAGTTTCTTTCTTTGGTCTTGTCTTATAAGCAAGACTGGAAAGATGCGTTTGGCACAGATCAACCGGGCGAAAGAGAAGAAAGCCTGTTCCTTCGAACGTATCTATTTCAGCCGGGGAAGTGACATGGATATTTATAAAGAAAGAAAACAGCTGGGCGAAAAACTGGTGAATCCTATTTTGAAAGCGGTAGACTATGATGTGGAGCATACCGTATTCTCTTTTATACCCAATACGGCGGAAGTGGCTTTCTATGGACTGCTGGAAGGATTCGACAATTATCTGAATGAACTGAAAGTAAAGAAGATAGAGGCTTTGGGGCATCATCCCAATCACGAGGAACTGGAAAAAATCCTGTCCTGGCGTATCCGTAGCGAGAAAGTAGCCATCAAGGATATCAAGCTGCGTACTTTTATCGCCGAAGGCAACAGCCGGAATGATTTGGCTGCCCATGTGTATGATATCACTTATGGAAGCCTTGTGCCTCATGTGGATAATCTGGTGATTATTGATGACAGCATCGTCCGGGGAACTACGTTAAGACAGAGTATTATCGGCATCCTCGACCGCCTGCATCCGAAGAAAATCGTCATTGTTTCTTCTTCGCCACAGGTGCGTTATCCTGATTATTATGGTATTGATATGGCCAGTATGGATCAGTTTATCGCTTTCAAGGCTGCTATCGATTTATTGAAAGAACGGGATATGAAAGATGTGATAGCCCGTGCTTACAACAAATCGAAAGACCAGGTGGGGTTACCCAAAGAGCAGATGGTGAATTATGTGAAAGAAATTTATGCCCCTTTCACTAATGAGGAGATTGCGGCAAAAATGGTGGAACTTCTCACTCCGAAGGGTACGCAGGCGAAAGTGGAAATCGTTTATCAGACACTGGAAGGATTGCATGAAGCGTGTCCCAACCATACGGGCGACTGGTATTTCAGTGGGGATTATCCTACTCCGGGTGGAGTGAAGCTGGTGAACCAGGCGTTTATAGACTATATAGAAAAAGTTTATCAATTCTAAAGAACAACCATTCAAGATAGATTAGATGAGAAATGTAACATTGATCCTCGACGACGGGAGCCGTTTCCCGGGCAAGTCGTTCGGTTATGAGAAACCGGTAGCCGGCGAAGTGGTGTTTAATACCGCTATGACCGGTTATCCTGAGAGTTTGACAGACCCTTCATATGCGGGGCAGCTGATGACCTTAACTTATCCGTTGGTCGGTAACTACGGGGTACCTCCCTTTACTATCGAACCCAATGGCTTGGCTACTTTTATGGAAAGTGAACGTATCCATGCCGAAGCGATTATTGTAAGTGATTACAGTGAAGAATACAGTCACTGGAATGCGGAAGAAAGTCTGGCCGACTGGCTGAAGCGTGAGCAAGTGCCGGGCATTACAGGCATCGATACCCGTGAACTGACCAAAGTTCTTCGCGAACATGGGGTAATGATGGGGAAAATCGTATTTGATGATGAACCCGGCAATGTGCCCGAAGCAATGTATGCAGGTACCAATTATGTAGATAAAGTATCGTGTAAGGAAGTAATTCGTTACAATGAAGGTGCCGGTAAGAAAAAAGTGGTGTTGGTGGATTGTGGTGTAAAGACAAATATTATCCGTTGCTTACTGAAACGGGATGTGGAAGTGATCCGTGTTCCTTGGAACCATGACTTTACAGGGATGGAGTATGACGGATTGTTTATTTCGAACGGTCCGGGTGATCCGGATACCTGTGATGAGGCGGTACAGCATATCCGCAAGGCGATGAGCCTGAGCGACAAGCCTATCTTCGGCATTTGTATGGGGAATCAGTTGCTTTCCAAAGCAGGAGGCGCCACCATCTATAAATTGAAATACGGTCATCGCAGCCATAACCAACCGGTGCGCATGATAGGAACGGAACGTTGTTTCATTACCAGTCAGAACCACGGTTATGCGGTAGATAATAATACATTGGGAACCGATTGGGAACCGCTGTTCATCAATATGAACGATGGTTCCAACGAGGGTATCAGGCATAAAACCAAACCTTGGTTCTCGGCACAGTTCCATCCGGAAGCTGCATCGGGACCTACGGATACCGAGTTCCTGTTTGATGAGTTTGTGAAGTTGTTATAAACCGTGTATTAAAAAGAACAAGTATGAAAGACGAAATAAAGAAAGTATTGTTATTAGGTTCCGGTGCCTTGAAGATTGGCGAGGCCGGAGAATTTGACTATTCGGGTTCGCAAGCATTGAAAGCCTTGAAGGAGGAAGGGATTGAAACGGTTCTGATCAACCCGAACATCGCTACCGTGCAGACCAGCGAAGGGGTGGCAGACCAAATTTATTTCCTGCCCGTTACTCCTTATTTTGTAGAGAAGGTGATAGAAAAGGAACGTCCGGACGGTGTGCTCCTGTCTTTCGGCGGGCAGACTGCCTTGAACTGTGGGGTGGCACTGTACAAAGCAGGTATCTTCGAAAAATACAATGTCCGTGTGTTGGGTACTCCCGTGCAGGCCATCATGGATACTGAAGACCGTGAATTGTTTGTAGAAAAACTGAATGAAATCAATGTCAAGACCATCAAGAGCGAAGCGGTGGAAAACCTGAAAGATGCCCGTCGCGCCGCTAAAGAATTAGGTTATCCGGTCATTATCCGTGCCGCCTATGCATTGGGTGGTTTGGGCTCAGGTTTCTGTGACAATGAAGAGGAACTGAATGTTCTGGCTGAAAAGGCCTTCTCTTTCTCTCCGCAGGTATTGGTGGAAAAGAGTTTGAAAGGCTGGAAGGAGGTGGAGTATGAAGTGGTCCGTGACCGTTATGATAACTGCATCACTGTATGTAACATGGAGAACTTCGACCCGCTGGGTATCCATACCGGCGAGTCTATCGTGATCGCCCCTTCGCAGACACTGACCAATGCCGAGTATCATAAACTTCGTGAACTGGCTATCCGTATCATCCGCCATATCGGCATTGTGGGCGAATGCAATGTACAGTATGCCTTCGATCCCGAATCGGAAGATTACCGTGTCATTGAGGTCAACGCCCGTCTTTCGCGTTCGTCTGCATTGGCTTCCAAGGCTACCGGCTATCCGTTGGCTTTCGTTGCCGCCAAATTAGGCTTGGGATATGGGTTGTTCGACTTGAAAAACTCGGTGACAAAGACCACCAGTGCCTTCTTCGAGCCTGCACTGGACTATGTGGTGTGCAAGATTCCCCGTTGGGACTTGGGCAAGTTCCACGGTGTGGACCGTGAACTGGGCTCGTCCATGAAATCGGTGGGCGAGGTGATGGCTATCGGACGTACTTTCGAAGAAGCCATTCAGAAAGGTTTGCGCATGATTGGTCAGGGAATGCATGGTTTTGTAGAGAATAAGGAATTGGTTATAGAAGACGTGGACAAAGCCCTTCGTGAGCCGACGGACAAACGTATCTTCGTGATCAGCAAAGCCATGCGTGCAGGTTACACGGTAGACCAGATTCATGAGCTGACCAAGATTGACAAATGGTTCTTGCAGAAATTGCAGCACATCATGGACACTTCTAAAGAGATGCACGAATGGGGCAATAACCACAAGCAGATTACCGATATGCCGGACGAATTGCTCCGCAAGGCGAAAGTGCAGGGATTCTCCGATTTCCAGATAGCCCGTGCCATTGGCTACGAAGGAGATATGGAAGACGGTATTCTGTATGTGCGTAATCATCGTAAGCAGGTGGGAGTCCTTCCGGTGGTGAAACAAATCGATACTTTGGCGGCCGAGTACCCTGCACAGACCAACTATCTGTACTTGACGTATAGCGGTGTGGCCAATGACGTAAAGTACTTAGGCGACCATAAATCCATCGTGGTACTGGGTTCAGGCGCTTACCGCATCGGTTCGTCGGTGGAATTTGACTGGTGTGGCGTGCAGGCTTTGCAGACTATCCGTAAGGAGGGTTACCGCAGTGTCATGATTAATTATAATCCCGAAACGGTTTCTACCGACTATGATATGTGCGACCGTCTGTACTTTGACGAGCTGACTTTCGAGCGTGTGATGGATATTCTCGAACTGGAGAATCCTCACGGAGTCATTGTATCTACCGGTGGCCAGATTCCTAACAATCTGGCTCTCCGTCTGGATGCGCAAAATGTAAATATCCTCGGTACCAGTGCCAAGAGCATTGACAATGCCGAAGACCGGGATAAATTCTCGGCCATGCTGGACCGCATCGGAGTGGACCAGCCCGAATGGAGCGCATTGACTTCTATGGAAGACATCCATGCCTTTATTGACAAGGTAGGCTTCCCTGTTTTGGTACGTCCCTCGTATGTGCTGAGTGGTGCGGCCATGAATGTCTGCTCCAATCAAGAAGAGTTGGAACGCTTCCTGAAACTGGCTGCCAATGTATCGAAAAAGCATCCGGTAGTGGTGAGCCAGTTCATCGAGCACGCCAAGGAAGTGGAAATGGACGCTGTGGCTCAGAATGGTGAGATTGTGGCATACGCTATCAGTGAGCACATTGAGTATGCCGGAGTGCATTCGGGCGATGCCACTATCCAGTTCCCACCGCAAAAGCTGTATGTGGAAACGGTGCGCCGCATCAAGCGCATCTCCCGTCAGATAGCCAAGGAATTGAATATCTCCGGTCCGTTCAATATCCAATATCTGGCAAAGGATAACGATATCAAGGTGATTGAATGTAACCTTCGTGCTTCACGCAGCTTCCCCTTTGTCAGCAAGGTGCTGAAAATCAATTTTATTGAACTGGCTACCAAAGTGATGCTCGGACTGCCGATTGAGAAACCGAACAAGAATCTTTTCGAGTTGGATTATGTGGGTATTAAGGCCAGCCAGTTCTCTTTCAACCGTTTGCAGAAAGCCGATCCGGTATTGGGGGTAGACATGGCCTCTACCGGTGAAGTAGGCTGCATCGGTACGGATACTTCGTGTGCCGTATTGAAGGCGATGCTGTCTGTGGGGTATCGTATTCCGGAAAAGAGCGTGTTGCTTTCTACAGGTAATGCCAAGCAGAAAGCGGATACCTTGGAAGCGGCCCGTATGTTGCAGAAGAAAGGGTATAAACTTTATGCCACCGGTGGCTCTTCCAAGTTCCTGACCGAGAACGGTGTGGAGAATACCCGCGTGTACTGGCCCAGCGAAGAAGGACAGCCTCAAGCACTGGATATGCTTCATAAGAAGGAGATAGATATGGTGGTCAACATTCCCAAGAACCTGACTGCCGGCGAACTGGACAACGGCTATAAAATCCGTCGTGCTGCCATCGACTTGAATATTCCCTTGATAACCAATGCTCGTTTGGCAAGTGCGTTTATCAATGCATTCTGCACCATGACCATAGACGACATTGCCATCAAGAGTTGGGAAGAATACAAGTAATCAGTTTTTCGTCCATTATTTATCCATCGTAGCGTTAGGTAATTATACCTACCGCTGCGGTGGATATTTAGTAAGATTGAATTTAACGGTAAATATTCCGATGATTCTTTCTTTTGTTCATGGAAAGTGTTTATATTTGACCCATAAGTAATTATAAACTTATTTGGTATGTTGGGGCAAGAGAAAACAAGGGAATTATTGGAGCAGGAGCTTGAGAGGTTACGAAACGAAAATCATCGGCTCAAAGAGGAACTGACCTCTTTGAAAGAAAAAGAAACGAATCAGAGTTTTAAGGAGAAGTATGCAGTGAGGATTCTGGAGTCTTTGCCGGATATGCTCACAGTGTTTAATCATAAAGGGACAGGTATAGGGGTGGTGTCCAGTGAAGAAACCAATCATGTGGGAGTTCCCAATAGTGCTTTTGCCGGTATGCATATGCGCGACATGATACCCGAGGAGGCATATCACAATGTTTATAATAATCTTCAGAAAGTGATTGCGACGGGCAAAGGTTCTACAGCCCATCACGAACTGGATGTTAATGGTGCACATCATTATTACGAAAACCGTATCTTTCCTTTGGATGAAGAGTATGTGTTAATCATGTGTCGTGACATCAGCGAGCGGGTGGTTACACAAAAGAATCTGGAAGTGTTTAAGCGCGTGCTTGATAAGGTGAGTGACAGCATTCTGGCTGCTTCTACCGATGGTACTTTGGTGTATGCCAATAAGCAATTCATTGAAGAATATGGTGTGAAAGGCGAACTGGGTGTACAGAAAGTCTATGATTTGCCGGTTTCTCTTCATACAAAAGAGATATTTGAAAAACGAGTGCAGGAAATACGTGATAACGGGGGCAGCATGGGATATCATGCCCGGTATACCCGGGTGGGGGAAGTAAAAGAACGTGTGCATCAGGTGTCCACTTTCATAATGGAAGATGGGCAGGAAGAGATTGTATGGTTCTTCACTCAGGACATTACGGATGTAATTAAGAATAGGGATGAATTGCGCGAACTGAATTATCTGCTGGATGCCATCTTGAATAATATTCCGGTATATATGTTTGTAAAAGACCCGGAAGATGATTTCAGATATTTGTATTGGAACAAGGCACTCGCCAATCATTCCAAAATTCCGGCATCGCGTGCATTGGGACGTACCGATTTCGAGATATTTCCGGAAAGGTCGGATGCGGAGAAATTTCATCAGGATGACTTGGAACTGATGCGTACCGGAGAGCGGCTGGAGATGCAGGAAACCTATGTGACCGCTGCCGGTGAGACGCGCATTGTTCAGACTCTGAAGACGCATATTCCGCTTGTAGGGCGTGTGCCTCTTATTATAGGCACTTCGTGGGATATTACTAATGTGCAGAATATAGAACAGGAGTTGATTCAGGCACGTATCAAGGCAGAGCAGTCCGACCGTCTGAAGAGTGCTTTTCTGGCTAATATGAGTCATGAAATACGCACTCCCCTGAATGCCATTGTAGGTTTCTCAAGATTGATGACTACTACCGACAATCGGGAGGACGAGAAGCTTTATTCCGAAATCATCAATCAGAATTCAGACGTATTGTTGCAGCTGATTAATGACATTCTTGATTTGTCTAAAATAGAGGCAGGGACATTTGAATACATCAAGCAGCCTATGGATTTAGGTGAGATGTGCCGTAATGTTTATGAAATCCATAAAGGTCGTGTGCAGGAAGGGGTGACACTGACTTTGGATAATGAGAATGACAGCTTGATGAGTAACGAGGATAAGAATCGCATATTACAACTCATTACCAATTTGATAACCAATGCGATTAAGTTTACTTATGAAGGTGAGATTCATTTTGGTTTCAAGTTGAAGAAGGATTATATAGATTTCTATGTGAAGGATACCGGCATAGGTATCTCTGAAGAAAAATTATCTCATATCTTCGGTCGTTTCGTCAAGTTGAATTCTTTTGTTCAAGGAACCGGACTGGGACTTGCTATTTGTCAGATGATTGTAGAAAAGATGGGCGGCGCTATCACGGTGGAATCTGAACTTCATGAAGGTTCTACGTTCCGCTTTACTATTCCGTATGATATGTATAACAAGCAGGAGAAGTTTAAAAAAAATGCGGAAAGAGAACAGCACTTGAAAGTGGCCATTAAGTCATTGCAATTGCGCACCCTGTTAGTGGCGGAAGATGTGGATAGTAATTTTTTACTCATGAACACTGTTCTTGGCAAGAAGTATAAGCTGATACGTGCCCGGGATGGTCGTGAGGCTGTCGATATGTATAAGGAGAATCATCCCGATTTGATATTTATGGATATAAAGATGCCCTATATGGATGGCTTGGAAGCTACTCGTCTGATTCGCGGTTATTCGAAGGATATTCCTATTATTGCGTTGACAGCTTTTGCCTTCGAGTCGGACAGGGAAAGGGCAATAGAGGCGGGATGCAACGATTATTTAACTAAGCCCGTATCGCAGGAAGCTATAGAGAAAATATTGGATAAGTATTCATTGTAAGCCTTTTCGAAAGAGGAACTAGAACCCTCCACAAAATAAAAAAGCTATATCACACTCTGTTTTGAGTATTGATATAGCTTTTTTTAATTACTGCTGGGGGCAGTGAAGTCTCTTAGAACTTACAAACGTTCAGTTTCTTGTCTACCAATAATCCGTCAATCATCTTCAGATTGAAGTTTACTCTTTGTTTAGCTTTTAATTTCAAGATAAACAAGTCATTGGTTCCTTCGAGTGAAGGTTTGTTGCCGATATTGACAAAAGTTGGATACAATGCTTTTGTGCCATTGGTGTGAAGGCGGTCATAAGTAAAGTTTTCCATCTCTTTCATGCTAACCGGTTGTACACCGACAAATTCAAACTTCTGCTGGTCATAAGGCAAAGCGAAGCTCAGTGCATTGACAGATTTAAGGTCTATACCTTTCACTATCACTTCAATGATTTCATCCTTGTTATAACTACGTTTGGCAGTGCTCATTTCGATTCTTCCGCTTACTTTTTCAGTTTCATTGCTTTCGTCTACACCATCTTCCAACTGAGTGGCTACTACCGAGATATCATAAGCGTCAATCAAATCATTCTTGTTGATATCACCATTGCTGATGTAACCTTCAAAGTCGCCGTCGCCTTTACGCAAACCGGTGTAGTTGGTATAAGAAGTCAAGTCGTTGTTGTCAATCTTACCGTCATTGTTGATGTCGCCTGGCAAGTAACTTTCAGTTCCGGGAACTTTGAATACATACAGTTCACGACCGGAACCATAATTGCCAACACCTTCTGTTACAGAAAGTTTGATGTAACGTGCAGTCGGACGTTCTGTGAATGTAAATACTTTCACCTCATCCTTGCGGTTCCATTCAAATGCACCGGCTTCAGTCCAGTGTTCTTTGTCCATACTATATGAAACGGTTCCTTTCAACAATGTTCCGTTGCCTCCGTCCTTACGGCTCAGATAGTGGAATTTATCCAATTGGTTGACACTTCTCAAGTCAATAATCATGTCGAACGGCAAAGCATTGGCTCTGTACTTGGTGTGCCACATATCACCCATTTCGGCAAAGTCGAAGAGACGATCGATTTCAAATCCTTCTTGTGATTTGGCTGTCACTTCACCCTTAATGCCTCGGATAGCAAATTCCAATGGGTTAGATTTTGTCTTGGCTGTAAAGCTTGCCCAGTCTGATTGACCGTCTTTGTTTACGGCACGAATCTTGAAGTCATAAGTTGTTTCGGCTTCCAATCCTTCAAATAGCAGTTCTGTATCTTTGATGGTGCTGTAAAGAATACCATTCAATTCTATTTCATAATAGTCTGCATTGGCTACCGGAGTCCATGTTGGTTTCAGCGTATAAGCTTCCGTATTTTCGGCGGTTACTTCGGCTTTCGGAGCTGTCAACGAGCCCGAAGTGACGCGGTAAGTATCGGCCGGTGCGTAACGGAATCCGCTGACTGTTACGTTAATCTGATTAGTGGTAACATCCATTGGAGCCAGCTTGATGAGAAGTTGAGGATTCTTAACGATGGTTACCTTTTCAAACTCACTTCCCGGAGTAGCAAATTTATTCAGGTTGGGAGCAGCATCGTAGAAGTATACGTTCTGTCCGTTTTGGAATTGTTCCAGAGATGCAACTTCGGTCAGCTTAATCTTGCTTTTTCCTGCTTTGGCAGAGATAGCTTTGGGCTTTTCGGTTACATTGATTCTGAACTCAGTGGCTTTTTCTTTCACGAAGCCGTCAAAGTTACCCTGAGTGCGGTGTACGGTGATGAGCACTTCGTTTTTGGGAGTAACGTTCGATTCAATGAAAGTGGTTACACCCTTACCGTCTTTATATGCTTCGGTGATACCGTCATCGTCATATTCCACGGTCATGGTGTGTTTATTGGGGTACATTTCATAAATGCGCAGACCCTTGTTGATTTCACTCACGTTATTGTTCGGGTTAGTCATCGGGATGATGGCTCCGTTTTTGACAAATACGGGGAGTTTCCACAGAGGAGCAGCGAAGTTATTGATAACGCGTCCGCCTTCATATTTCTCGCCGGTGAAGTAATCGATCCATTCGCCTTCGGGCAGATAGATACCGTTGCGGATATCATTGCCTTCGGCATCTGCTTTGGTATTTTGATAGATAGGTGCCACCAGGAAGTCGGTTCCATACATATATTGGTATTTGGTGGCGCTGCCCATCGGATAGTCGTTCGGGAATTCGAGGAACATGGCTCTGATGATAGGCATTCCGTCTACAGCTTCTTTGGCAAAGCTGTAAGCATATGGCATCAGCTCTGATTTCAGCTTCAGATACATACGGTTGATAGAGGTTGCCGGTTCACCCAAGGCATGAGGATACTTTTCGTTGCTGCCCCAGCCGTCCATATTGAGCTCCATCGGTGTCCATGTCTTCCACTGAAAATCGCGGATATTCACGGCCGGGTTCTTTCCGCCAAAGATTCCATCCATATCGGAAGTGATATTAGGTTGTCCCGAAAGGCCCGAACCGATATAAGTCGGGATATGGAAGCGGATGTATTCCCATTCGCCGCCGGTCTGGTCACCCGACCATACACCTGCATAGCGTTGAGTTCCTGCCCATCCGTCCAATGAGATGATAAACGGACGTGCGTTGTTGCCATAATAAGGCATGATTTTACCCACATCGGCCACACCGTTCAAGCCGAATGAATAGCCTGCGCCTACCCATGCAACATCTGTTTTCAGAACACGCACACCGGCGTCTCTTACTTCTTTCACGATATCACGCTGAAGCAATGCACTGATTCCTTCTTTGGGATGGAGGTCGGATTGTGTCCAAAGCCCGATTTCCACTCCGTTCTTGCGGGCATAGTCACCCAGTTCTTTCAGGTTTTGGATATTGCCGTCCAATGTTTCGGTTTGTCCATATCCGGCTCCGTAACCGTCATTAGGGAGCAACCAGCCCAAAGGCATATCATGGTTCTTATAACGGTCTATCACAGCACGTGCCGAGAATTGGTAATTGTTTTTTTCACCGTTCAAAGATTCCTTGAT
>OLRU01002159.1_pt1 | contig 14390 bp, 11 predicted proteins | sample 1672961 | NCBI WGS metagenome assembly OLRU01 (sample SAMEA3136741, study PRJEB25190) | human gut metagenome | biome: human gut; feature: human-associated habitat; material: faeces | place: Austria | collected 2013 | reverse complement strand
GCAGCGGCAATCTGTAGTGTACGCGGCGGAAGTAAAGAGCAGATGGGATATGCCTGTGCCATGGCACTTAAAAACCTGATGGGACTTGTCTGTGATCCGGTAGCCGGACTGGTAGAAGTTCCGTGTGTGAAAAGAAATGTAGGCGGTGCAGTCAACGCTTTGGCGGCAGCAGATATGGCACTGGCAGGAATCGCAAGCCACATTCCGGTAGATCAGGTCATTGATGCCATGGGCGAAGTCGGAATGAAGATGGACGTGTCACTCAGAGAGACAAGTATGGGTGGTGTCGCAACAAGTCCTAAAGGTCTTGAAATTGCAGAGAGACTTGGAATGTAAATATTACGAAAAGGAATGCCGGAGGGCATTCCTTTTTTTAGGAGAGTATGTTATAACAAAGATAAACAATCAAGTGTCATGAGTAAGGGAAAGAGGGGATAAATTATGTTAGATGAGCACATGGGACCGATTAAAAAATACAGTATACTGACTGTGGGGTCAGTCGTACTTGCACTGGCGAACTATGTATTTAAGTTTCCGAACCATTTTAGTTTCGGAGGTGTAGCCGGTTTTGCAGTTATTTTAAGTGGAATGTTTGGAGGTTCCGCCAGTACGTACACATTTGTAATCAATATGTTATTGTTATTGATTGCATTTTCAATATTGGGAAAGGAAGTTGCAATGCGGTCTTTCTATGTCAGCATCGTATTCAGTGGTGTGCTGGAAGTTGCGCAGTATGTGTATCCGATAGACAAGCCAATCACGAACAGCCGGTGCTGGAGCTTGTATTTTCCTTCATGCTGCTGGCAGTGTGTTCCGCGATATTCTTCTTCATGGATGCGTCCAGCGGAGGAACCGATATTATTGCTTTGATATTAAAAAAGTATACCAGCGTGTCAATCGGAATGGCGTTACTGCTTGTAGACTTCGCAGTTGTTGCGATTTCTTTCTTTGTATATAATCCGACCGTTGGACTGTTTTCATTTGCCGGATTCCTTGCAAAATCATTTTTCATTGATTCCGTAATTGAGAGTCTGAACCTGTGTAAATATTTTACAATCGTGTCAGATAATGCTGATACAATCTGCGATTATATTCATAAAGAGCTGAATCACAGTGCGACCATTATGTCAGCGGAAGGCTCTTACTCACACGAGCCGAAGAAAGTCATCATGACTGTTGTGAACCGTGACCAGGCATTAAAACTGCGGAAATTCGTAAGAAGCGTAGAACCACACGCATTTATGATGATCACAAACAGTAGTGAGATCATAGGAAAAGGATTCCGGAATACGATGTAGGAAAAACGACAAAGGGTGAGATTGATTTTGTAGCAGTGAAAGACGGAAAGAAAAAGTATTACCAGGTCGCATATTTGCTGGCAACGGAAGATGTCATAGAAAGAGAATTTGGAGCATATAAGGATATTCAAGATAATTATCCGAAGTATGTACTTTCCATGGACAGATTTGATTTTTCAAGAGATGGAATTATACATCAGAATGTTATAGATTTTTTGATGGAAAGGTAAAAAACCCCGTTGACAGATTCGAAAGAATCGACTATATTAACATTAATAAAAGGGAGTAACTGGCGCCTGTCAGTCTTGCAAAGTAGAAAATCAGGCGTTTGCGATGTCGTCAGTACGATGAGTGATCATCCGTATCGTAATGAAATGGTGAGACTTTTATTGCATATTTTTGGTGTGCAATAAAGGTCTCTATTTTTGTACACCAGATGAGCCATAATAGGAAAAAGGAGGTACAAATTATGTTGACAAATGAGCAGGCGAAGGAAAATCTAAAGAAATACGGACCGAATGAACTGGAAGAGGGAAAGAAAAAAAGTGTCTTTCAAATATTTTTAGAACAGTTCAAGGATTTTCTGGTAATTATTCTGATCATTTCCGCGGTGATCTCAGGATTTCTTGGAGATGTGGAGAGTGCGATTGTAATCTTTGTAGTTATTACGATGAATGCGATTCTTGGAACGGTGCAGACGGTGAAGGCGGAGCAGTCGCTGAATAGTTTGAAGCAGCTGTCGGCACCGGATGCGAAGGTCGTGCGTGACGGGCAGTTAATGCAGGTACCGGCGAGAGAAGTGACCGTCGGTGATGAAGTAATTGTGGAGGCGGGAGACTTAATCCCGGCAGATGGAAAGTTACTTACAGTTGCAAGTCTTAAAGTGGACGAAAGTGCACTGACAGGTGAGAGTCTTCCAGTGGAGAAGTCTTTAGATGAAGTGCTGGAGGGCGCAGCACTCGGAGATCAGACGAACCGAGTATTTTCCGGAAGCTTCGTGACTTATGGGCGAGCATCTTATGAAGTAACGGAAGTCGGAATGAGTACGGAGGTCGGTAAGATTGCCGGGCTTCTGAAAAATGCATCCGAGAAGCAGACACCGCTTCAGAAGAATCTGGATGATTTTGGTAAGAAGTTGTCCATCACAATCCTTGTATTTTGTGGGATTTTATTTGCCATCAGCGTGATCCGTGGAGAATCTATTGTAAATGCATTTTTATTTGCGGTAGCGCTGGCGGTAGCAGCTATCCCGGAGGCGCTTAGTTCTATCGTGACCATCGTGCTTTCCTTTGGTACACAGAAGATGGCGAAGGAGCATGCAATCATCCGTAAGCTTCAAGCGGTCGAAGGACTTGGCAGTGTGTCAATCATCTGCTCTGATAAAACTGGAACTTTGACACAGAATAAAATGACTGTGGAAAATTATTATGTAAATGGTGAGAGTGTCTGTTCCGGAGAGATTGATCTGAAGGATCCGGCACAGCGAGAGTTACTGATGTTCAGTATGCTTTGCAATGATTCTACGAATCAAAATGGTCAGGAGATTGGGGATCCGACGGAGACGGCTCTTATTAATCTTGGCAGCCTTTTGGGAGAAGATTATGCACAAGTGCGTGAAGAGTATCCAAGGCTTTCCGAGGTGCCGTTTGACAGTGACAGAAAACTCATGTCCACGGAGCATTTTATAGACGGACGGTACGTTATGGTCGTAAAAGGTGCGGTCGATGTGCTGCTTGAGCGTATGAGCCACATTCAGGATGGAGATACTCTAAGAAAGATTACAGAAGAAGACCGAGTCAGAATTGAAGTGCAGAATAAACATTTTTCAGAAAACGGACTGCGAGTTCTTGCATTTGCATTTAAGACGATGGAACAGGAGCAGGGGCTTACATTAAATGATGAAAATGACCTGACATTCCTGGGACTGATTTCCATGATGGATCCGCCAAGAGTGGAGTCTAAAGATGCAGTTGCGGAATGTATCAAGGCAGGAATCAAGCCAATCATGATTACGGGCGATCACAAGGTAACAGCAGCGGCCATTGCAAAACGAATCGGAATTCTGGAAAATATGTCGGAAGCCTGTGAAGGTGCGGTCATCGAAGACATGACGGACGAAGAACTCCAGGAGTTCGTACCGAACATTTCTGTGTATGCAAGAGTTTCACCGGAGCACAAGATCCGTATCGTGCGGGCATGGCAGGAGCGTGGAAATATTGTGGCAATGACGGGAGATGGCGTGAATGATGCCCCGGCACTGAAGCAGGCAGATATCGGAGTTGCCATGGGAATCACGGGAAGTGAAGTGGCGAAAGATGCGGCAGCTATGGTGCTGACGGACGATAACTTTGCAACGATCGTCAAGGCAGTGGAAAATGGACGAAACATTTATCAGAATATTAAAAATGCGATTCAGTTCCTGCTTTCCGGAAATTTTGCAGCGATTCTTGCAGTTTTGTACGCATCACTTGCAAGTCTGCCGGTTCCATTTGCACCGGTACATCTGCTGTTCATCAACCTTCTGACAGACAGCCTGCCGGCGATCGCACTTGGACTGGAGCCACACAATCCGGAAGTGATGAAAGAAAAACCACGTGCCATGGGAGAGTCCATTTTGACAAAACCATTTCTTACAAGCATCGGAGTGGAAGGTCTGTGTATCGGAATCATGACCATGACAGCATTTATGATCGGATATCGCGATGGAAATGCAGTGCTGGCAAGTACGATGGCATTTGGAACACTTTGCAGCAGCCGTCTGGTTCACGGATTTAACTGTAAAGCAAACAAACCGATCATTTTTACGAAACGATTCTGGAATAACATTTATCTGATCGGAGCATTTGTACTTGGCTGGCTTTTGATTACAGGAGTACTGATGATCCCGGCACTTCAGGGAATGTTCAAAGTGCAGACACTGACGGTAGCACAGTTGATGACTGTATATGGACTGGCTCTTTTGAATCTGCCGGTTATTCAACTGCTGAAATGGATCAGAATGCGAAAGAAATAGAGGATTTGACAGGATATTGAATAAAGGAAGGAATTGAATGGAACTGAATAAGGAAAATATGCGGAAAATCCGGGAGCTGATTTTGTTCACAGCACTGCTGATCGTGGTGCTGTGGAAATATGAAGAGGTGTTGGAGGTACTGGGATATGTGGGACATCTGGTCTTTCCATTTCTGCTTGGAGGAGCCATTGCGTTTGTACTGAATGTACCGATGAACTTTATCGAGCGGCACTTGTTTACGGAAAAAGTAAGAAAAAATAAAGTGGCAGATAAGCTTGCAAGACCGGTGAGTCTGTTGAGTGTACTTTGTATCGTAGTTGGCGTGTTGACGGTAGTGATCTTTGGTGTTGTACCTCAGCTTGTAAATACATTTGGAAATCTGGGGCAGAGTATTAGCCAGTTCATCCCACATGCACAGGCGTGGGGGAAAGAGGTCTTTCATGGAAACAAGGAGGTTGTCGAACTAATCAACAGTGTACAGTTTGACTGGGACAAGATTGTGGAGACACTGATTGATTTCCTGAAAAATGGTGCTGGAAATATGCTGAATTCGACACTCACCGCTGCAAAAAGCATTATCAGCGGAGTTTCTACATTTGTCATAGCTTTTGTATTTGCAATTTATATTTTGCTGCAGAAGAAAAAACTGGGAATTCAGGCGAAAAAGGTACTGTTTGCGTTCGTAAGAAGAGGTCGTGCGGAGGCTGTGGTGGAAGTCTCTTCTCTGACTTACAGTACGTTTTCAAGCTTCCTGACCGGACAGTGCCTGGAGGCTGTGATTCTTGGAAGCATGTTCGTAGTGGCCATGACGATCTTCCGGCTGCCGTATGCACTGCTGGTGGGAATCTTTATCGCATTTACCGCACTGATACCGATCTTTGGAGCATTCTTAGGCTGTGCGGTGGGGGCGTTTTTAATCTTCATGGTCGATCCCATGAAGGCGCTCATGTTCATCGTGTTGTTTCTTGTGCTCCAGCAGATAGAAGGGAACCTGATTTATCCGCATGTAGTAGGTAATTCTGTGGGGCTGCCGTCCATCTGGGTGCTGGCAGCAGTCAGCATCGGAGGCAGCCTTATGGGCGTGGTCGGAATGCTGATATTTATACCGATCGTGTCGGTGGCATATGCACTGTTCCGGGAAATTGTGTATCTGAAGCTGAAAAAACAGGGTGTAGATCCGGCAGAGCTGGAGGATTAATAAAGACAATTAAGTCAGACCAATGAAGTGCTTATGTGTAGAATAATGTAAAAAATAAAGAAAAGTTCGTGCAGTTTAGTGTAAAAAAACGATAAAAATACATTGATTTTTACACGAAAAATTTTGCATTTGAAGATGATAAAAAGATAGTTCCGCTGTATGCCGCATTTTGTATTTAAATGGGAGAAAATTTAATAAAGAAAAGACATGAAAAGACCGCTGGAGTTGCTGATAGTAATTACCAGCGGTCTTTTCATACAATCAGGAAAATGTGCGAGATAATACCGGATTGTTACCAGTTATACCAATGGATTCCATATATATAGAAAAAATGTTATGATAAATGGGGAGTTTGAATTTATCAGGATGAACCGGTGAAGCTGTTGATCAGGGGAAAAGAGAGGTGCCTATGGAACGGACAAAAAGAAAAAATGTGTTTCGAGCAGAACTTATTATTTTTCTGGCTGTAATTGCAGTCAGTCTGCTAGTTTTGTGGATCCGCTGGGAGAATTCCCATGCCACTTATAAGAATTATGATATTGTCGTGAAGAAGAATGTGTATTGTGAGAAGACGCAGACAGGGCGAGTGAATCTGCAGATCAGGAGAAAAGGCGGAAAGAAGGCTAAGCTGCTACAGACACAGCAGGAGCTTAAGCAGAGCCAGTCTTTTCAGATTGTAGAAGATTCTTATAAACTGGGGATTGTCGATGATGCGTCTGCCTATGATGGAAATATTTATGAGCAGAAAAATGCCGGTGGGACGCAGTATCTTACGCTTTATTATGTAAACCATGAAGCTTCCGGCAGGCAAGGGAAAATGCATCTGGTGATGAATGACGCAAAAACGGGTAAGGAGCTTATCAACATTAAGACTTCACCGAAAGTCAAAAAGGACGCGCGCAGATATGAGTACCGGGGAAAAGATCTGTATGTGAGTGAGGAAGGAATTCTGTTAGATGCGGGAACTGACGAAGAATTTTACAATTCGCAGGCAATGACCGCCGGGCTTATGACGGTATGCTGGAAAAATGGGAAAGAGAAACAGATCCAGTTTGACCCGAATGCAGATGTATCAGAGTATGAAGCTGCGGATATTATCGTTCCGAAAGTGACTTCCACAGGGGAAGAAAAATCAGAAGAGATCCACTGCTATTATGCCTTGGAACTTAGTGACTGGGAGAATATCCGAGAGATAAAGCTTGGGGAAAATGTATTTGCGAAAGCAGAGAACCTGGAAAAAGCGACAGACGATTTGAACAAAAAGAAGAAAAAATCGAAGGAAGAAAAAGCAAAAGAAGAAGCCGAAAAGAATGCAGAAAATCAGAAAAAGAAGGAATTTTATACAACAGATATGTCATTGTTGAACCAGCCGGAAGATTTTCACATTTCTGATTATTATATTACGAATAAGGTGATTGCAGGCAATCGATATTATATTGATGAAAATCATGTACTGTGGGGACAGGGCATGAACTACTATGCCCAGCTTGGAATCAATCACCCGGAAGATGTGGGCAACTGGTATCATGAGGAGTACATGGAACCTCAGAAAATAGCCGAGCATGTTGTTCATGTAGACGCATCAGCCAATGGATATTTTATGATGTATCTCACGAAAAATGGAGAACTGTACGGCGCAGGTGCGAATCTACAGGGAATTCTCGGAAAAGAACCAGGCGAAAACGATGCCATGAATCCACAGCAAAATGTGGTGAACCAGCCGAAGCTTCTGATGAGTGATGTGGATTATATGCGGGCTGGTGCGACCTGTGCGATTGCACTGAAAAAGAACGGGGAAGCGTACTGGTGGGGTGAGTTTATGTCCGGTGAAGTAAGCAGCATTTACGGTGAAGGAACGCTGATGTACACTGAACCACACAAGATGCTGGATCAGGCAATTTACGTCACGACCGCCAACAGACGTTCAGCAGCGATAACGGCGAATGGTGACCTGTACACCTGGGGCGATAACACCTATGGTCAGTGTGGATATACCGGTGAGAAAACATTTCTAACAGAGCCGGAAAAGGTCATGGAAAATGTACGAATGGTCTGGTGTGATGAGATTGAGCAGAATGCAATTTGGACAGATCTGGCAAATGTGAACCCGAATGATTACGGTACGACCTGTTATGATGATACATTTATCCTGAAAAAAGACGGAAAGATATACGCCGCCGGAACTAACATTGGAACCGATTCGAAGCAGAATACTCCATATGGGGAAGGAGAAGACGATGAGCGGTCGGACGAAAATAAATGTACGACATATTCCGCAAAATTCCTGCCGATAGAAGTAAAAGAATATGTGCCGGAAAGTAATCCGACAGAAGAGTATACCGGAGAAAAGAAGATTCAGATTGAAGGAACCGCGGCAGAAGGACTGGCGGAGTAGGGAAAGCTGCTATGAGAAAGAAAATATGTATAGGTCTTTTGGCAGTTCTATTGGGAACAGGATTGGGAGCTATGCTTGTCAATCACATATGGAAAGAACCAAAACAGGGAGTAGATCTGGGAGTTATTTGCGGAAATGAATGACAACTCAGAGTTAGTCTGGTCGATACCAGCAGGCAAAACGAAAACAATCGTCATACCATATGTGGCGTACAGACAACTCATGTCTGAAAGTGACTGGGAAAAATTAGATCAGGATAATATGAAGCTAAGATTTAGCGTAGTGCAAGGCAGTATTACGGTGAATGTAAAGCTGTCTGGAGGTCTCGGATACATTCAGGCTGTTCTCAAAGAACTTGTCGATGGTAACCAGAGTCTCCTCGTCGAAATCATCCGGGGACTTGCCGCCGAAGATCTCCTTAATGAACATCTTGCACAGCGGGATCGGAAGCTGATAGATCAGACGGCCTATTCCAAGAGAGCTGTAAGCAATAACGTCCTTCTCAGGTGAGAAAATCTTGCCTACATCAAGAGCCATTCTGGCTTCCTTGTAGGAACGGGAAACTTCCTTCAGCTCGCTTACGATAGTTCCGTATGCAATATGTGTAGTATTCTCTTTCTCAAATCCTAAGGTATCAAGGATGGTCTGGGCAAGCTTGTCCATCTCCTCGTATCCTTCGTTCTCCTCAAGTTCCTTGACAATGATAATGCTCTTCTCATCAACAGCTGTGATAAAGTCCTTGCTCTTGCCGCCGAACAGACTCTTCACGCTCTCCATGGAGCTGTGCTCTCTCTCCTGCTCAAGCTCCAGGATCATAACCACCCGTCGAACATCAGCATCAATATGAAGCTTCTTCGCACGATTATAAATATCTACCAGAAGCAGGTTATCAAGAAGCAGGTTCTTAATGAAGCTGTCCTTGTCAAAACGCTCCTTATATGCAACGATCAGGCTCTGGATCTGGAAAGCGGCAAGCTTTCCTACCATATAAGTATCTTCATCTTCTCCGTGGGCGACCAGAATGTATTCCAGCTGGTAATCATCACAGACCTTGAAATACTGATAACCTTTCACAAGCTGGCTGGCAGCCTGGGATTCCACAAATGCCTGAATATCCTGTGGCTGAATCTCAAATTCACTGTAGGTGGACGCCAGTGTCTTGCCATCTGTGTCAATAATGCAAAACTCCGTCCTGGATATCTCCCTGAGCCCCTCAAGTGTATTCTGCAGTACCTGATTTGATATCATTACCCTTCCGTCCCTTCTTGTAAATTATAGGGCTACTGGTCTCACAGCTGTCAATGTATTCCAGGATAGTGAAAACATTGTCAAAGAGAGCAGTAACATTATATGTTCGCCGGTATACCCGGCATGAATCGCTGTCCATTAGTGCCAAAATTCGCGGTCTCAAATCTGTAATATTGCACAAAACCTCAGACAGTCTTAGGAAAATCTACTGATTCCAAAAATTCATGAACCTATTTTAATACAAAATCACCAAAAAAGGAAGAGGAAAGTAGAAAAAATTTACAAATTTCCAGCATATTTTTTTAACTTTTTCTATATCACTCCAATTTCAAGCCCTATTTTCCCCTTTTTTTGCGGTGCGCAAAAGGCTTTGGTAAAGTTTTCCTTTTTACTTACGTTCAATAAATCCCTCACCATGGACTTCACGCACGTCAGACACGATCACAAAAGCATCTGGGTCAATATGGTCCACCAGCTCTTTCAATGCCACGATCTCCTTGCGTCCCACAACGCAGTAAAGAAGCAGCTTGTCCTGGCCGGAGTACATTCCCTTTCCGTGGATTCCGGTCACGCCGCGATCCAGTTTGTCCATAATTTCTCTGGAAATCTCGTCAGGCTTGCTGGTAATGATATACGCCTGTTTGGAAAATTTCAAACCTTCGATCATGCTGTCAGATACCTTTGTCACAAGGTAAACGGCGATGATGGCATAAAGTGCTTTCTGCACACCGAACACATACATACCTACAAGTACAATGGCTCCGTCAATAAACTGCATAATCTGGGCAATGGAGTAATGGCGGAGCTTCCGCTGAAGCAGTGCCGCCATCATGTCTGTGCCCCCGGTAGTTCCTCTTCCAAGAAACACAAGTCCGATTCCAATTCCCTGGATCACACCACCATAAACGGCTGCCAGCAAAAGATCATTTCCTGCAATGTCAAATGCCGGAAGAACCGCCAGCCAGAATGACAGGCAGATTTCTCCCACCAGTGCCCTTTTCACAAACTGGAATCCACTAAGCTTCATTCCAATCAGAAACAGCGGGATATTCAGACTTAAGTTCGTGATCCACAGTGGGATGCCTCCCGGCACGACTCCCTCTGTCCACTCTTTTACCAGGATCGCAATACCGGAAAAGCCTCCGGTTACCATACCGGACATATCGAAAACACTGTTTATGGCAGTTGCCATAAGGGCTGTACCAACAATGATCATCAGATAATCCAGGAAGGCAGCTTTTTTGTTATTTTGAAACATGGCGTTACCTCCGTATTCTGCTTTCTTATTCATCATCCTCCAATTGCTTTGTAAGATATCTTCCAACGATTTTGGAAAATCCGGTAATATTCCGGATATATGCAAAATCCTTTCCAAAAATCTTCTTCTCCGTCGCCAGATCTTTCTCTTCCCCGGCGAAAACACCCAGCACGCTCACTCCCTGGCTGCGCAGCTTACGGATCTGGGCTGCAGTGTCGGTAATTGCATACTTCCCATGATACGGTGCCGGATTCTTCGCATTGGGACGATTGACAATAACATCGTAAGGACGTCCATCACTGAGAATGATCAGAATCTTTTTCTCTTCCTCCCGGTTCAGAAGGCCGTATCCTGCTGCCCGGATGGCAAGTCCGTCACGGTTGTTGGATGATGTTACATAGTTAAATATATTTTCATTTGCACTTCTTTGGTCGTCATATTCTCTGAAGCGGTGGAGAATGGTATAGTCCCAGAAAGTGCAGTAGCTCATCACTCTGTGGGGCAGCTCTGCATTGCTAAGTGCCTCGCTGATAATGTAGGCCTGCAGCGCTACCTCGCCCTGTCGGCTCATCTGGGAACCGCTGGCATCGATCAGCACATCCACCACAAAATCAGAAGAATCCCCCTTCAATTCCCGCCTAAAAACCTGTGCATCACTGCTTCTTCCAAGCCGCCACAGCCTTGATGGAACAATCATTCCTCTGTCTGAAAGAATCTCCTGATTTTCACTTTTGATGACCAGTGACTTTTTCAGCATTTCTGTGAGAAGGGCGATATTCCGCTTCACAATGCGGTGTTTGTCATGATAAAGCCAGATATTCTTATTTTTCAACCTTTTTGCATATTCATACTGGTAATTTCGTTTTACCGGACTTTTCAGAATTCCCTCAGTAAAATACAGGCTGCAGTCGCTGTGAATGTCACGGCACATCAGCTGGTTCATCCGCTTCTCTTCCAGCTCGCTCAGATAAGTTTTTCCAAAATTCAGTTCCACATAGGTGTGGGCTTTTTCCAAAGCCTCCGGAGGCAGAACTGTAATTTTCTGTTTCGACTGCCTTTCCTCTTCCATCTCCCGGGTGACATCCACATTCTCCATACCCGCCACATTGGAGGTAAGCTGCTCCATATAGCTTTCCAGTGCGTCCTCATACATTTCTTCGGAAAGATAGTCGTGCCAGTCGAACTCCGTCAGATCCTCCATAGTGACAGCAAGCACCTGCTCAAGGGTTGCCTTTTTGGAAAAATCGGGTTCAGCAACTTCATTGTATACCGTGTCTATGATGCGGATTAAAGACATTGTATCCGCAGTCTCTGCTGCGCTGGAAATCAAGTCAATATAGTGATAGATTCCTTTGTATTTTCTATCTTTTTGTTCTTTTTCCGTTATATTTGTTATAGTTTTGTTTGATGCATCCGCATTTTCCCCTCTGTCAATCCGCCTTCTCAGCAGATTCACTCTCAGATAGCCCAGCTTATCTGCTGCCGACGGCATAGTCTCATATTCCTGATCCAGTATGTCCTCGCAGGCTTTCCTCTGCATCTCCCAGATCCCAGGGCGCTGTTCACAAATCCGTTCTCCGATGGCTTCTTCAATACAGAGCTGCGAAACAAAGGTAAGCGCAGCTTCATCCGCGCCCATGAAGATTTTTTTCACCAGATACATTCCCAGAAAATCTTTATCGAAGAATTTCGCCAATGCGCCCTGCTTAATTCCATCATACAATGCAATATCCTTTGACCTGAGGAACAGGGAAACATCCGGCTTCATCTGCTGGGTGTAGTCCCCACTGATGGTCCAGAGCAGATTTCGGATACGGTTTTCCAGCTCTAATTGATAATCCTGGAGATTCAGTTCTTCACAGTTATCCTCTCTTGCCTGAAAATTTTCGCTTTTCTCCGCTACAGGTACTTCCATTGAAACTTTTTCTGATTTCTTATCCCCAGCTGCAATTTTAATTTTTTCTTTCCCAATAGCTGATTTCTTCAAAAATTCCTCTGCATCTTCAAGATCAACCAATTTGGCAGAAATTTTTAAAGATTCGTTTTCTTTATTCTCCATAAACATCTTCCCGTGTCCAGCCCTGTGGAATTCTGGTTCGCACCACATCCTCCACGATTTCCTTCTCAAACACATCAAATGTTTTATTCACAATGCCCATACGTACCGCCTGCCATGGGGAAAGCCCGGTACGCACGATCTTCATGGCAGCAAGCAGGCCGCGAAGATCCAGCGGCTTTGTGGAAATTTCACTGTTCATGGATTTCTGCTGCAGATCCAGAAATACTCCCATAAACTGCTCCACAGCCTCTTTCTTTGCATCCGGGAACATCCTGTTGAAAATAAATCCAAGCGTTTCCTCATTCTGTGCCGGCATGTCGATTACCAGAAAACGGGAAACCAGAGCCTCATTCAGCTCCTTGGTTCCGGCATACCCGTAATTCATGGTTCCAATAAATCTTGCCGCCGGGTGAAGATCTATTTTGTCATATCCTGGCACATCAATAGACCGGCGGTAATCCAATGTGGCGTGAAGTACAGAAACCGCATCATTCTTCGCCATATTGATCTCATCCAGAATACCGAATCCGCCTTCCTCAGCACACTGGTAAATGCTTCCCTTACGCAGCTTCACCTGATTATCCACGAAAGTATCTGTTCCAATCAGGTCACCGCTGTTTGTATTCACATGAAAGGACACGTTATACACCGGTCTCCCGAAAATATATGCCAGATTCTCTGCCAGCACATTCTTTCCCGTAGCCTTCGGTCCTGCCAGAAGCAGATTCTCCTGCTCCAGCACCGCTGCCATGGCCATCTCCAATGTTTCCTTCCCATAAAATGGCAGCGCCGGCTTTATCCGTCTGTGCTTCGCTTCCTCTGAAACACCATATTCCTGTCGAAACTCTTCCGCCGCCTTAATAAGCGCCGCACTGACGCCTTGTTCCTCTAAAAAATCAAATTCACTCATCTTTTTCCTGCTTTCACTTTACCTCTTTAATAGAAAAGAGGACTGCGGCTGCAGTCCTCCTGATCACTTTACGGCTCAAACACCAGATCTCCATAAGATGGCATCGGCCACATATCTTTATCCACTAACATTTCCAGTTCGTCAACCGGCTCTCTTAATTTCTCCATTGCCGGAACCAGTTTCTCTCTGCAGAACACAGCCCTGTCACGTCCTTCCGGATGCGTCTCGATCTGATCTACCAGCTTGCTCAGCTTATTCATGGTACTGTTCACTTCTTTCAGAAGCTTGCTTGCTTTCTTCAGAAGATCCATCTGAACGCTCACGTCAATTGGTCCAACTGCCTTCACCTGATTGATGGACTCTGCCAGTACAGTTGTATACTTGATAACTGCCGGAATGATCTGCTTGGTTGCCATGTCCACCATGGTTTTCGCTTCGATGTTAATTGCTTTCGCATAAATCTCATACTGGATCTCCGCTCTGGACTCCAGCTCAGTCTTTGTAAATACTCCAAATTCTCCGAACAGTTCTACAGCCTTATCTGTAGTAAGTGCCGGAATGGCATCTACCATAGATGGCAGAACAGGAAGTCCGCGGCGGCGTGCCTCTTTTTCCCATTCAGGAGCATAGCCATTGCCGTTAAATACGATTCTCTGATGCTGGGTAGCATATTCCTTGATCAGATCATGGACTGCCAGATCAAAGTCTTCTGCGCTCTCCAGAACATCGCAGGCTTCCTTAAACGCCTCAGCAGTAATGGTATTCAGCACCACATTGCATGCGGAAATGGAATCCTTGGAACCAACCATACGAAACTCGAATTTATTGCCGGTAAAAGCAAAGGGTGAAGTACGGTTACGGTCTGTAGCATCCTTCATGAAATCCGGAAGCGTCTTAACGCCTGTATCCATTTTCTCCCCGGTCTTACTTCTTGTAGCAGTACCAGTGCTGATCAGCTGCTCCAGCACATCCTCAAGCTGCTCTCCAAGGAAAACCGAAATAACAGCTGGC
>OLRU01002136.1_pt1 | contig 14505 bp, 14 predicted proteins | sample 1672961 | NCBI WGS metagenome assembly OLRU01 (sample SAMEA3136741, study PRJEB25190) | human gut metagenome | biome: human gut; feature: human-associated habitat; material: faeces | place: Austria | collected 2013 | reverse complement strand
AAAGCGCCGTGCGGATATCCGCACGGCGCTTTTTTCCATACGCTTTCATTGAGTGTCCGCCGGGCCCTCCCGGCGGCTGTTTTTCTGCCGGAAGCCGGTAATCAGGCAGGCTGCGGCCGCGGCGGTCAGGACCAGCATGACCGTAACCATGATATTGCCTCCCAGGGCCGGCGCGCTCACCCAGTCGGTGAAATCCACGCCGTACGGCCGCAGCGGGTCGTAGGGCACGCTGGAGATCCAGCCGTTGGCGGTGATAATGGCGTCCACCGCCCACGGCGCCAGCCAGATGTAGAGCGCCGTGACAAAACAGGCCGCTCCTGCGCGGAACCAGCGGGATATGGGCAGGTAGCGCAGGCAGGCCAGCATCAGCCAGGGCCACAGCATACCGACGAACATAAGAGGGTAGCTCTCGCTCCAGAGGTAATCTTGCCGTCCCGCCGCGGCTATGCCGGCGGCGAGCAGGACGGTAACCGCGCCCAGCCAGACCAGCGCGCGGTGGTTCTCAAGCTCTCTGGGCAGCGGTACCTGACGCATGACAAAGGGCAGAAGCACAACAGCAATGCCCAGAAGTACGAAAATGGCCGTTGCCGCAAAGCCGCTCCTGCCGTTGCCGAGCATTGCCGAAGCGAGCAGCGCGAGGAGAAGCAGCACCGCAACGCCCAGGCAGAGCAGCGACTTGCGCTTTGCCAGCGCCCCGGACAGCGGCAGATGACGCACTACGTAAGCGCCGAACACGAGCCAGAGCCCGAAGAGCGTGCCCAGCGCAGCGTTCAGAAGCCAGGCGCCGCCTGTGCGCAGGCACTCCTCGGCCAGCAGCGCGAGCAGCAAAAGCGTGTTCACGCCGAGGTAGATTACGCCCTTGCGGGATGAGAGCTGCTGCGGCAGCGGCAGACGCCGCAGCACGTACGGCAGCAGCAACAGCCCCAGCGCCAGCAGCGTCCAGCAGGCCGCGGGGGCAAACCACCGTCCGCCGTACACCAGGCAGATGACGCCGTAGAGCACCAGCAGGGAGACGGTGAACCCCGCCGCGCCCCACAGCCCGCCCCTGCGCTCCGGCGCCAGCGCGGGCAGCAGCGTGACGCTGGCCGCCACCAGCAGCGAGGCGGCCATGACCAGCGACCAGCTGAGCCCACCGCCTCCTGCCAGGTCGCAGATGAGGCAGACTGCCGCCGTGCCGCCGTAGATGATATATTGCGCCAGCTTGCAGTTGCGGGCCATGCGGCGGTAGCGCGCGGCCAGCTTCTCAGCCGAGCGCGCCTCTACATCTTCGCTGGCCGTGAGCAGCTCGTGCTCGCTCACGCCGAGGATCTCGCATATATCGCGTATGAGCGTTATGTCGGGATAGCTCAGCCCGCGCTCCCATTTGCTGACGGCGCTGTCGGTGACGAAGAGCTTGTCGGCAAACTCGCGCTGCGTCATGCCCAGCGCGCGGCGCCGCTGCATTATGAACTCGCCAAAGGATTTCTTCCTGTCGTTTTCCAAGTTGTTGGCCTCCCTTCGGATTGCCTGCAGGTCTGAGCGAAGAATAGCGCCGCGGCCGCGCTTTGTCAATAAAATCGGCCCATTTTGCCGCTCGACTGTCAAGCCAGCGCCAAAATGGGCCGTAAAAACCGCGTTTTTTCACTTTCCGGCTATTATGCCCCCCGCTATGAGCATGTCCCCGGCGTAGAGCGCCGCGGCCTGTCCCGGGGCCGGCGCGCGCACCGGGCGCTCGAAGCTGATGTCCAGGGCGCCGTCCTCCGCGGCCCGGGCGCGGGCCGGCGTCAGGTCCCGCGAGTGGCGCACGCGCACCAGGCAGCTGAATTCGCCCCGCGGCGCATTGATGAGCCAGTTGGCCGCGCCGGTGCGTATGTGCGTCTCATAGAGCCCGTCGCCGTCAGCGAGGATGACCTCGTTCGTATCGGGCCTTATCTCGCTGACGAAAACGCGCCTGCCCGCCGCGAAGCCCAGTCCGCGCCGCTGCCCGAGCGTGTAGCGGTGCACTCCTCCGTGGGTACCGACGCGCTCGCCGTTGTAGATGAGCGCCCCCTCGCCGGGCGCGTGCCCGCGGGACTCTATCCAGGCGGCGAAGTCCCCGTCCTTTATAAAGCAGATCTCCATGCTGTCTGGCTTCTGCGCCTGCATGAGGCCGAAATCTGCCGCCATCTCGCGCACCTCGCGCTTTGCGTACCCGCCCAGCGGGAGCACGAGCCGGCGCGCCTGCGGGCGCGTCACGAGGCAGAGCATGTAGCTCTGGTCGTTTTCCGGCCTGCCGCGGAAGATGGCGCCCGCCCTCGCCGCGGCGTAATGTCCCGTGGCGATGCGCTCTATGCCGAGGGCGTCCGCGGCCTCGCAGAGCAGCTTTAATTTAACGCGGCGGTTGCACAGCACGCAGGGGCTGGGCGTCGCGCCGGCGAGATATGCGGCCTCAAACGGCGCGCAGACCTCGCTCTCGAGCGCCGCGCGCGCGTCTATTTCTTCAAACGGGAGCCCCATGCGCCGCGCGCTCTCACGCGCGTAACCCCCCTCGCCGGAGCCGGTCTCCAGGTAGACGCAGCGGACGTCCCAGCCCTGCATTGTCAAAAGCCTCGCCGTCACGGCGCTGTCCACGCCGCCGGAGAAGCCCAGCACCACGCGCGGCCTCATCGTCTCCGCCTCCCCAGGTACATGGCCAGCGCGGCCATGTCCGCGGGCGAGACGCCGGAGATGCGCCCCGCGCGGCCGAAGCTCTCAGGCCGCACGGCGGCGAGCTTCTGCCGCGCCTCCGTGCGCAGTCCGGGGACGTCTTCGTAGTCCATGTCCGCCGGGAGGGCCATGTCCTCCATGCGGGCGAAGTCCTCCACCTGCTTGAGCTGCCGCTTTATATAACCGGCGTATTTCAGCCGGATTTCCACCTGATTTGTGATATCGCGCGTCAAAACCGGGCGATTGGGGTCAAATTCCGCCAAATCATCATAGCCGACCTTCGGCCTGCGTATGAGCGAGGCGAGGCTCACGCCCGTGTTCGGCGGCGCGGTGCCGAGGGACTCAAGCTTCTGCTCGAGCGCGTCCGAGGGCGCGATGTGCGCTCTCTCCAGGCGGGAGATCTCCGCGTCAACGGCGGCATACTTGGCCCTGACCGCCTCGTACTGCGCGCCGCTCACCAGGCCCAGCGCGTGGCCGTACTTGCTCAGGCGCTCGTCGGCGTTGTCCTGCCGCAGTATGAGCCGGTACTCGCTGCGAGAGGTCATCATGCGGTAAGGCTCGTTCGTCCCGCGCGTGACGAGGTCGTCTATGAGCGCGCCGATGTACGCCTCGCTGCGCCGGAGCACAAAGGGCTCCTTGCCCTGTATCTTCAGCGCGGCGTTCACGCCGGCCATGAAGCCCTGCACGGCCGCCTCCTCATAGCCGCTCGAGCCGTTGAACTGTCCGGCGCCGTACAGGCCGGGGATGGTCTTGAACTCCAGCGTGGGGCGCAGCGCAAGCGGGTCCACGCAGTCGTACTCTATGGCGTAGGCGGGACGGGTTATCTCCGCGTGCTCGAGGCCGGGGATGGTGTGCAGCATCTCGACCTGCACGTCCTCCGGCATGGAGCTGGAGAAGCCCTGCACGTAGAGCTCGAGCGTGTCGAGGCCCATCGGCTCGATGAAGAGCTGGTGGCGCGGCTTGTCCGGGAAGGTCATGACCTTGGTCTCTATGCTCGGGCAGTAGCGCGGCCCGGTACCGGTGATGACGCCGGAGTAGAGCGGGCTGCGGTCCAGGTTGGCGCGGATGATCTCGTGCGTGCGCTCATTCGTGTACGTAAGGTAGCACTTAGCGCGGTTTTCCGGCGCGTGTCCGGTCGAAAACGAGAACGGCTCGGGCTCGGCGTCGCCCTCCTGCACCTCCATCTTGTCAAAGTCAACGCTGCGCGCGTTCACGCGCGGCGGGGTGCCGGTCTTGAAGCGGCGCAGCGGCACGCCCAGGGCCTTCAGGCAGTCCGAGAGCGCCATGCTCGCCGCGAGGCCGTCCGGCCCGGAGTCGCGCAGCACCTCGCCGACGATGGTGCGGCCCTTCAGATACGTGCCCGAGCAGATGACCGCGGCCCGGCAGCGCCAGCGCGCGCCGGTGGCGGTGGTCACATAGGCCACGGAGCCGTTTTCCAGCCCGATTTCAACGGCCTCGGCCTGGATCAGGCGCAGGTTTTCCTGCCGTTCGAGCGTCTCTTTCATCGCGGCCTGATAGCGCCGCCGGTCGGCCTGCGCGCGCAGGGAGTGCACGGCCGGGCCCTTGCCGCGGTTGAGCATCCGGTACTGTATGCAGGATAAGTCCGCCGCCCTGGCCATCTCGCCGCCGAGGGCGTCCAGCTCGCGCACCAGGTGGCCCTTGCCCGTGCCGCCTATGGCCGGGTTGCAGGGCATGTTGCCCACGCTGTCCAGGTTTATGGCGAAGCAGACGGTGGAGCAGCCCAGGCGCGCGGCGGCCAGCGCGGCCTCGATCCCCGCGTGCCCCGCGCCTATTACTACTATATCGCATTGTCCCGCGTCGTAGATTCTCACGTTTTCAGTCCTTATACACAGGTTTTTCACGCGGAAATTATACGTCAGAAGGAGAGCTAAATCAAGCGCGGCGAAAATTTCTCACGTGAGATTGAAAAAAACTCTTGCTTTATTTCGATAATGTGGTACTATATTAGCACGCCGTATTTCTAATGCGGCACCGTAAGCCAAAACAAAGGGGACTTAATGAAAATGAAGAAACTGCTTGCACTTATGCTTGCGCTGGTCATGGTGTTCGCCCTCGCCGCCTGCGGCGACAGCGGCAGCGCCGCCACCGACGCTCCCAGCGCGGAGCCCACCGACACCGCCGAGAGCGCCGCACCCAGTGAAGGCGGCGATACCGCCGAGAGCGACCTGGCCTACGTCCAGGACAAGGGCACCCTCATCGTCGGCATCACCGAGTTTGAGCCCATGGACTACCAGAACGCTGACGGCGAGTGGATAGGCTTTGACGCCGACCTTGCCAAGCTCTTCGCCGAGCGCCTCGGCGTCGAGGTCCAGTTCCAGCTCATCGACTGGGAGAGCAAGGTCATGGAGCTTGACGGCCGCACCATCGACGTCGTCTGGAACGGCATGACCCTCACCGACGAGGTGCTCGCCTCCATGGAGTGCTCCAACGCCTACCTGAACAACGCCCAGGTCGTCATCCTGCCGAGCGCCGAGGCCGAGAATTACGCCGACGCCGAGAGCATGTCCGGCCTGCAGTTCGCGGTCGAGAGCGGTTCCGCCGGCGAGCAGATGGCCATTGAGAACGGCTTCAGCTACACCCCGGTCACCGACCAGGCCACCGCAGTGCTCGAGGTCGAGTCCGGCACCTGCGACGCCGCCATCATTGACAGCCTCATGGCCTCCGCCATGGTGGGCGAGGGCACCAACTTCGCCGACCTGACTTACACCATCAGCCTCAACACCGAGGAGTACGGCGTCGGCTTCCGCCAGGGCAGCGACCTCGCCGCCGAGCTCAACGCCTTCTTCGCCGAGATCTATGCCGACGGCACCATGCAGGAGCTGGCCGACCAGTACGGCGTTTCCGCCGCGCTGATTGCCCAGTAACCGCCGGAACAAAATTAACAGCTTAAAAGCCTGGAGCAGAGAACGCGATGCGTTCTCTGCTTTTGGCGCGGACAGGAGAGAAAAACGCCGATGACCGAATTCCAAACCGTAATATCCGCCCTGAACGAAGGCTTCCTCCAGACGCTGAAGCTCTTTTTCGTGACTCTTGTCGGCTCCATGCCTCTGGGCCTCATAATCTGCTTCGGCTCCATGAACCGCTGGGCGCCTCTGGGCGCCATAGGCCGCAGGAAGCTAGCGCTCAGCCAGCGCGTGGCCCGTATGCTGGACGAGGGCGGCGAGCTTGTGCTGGACGGGCAGCAGCTCACCGAGGACAAGGCCAGATCCCTGGTAAAGAGCAGCGCGCGCTGGTCAAAGGTTCTGCTTGAGTTCCGGCCTATCTCGCTCCTGTGCCGTTTCGTGGTGTGGGTGATACGCGGCACGCCGCTCATGCTGCAGCTCTACATCATCTTCTACATACCCGGCTATATCTTCCCCACCAACCCCTGGAGCTTCCCCGAGGGGCGCTTTGCCGCGGCCTCGGTCATGTTCATAATCAACTACGCCTGCTACTTCTCCGAAATCTACCGCGGCGGCATCCAGGGCGTGCCCATCGGCCAGCAGGAGGCCGGGCAGGTGCTCGGCATGACCAAGGGCCAGATCTTCTTCAAGGTCACGTTGCTGCAGATGATAAAGCGCATCGTCCCGCCCATGTCCAACGAGATAATCACGCTGGTCAAGGACACCTCGCTCGCGCGCATCATCTCCTATCAGGAGGTCATCTGGGCAGGATTTGCCTTCCTCAAGGGCTCGCACGGCTACTCCGGCCTGCTCTGGCCGCTGTTCTTCACGGGCGTATACTACCTCGTGTTCAACGGCGTCGTGTCCTTCCTGCTCGGCAGGCTCGAGAAAAAGCTTGAATTTTTCAGATAAGGGGTGAAAGTATGAGCGTACTTGAAGTAAAGAACCTTGAAAAGCACTTCGACAGGACCAAGGTCTTGAACGACATCAGCTTCACCCTCGAGCAGGGCCAGGCGCTGAGCATAATCGGCTCCTCCGGCTCCGGCAAGACCACGCTGCTGCGCTGCCTTAACTTTCTAGAGACGCCGGACGGCGGCAGCATATCGGTCAACGGTGAAGTCCTCTTCGACGCCGCCGACCCGGACACCCGCCGCGAGGCCGACGTGCGCCGCAAGCGCCTGCACTTCGGCCTGGTATTCCAGAGCTTCAACCTCTTCCCGCAGTACACGGCGCTGCAGAACGTCACCCTCGCGCCCGAGCTGCTGGCAAAGGAACAGCCTGACTACAAGGCCAGAAAGAAGGAAATTCACGCCGCCATCGAGGCTGAGGGCCGGGAATACCTCGCCGCCATGGGCCTCACCGACCGCGCGGGGCACTACCCGCACCAGCTCTCCGGCGGCCAGCAGCAGCGAGTGGCCATCGCCCGCGCCCTGGCCATGCACCCGGACATACTCTGCTTCGACGAGCCCACCAGCGCCCTCGACCCCGAGCTCACCGGCGAGGTGCTGCGCGTAATACGTTCTCTGGCCGAGAAGCACACCACGATGATAATCGTCACCCATGAGATGAGCTTCGCCCGCGACGTCTCGGACCGCGTCATCTTCATGGACGAGGGCTTCATCGTGGAGCAGGGCGGCCCGGAGGTCATCTCCAACCCGCAGATGGAGCGCACGAGGAAGTTCCTCAGCACCTACGGCAAATGACGCCGCGGGCGTCCGGGCCCCGGCGCCTCCACGGCAAGGGCATTCTTAACGGAGAAGTTTCGCTGTTTTGCCAGTTTTATTTACAAAATTACTATTGAATATAGCCTCAAATTAACGTATCATTATTGCGCGTGTCTGCACGGACACGCGCAATTTTGCGAAAGGGGTGCGGCTCTTGAAGCTCGCAAGGAGGATACTGGCAATCACGCTCACGATATGCCTGATGCTGCCCATGGCGGCCTGCGGCGAGGTCGTGGGGCGCTACCGCATTGTCGAGACGCTCGGCGAGCAGAGCTACGCCATCGGCTTTCGCAACAACGACTATGTGCGCTATTACGTGGAGGCGGCGCTGCAGGAGCTGGCCGCGGACGGCACCATAAGCGGCCTGGCCAACTCCTGGTTCATCGAGGACAACACGTATTTTGTCGCCCGCTCCGGGGCTCTGGATCAGTTCGACGGCATCCCCTACCGCACCCTTCTGATCGGCGCGGACCCAGACGCCTATCCGCTGAGCTATATGGAAAACGGGCAGTTCACCGGCTTCGACGTGGAGCTGGCCCGCGCGGTCTGCTCGCGGCTGGGCTGGCAGGCGGAGTTCATCTCCATCAAGAGCGAGGACGCCTATGTCGAACTCTCCAGCGGCAACGTGGACTGCGCCTGGGGCGGCCTCACGCTGGACACCTCAACCACCGACTATGTGACCCTCACCCCGTATCTGACGGACGAGCTGGTGATCATCACCCGCGCCGACACCGGCGCCAAGAGCCTGCGCGGCCTGAACGGCTCCAGCCTTGCCATTTCGTTCGAGCAGAAGTACATGGACCTGCTCACGGCAAACGAAAAACTCATGAACCGCTTCGGCGAGATAAAGCGCCTCACCGGCGGGCTTCAGGCCCTGCTGGACGCCGTCAACAGCGGCAACGCGGCCGCGGCCCTGGTGAGCAGCACGGCAATACAGCGTTTCGGCTCCTGAGACGGCGCTGTGCGGCCAATTTAATTGACCTCCGGCGAGGGGCTATGTTATAATTACAAGATACAACGCAGACTATAAGGAGCGCGGCATGTGGGTTAGTGAAAACTGGCGGGATTATGAGCTCATCGACTGTTCAAACGGCGAAAAGCTGGAGCGCTGGGGGGAGTATACCCTCGTACGGCCGGACCCGCAGGCCATCTGGAAAACTCCGCGCCGCGACAGCCGCTGGCGCACGAGCGACGGGCGCTATGAGCGCAGCCACTCCGGCGGCGGAACCTGGGACAAGCACAGCCTGCCCGCCAGCTGGCAGATACGTTACGGCGAGCTGAAGTTCAACGTCAAGCCCATGAACTTCAAGCACACGGGCATCTTCCCCGAGCAGGCCGCGAACTGGGATTTCATCATGCGCAAGATCCGCTCGGCCGGGCGCGATATAAGCGTGCTCAACCTCTTCGCCTATACCGGCGCGGCCACGGTCGCGGCTCTTTCCGCCGGTGCGAGCGTCTGCCATGTTGACGCCGCCAAGGGCATGGTCGCCTGGGCGAAGGAGAACGCCGCCGCCAGCGGTGTGGCCGACCGCCCCGTGCGCTGGATAGTGGACGACTGCGCCAAGTTTGTGGAGCGGGAAATCCGCCGCGGGCGGCGCTACGACGCCATTATCATGGACCCGCCCAGCTACGGGCGCGGCCCGGGCGGCGAGGTCTGGAAGCTGGAGGACAGCCTGTGGGACTTCGTCAGCCTCACGGCGGGCGTGCTCAGCGACGACCCGCTCTTCGTCATCATCAACTCCTACACCACGGGCCTCGCGCCCTCGGTGCTGACCTATATCAGCGAGAGTATTTTCACGCGGCGCTTCGGAGGCAGGTCGGAGAGCGATGAGCTCGGCCTGCCCGTCACGGCGTCGGGGCTCTGCCTGCCGGCGGGCGCGGCCTGCCGCTGGGAGAGCGGGAGGTAGCTTATGCCCATTATAAAGACAGAAAACCTGCACTTCACCTATGCCGGGGACGAACACGAGACCCTGCACGGCATAGACCTTGAAATCGAGGAGGGCAGCTTTGTCGCCATCCTCGGCCACAACGGCTCCGGCAAGAGCACGCTGGCCAAGCTCTTCAACGGCATACTGCTGCCCAACGAGGGCCGGGTACTGGTGGACGGCATCGACACCACCCACGAGGACAAGCTGCTGGACGTGCGCCGCACCATCGGCCTCGTATTCCAGAACCCGGACAACCAGATCGTCGCCAACGTCGTCGAGGACGACGTGGCCTTCGCCCCCGAGAACCTGGGCGTGGAGCCGGCGGAAATCCGCCGCCGCGTGGACGCCGCGCTCAGGACCGTGGGCATGTACGAGTACCGCCTGCACGCGCCGCACCTGCTCTCCGGCGGCCAGAAGCAGCGCGTTGCCATCGCCGGCGTGCTGGCCATGCAGCCGAGATGCATAGTGCTCGACGAGCCGACCGCCATGCTCGACCCCATCGGCCGCCGCGAGGTGATCTCCACCGTCACACGGCTCTGCCGCGAGGAGGGCATCACCGTTGTTCTGATCACGCACCACATGAGCGAGTGCATAGGCGCCGACAGGCTCATCGTCATGAGCGAGGGAAACATCATAGCCGACGGCGCGCCGCGCGAGGTCTTCTCGCAGGTGGAGCTGCTGCAGGGCGAGGGACTGAGCGTCCCCGCCACCACGCAGCTCATCTACGAACTGAACGCCGGCGGCTGGGACCTGCCGCTCACGGCGCTCACGGTTGACGAGTGCGCGGACGCAGTTATGGCCGCGCTGAGATAAGGGAAAAGGATGCTGCGCCTATGGACGCTGTCATAAAAGTTGAAAATCTCACCCACACTTACAGTGTGGGCACACCGTTTGAAAAGACGGCTATACACGATATAAACGTCGAGTTCTACCCCGGCGAGCTGGTGGCCGTCATCGGCCACACCGGCTCGGGCAAGAGCACCTTCATGCAGCACATGGACGGGCTGCTCGCGCCCACGAGCGGTACCGTGTACTGCGACGGGGAGGACATCTTCGCCACCAAGGAGGCCACGCGCGACGTGCGCTTCAAGGTCGGGCTCGTCTTCCAGTACCCGGAGTACCAGCTCTTTGAAGAGACGGTGTACAAGGACATCGCCTTCGGCCCGAAGAACATGAAGCTCTCCGAGGCCGAGGTGGACGAGCGCGTGCGCGAGGCGGCCGGCTTCGTCGGCATAGACGAGGCCCTCTTCGAGCGCAGCCCGCTGGAGCTCTCCGGCGGCCAGAAGCGGCGCATCGCCATCGCCGGCGTCATCGCCATGCGTCCCAAGGTGCTCATACTCGACGAGCCCACCGCGGGCCTGGACCCCGGCGGCTGCGAGGGCATACTCAAGAATATCACCGACTACCGCGAGCAGACCGGCTCCACCGTCCTGCTGGTAACGCACAGCATGGACGACGCCGCGCGCATCGCCGACCGACTGGTAGTCTTCCACCAGGGTGAGATAGCCATGGACGGCACGCCCGACGAGGTTTTCTCCCGCCCCAAGGAGCTGACTGCCATGGGCCTCGACGTGCCGCAGCCGGCGGCCATCGCCCAGGCGCTGCGCGAACGCGGTGCCGCCCTCCCCCCGTCCATTTACACGCTGGACCAGCTCCGGGCGGCGCTCGTCCCGCTGAGGAAGGGGGCTGCTGACTGATGCTCAAGGACATCACCCTCGGCCAGTATTTCCCCGGCGACACCGTAATACACAAGCTGGACCCGCGCACAAAGCTCATACTGGTCATCGTCTTCATCGTGGCGCTGTTCCTGGCCGTGGACTGGATAAGCTACGCCGTCATGTTCCTGGTCACCGCGCTGTGCGTGAAGATATCCACCATCAAGCTCAAGAGCATACTCAAGGGCCTCAAACCGCTGATTTTCATCATCGTTTTTACGGGCATACTGAACCTGTTCTACACCAAGGGCGGCACGGTGATCTTCGACTGGTGGATATTCACCGTCACCACCGCTGGCATCAAGCGCGCGTTCCTCATGATCGTGCGCATCATGCTGCTGCTCACGGGCACCTTCCTGCTCACGTATACCACGAGCCCGCTTGCCCTTACGGACGGGCTGGAGATCCTGCTCAACCCGCTCAAGAAGATCCGCGTGCCCGTGCACGAGATGAGCATGATGATGAGCATGGCGCTCAGGTTCATACCCACGCTCATAGAGGAGACGGACAAGATCATGTCCGCCCAGAAAGCCCGCGGCGCGGACTTCTCCACCGGCAAGCTCACCGAGCGGGCCAAGGCCCTGCTGCCGCTGCTGGTGCCGCTGTTCGTCTCCAGCTTCCGCCGCGCGGACGAGCTGGCCGTCGCCATGGAGAGCCGCTGCTACCACGGCGGCGAGGGCCGCACCCGCATGAAGGCCCTGCACATGGAAAAGCGCGACTACCTGGCCTTCCTGGCCGGCGCCATAGTGCTCGGCGGCATGATAGCCATGAACGTGTACGGCATATGAGGAACATCGCCCTGAAGCTCCGCTACGACGGCAGCGCCTATCACGGCTGGCAGGTGCAGAAGTTCGACGTGTCCGTGGCCGCCACGGTGGAAAAGGCCCTCTCCAAGGTCTGCGGCCACCCGGTCAAGGTGACCGGCTGCGGGCGCACGGACGCCGGCGTCCACGCGCTCAATTACTGCGCCAACTTCCGCACGGAAAGCCGCATCCCCGTGGACCGGCTGCCGCTGGCGGTGAATACCCGGCTGCCGGACGACATCGCCGTACTGGCCGCCATGGAGGTCCCGGACGACTTCAACGCGATTCTCAGCTGCGTCAAGAAGGAGTACGTCTACCGCATAATGAACACCCGCATACGCGACCCCTTCCTGCAAAAGCGCGTATGCTTCTACCCCGCGCCGCTGGACATAGGGCGCATGAAGGCCGCCGGGCGCGCCTTTGAGGGCACGCACGACTTCGCCGCAGTGCGCAGCGTGGGCACGCAGACAAAGACCACCGTGCGCACAGTCCACTGGTGCCGCGCCGAGCGCGACGGCGACGAGATCACCGTCGCCGTCTGTGCCGACGGCTTTCTCTACAACATGGTGCGCGCCATCGTGGGCACCATGGTATACGCCTCTCACGGCAAGCTCGAACCCGAGGAGATACCGGCCCTGCTGGAAAAGGGCGACCGGCGCCTCACGGGCCCGACCATGCCGCCGCAGGGGCTCTATCTCAACAGGGTTTGGTACGAAGGAGATATAGGCCGGCTGATGCTTGAGTAGGAACTGCTCAGATGGGGAGGAACACCTGTGAAAGCTCCGGCCACACGAAACAAAAGCAAGGTGACGGCCTTCTGCTGCCTGCTCCTGGCAGTACTTGCCGTTGTATGGGCCGCCTCTGCGGGCGGGGAGAAGGAGGAAAATCCCGGTGATTACACAGTTTTCGGGAACTCTTTCGCCCGGCTCACGTCAGATAGCGTGGAAGTTTTTTCGCGCAGCGGCGACCTGATGTACACCGTACCGCTCACCGGGAGCGGCTCCGTGCTCACCGCGTCCGGAGAGACGGCGGCGCTCTGGTCCCCCGGCGGCGGCCTGCTGTTCCTGGGCGAGGGCGGATACCGCTCCGCCGCAGTGAACGGCGAGCTCCTGGGCGTCTTTGGCTCGGAGTGCGGCGCCGTCTGCGCGATATGCGAGACCGGCCGCAGCCAGTTCGCCGTATCGGTGTATTCGGCCGCGGGGGAGGCGTTCTCCCTCACCGCGGAGGGCTTTTTTCCCCTCGCGGCGGCCGTATCGCCGGACGGCGGGGAGCTGGCCCTGCTCTGCGCGGACGAGGCGGGGTACTTTGTGAGGACATATTCGCTCCGCTCAGGAGCGGCGCAGGCCAAAACACGGCTTGACGGCACCGCTTACTCCCTCACCTGGGACAGCGGCGGGCTGCGCGCCGCCTACACGGACGGAGAGGCTATAATAAAAGGAGGATAGGTCCGTGCATATAGTCATAGATCTTGTGCTGCTGGCCATAATTATTATCTGTGTCTGGTCCGGATACAAAAAGGGCTTCATCATCGGCATAGCGAACCTGCTGGGCATTATCGTCTCGCTGTATGCGGCGGTGCTCGTCTCCAGCGCGTTCTCCTATGACGTAGTCCCCGTACTGCGGCCTTTCGTCAGCGGCTATGTGGAAGGCCAGATGGAGGACACCGTGCTCGAAGAGATGGGCCTTTCCAACACCGACCTCTCCTACGAGGATATCCTCGCCGGAGACTCCGCGCTCAGGCACGAGTTCTGCGCCACCAGCTTTGAGTCTGTGGGCATCTACGGCGACGCCGCCGACCAGATGGCCACTGAGGCCGAGGAGTACGCCGACACGAACTCCGTGCAGATAAGCACAGCCGTCGTCGAAGTACTCTGCCAGCGCATCTGCTACGTGGCCGGGGTCACGCTGCTGTTCCTGATCTTCCTGATCGCCCTGATGGCCATAGCGAATATACCGAACCTCTCATACCGCATACCCAATATGGACCTGCTCAACGACGCCGGCGGCGCGTTCATGGGCCTGGTAAACGGCGTATGCTACTGCATGCTGATAGCCTGGCTGCTGCGCTTCCTGGGCCTGATAATAGGTATGGATACCTACGGCAGCACCCTGCTGCTCCGCTTCTTCCACAGCATAGACCTGATAACCGTAGGCGTAGGCATCTGAGCCGCCGCAGCGGTTAAATCTGCGTCCGGCGCATATCCTGCGTTCGCGGCGCCCAAGCGCCGCATGTATGCGAAGGAAAACGCCTCGTTGTACACTCCTGCCAAGCGGTGAGCGCAGCAATGCCGCGGAACCGGCCTCCCACAGCGGACACAGCCCGCAGTCGGGATGAACGCCCAAACGGCACCCGGCAGGATAAGCGAGCCAACGTAAGACGAAGGCTAAGCACCAACCCAAGCCCAAGCGGCACAGCCAACCCAAAAGCGCACCGGCGGCATAGCCGCCGCAGCTGCATCCGGCTGGTCAAACGCACCCGCGCGAGACTACGGCCACGCACCTGGCCCAAACCCAAGCGGCACAGCCACCCAAAAGCGCACCGGCGGCAGAGCCGCCGCAGCTGCATCCGCTTGGGCAAACGCGCCAACGCGAGACTACGGCCACGCACCCGGCCCAAACCCCAGCGGCACAGCCACCCAAAAGCGCACCGGCGGCAGAGCCGCCGCAGCAATACTCGGCAGGATAAACGCGCCTACGCGAGACTAAGGGCCTAAACAACCGCAGCCAACAGGATAAACCCACCCACGCGAGCCTCAGGGCCTAAACAA
>OLRU01002127.1_pt1 | contig 14561 bp, 10 predicted proteins | sample 1672961 | NCBI WGS metagenome assembly OLRU01 (sample SAMEA3136741, study PRJEB25190) | human gut metagenome | biome: human gut; feature: human-associated habitat; material: faeces | place: Austria | collected 2013 | reverse complement strand
ATAGAAATTACATTAAAAGAATATGAACGCTTAGGTTCTGTCCAAGCAGTCATAAATTTATTGGAATATCCATCAAGTAGCACCTTGTACCGATGGTATGAAAGAAAACTTGCAGAAAAAACAAATTATCATGGTTCACTTGATAAACCATATATAATTAAGGAAAAAATCATTAATGCACCTAATCATCCTTGTATTACTGATACAAGTTTAAAATTAGATGCAATTAAGTGTTGCTTTTCTCTTGGCGAAGGTGTAGAATATGTATCAAGAGATATTGGTTACAGCCGTGCCAGTATATATTCATGGTATCGAAAAATATGTACTGCAACTACCGTAGGAATTATAGGTAGTTCATTTATTACAGGACCAATGCATGCTGCAAGTGCTATTGGTGAATTTGCAAATGTAGTAGTATTAGTAAGGTTTAATGGTGATACACAAGGTGATAACGGCACTGGGTTTAATAAACCGTATAATAGCACCATAACAAATGCACCGAGAACATATTGGGAAAGTTTAATACGTAAGTTTAACGGTGTAAATGACACATTTGCTGGGGGTTCATTTAAAGAATATTTGAGAGATATGTCCGGTGGACAACATATGGTAGAGTCTGTATTTCCTCAGACAAATAGTAATGATGGTACAGTGTATTATTTAACTATGGATAAAACGGTTGATGAATACAAAGGTTCTGTACAGGAAATACAGCTTATTAAAGAAATTGCAAATCAGTTGAATACAAAGTATCCGAATCTTGACGGAAAGATGATAGATAAAGATAATGACGGTGTTGTAGATAATCTTATGATTATAGCATCGGTACAGTCTCATGGACATTTTGTAGTACATGTGACAAATGCAGGAAATGATACGAAACTCGCAGGAAAAGGAATAGGACTATATAATTTGATAGAAACAACATTTAGCGATACATCAGGTTATTATGGATTTAATATTCATACAGCGGCACATGAATACATACATTCGGAGTACCGGATTATTACCGTCAAAGTTATGTATCTGAGGCGAGTGACACACCGGCTGGAATATGGGATCCGATGTGTATTCCGGGAGGAAGACATTGGCCTCTGGCAGTAACTCGTGAAGTGATTGGATGGACGAAAGTTGATGAAATTCAACCACAGAATGGTGAATATACGTTGTATGAGGCATCGGCTGCATATAAGGATGAAAATAAGAGACAGGCGATAAAGGTAAAAACTCCGTTTTCTCCGACTGAATATTTTGCTATAGAATATCGTAAAAAGGGAGAAAGATATAAGTTTGAGGGTAATCTGAGAGGTAATGATTATATCTATGTGTATCGTACAAATGATACAAGTATTACAGCATCAGCAGGTTAAATTAGAAGTGCACAGGTAGGATTGTCGCAATATCTTGCAACAAGGCAAGAAATAGGAAGTCTTGATTTGGATAAAACAATAACAGATAATGCTATCTGTTATTCAGACGGTCGAAATTCCGGTATACATATTAAAGTAACAGAGCAGACGGCGGATTCAATTAAATTTAGTATTGAATTCCCGGATTATGACAATATGGATATATGGCAATCAGTTTCAAATTCAGACGGAAGTAATCTATTGTCAAACATTATGGCATCGGAAGTAAAAACAACAGCGGATAAAAATAACATGTATGTACTTGCGCAGGACTTTTCGTCATCAACTGTAGTAAAGTATAGTGGAGATAAGTGGACGAATCTTGGTAAGTGTTCAACGTCTGCCGGAAATGGAGCAATAGTGATATTTAACAATGAAGTATATGTACTCTTTGTCGATTTCAAAGGGAAATGCGAACTGAAAAAATATTCAAATAATAAATGGAATACAGTGTCAACACTGAATATCGGATCAAATAAAATTCAAGCACTTTTATGGAATAACTTAGAGGATATTTCACCACTTTGCAAAGCGGCTGAAATATAAATGATTTATTATACAACAAGGATTTTGTATGATTTTATTACAAATATATTATACGAAAGAAGGCGTAAAAATGAAAAATAAACAAATTAACAGAACTCTGTCTTTGCTGCTCTCTGTTGTTATGGTATTGAGCTTATGCCCTTTAATTGCTAAGGCGGAGGGAACAAAACCGAATATCAAAATTGGAGATTATATTAAACTAGGTACATATGAGAATGAACCAATTTTGTGGCGTTGTGTGGACATAGATGACAACGGTCCGCTAATGCTTATGGATAAGGTGTTGGGAAGTATGCCATATGATGCCAAAACCAGCGAGAACAGTGCGACAAGATCCCATAGCCGTAATAGTTTTAGAAGTAGTTACGGTTCCAACCACTGGAGGGATAGCAATATGCGTTCGTGGCTTAACTCAGATGCTGATGCAGGCAAGGTAGATTGGCTTTGTGGCAATCCACCGAAGAGTGATTACGTTGGATATGGAAGTGAATATGACAAAAAAGCCGGATTTTTAAATGGTTTCAGTAAAGCTGAAATAGCCGCTATCAAAACTGTGACACAGCGTTCTATTGTGTCTCATCCGGAGTATAGTGCTGGTTATATAGCAGGACCGGGATCTGATCTTCCGTATAATACAGATATTGCGTCAGTAGCATATGGCTTTGAGAAGGCGTATTATGAAAATATTATAGACAAGGTGTTTTTGCCTGATGTTAAACAACTAAACACAATTTATAATAACAGTAACATACTGGGAAATTACTATCTTGCGAAGAATAAGGATGGGATCAGGTGGTCATATTGGCTACGTACTCCGATTACGGATTGTAATCATGATATGAGGTATGTGGAAACTGATGGAAATATTTATCGTGTTGCACCGTACTTTGGACATATCGGTGTTCGTCCTGCATTCTATCTCGATACAGATTATTATATCGTTTCGGAAGGAAATGGCGAAGTGAATTCACCCTATGTCGGTGATGCTGCAGATAAACCCGGAGATGACATTAGTATTTCAGGACCTGATGAGGAAGGTGGAGATGGAGACTGGGATATTGATACAGATCAGAGTATTCAACTAAATCTTGGCCCATGGTACTCATCGGATGGCGAGTATGCAAACTCGACCATACCAGTGCAAGTGATTCAAAAGACACGTAGCGATTTGGAAAACATGGTTATCGTCATTTGTGGTGAGGGCTACACTAAAGATCAGCAGCAGAAGTTTATAAATGATGTTAAGCGAATATGGGCAGGTGTTTTGAAACATGAGCCTTACCGTAGTATGGCAGATAGATTCAATGTTTATGCTCTCTGCACGGCATCAAAGACCAGTGGGTTTGCCAGTGAAAACACATTCTTTGATATAACAATGTCAACAACTAGTAGAAGCCCAATGATATCACTTTATAAGAGTGTGCTGAAAAACCAGATTCTCACACGTTGTATTGGACCTGCATTTATTGAAAAAATTCACGATGCACATATCAAAGAAAAAACAAATCCTAATGAAATAACAATAGGCGACGAATATGCTCCTTATTATTATGTCAATGAATACATCAGTCAGTTCGTTGTACTGGTAAACAGTGGACAATATGGAGGAGCATCAATGAATAATCTTGATGTTGGTCTACATTATGTTACTGCAACGGTAGATAATATACAATCTGAATATACTTTGGCTCACGAATTGGGCCATGGTCTGCTACATCTTGGCGATGAGTATAATGCATATGGTGGAGCATATACAATGCCAGAACAGCAAGATAAACAGTCGTTAAATATAGCAGGGCTAAGGGAAAGTCCTATAACAATAAAATGGAAAGATATGCTAGGCTTTCGAAAAACATATACCTGCCGCGATAGTAATACTTCGAACTCAAGTAACATGGTTAATTCTAGCTGGCAGTGTATGATGAGGACGCAAAATCAGGAACTGTGTGATGTGTGCCAGTTGCAGGGATTTAAAGTCATGAGCCAGTTGATTAAAGATACGGATGACATCTATATAGCAATCCCGGAGGTTAAGTTGTATACCGGCAATTACAAAAATCCTTTTGAGGATTATTCAGCTTATACTGAAGCTGAATATTATGGATATTTGGCCTATGCGAGCGATCGGGCACAACGTCTTTTGAGTGGAACAAGCAAAAATAAGTTTACCAAAGATATGAAAGGTCAGGAGGTTGAACTAAGGACAATCGCTCAGAATCTCTCGGGTATTGAAGAACGAGAGATTACACTACAACTGTGGGTGGAACATGAGGATGGGACAAGGGCCGTCACAGAAAATGGTGAGGAAATTTTAAAGGAGCAAACTTTTACCGTTCCTGTCTGGGATGAAAAGGAAAACTTCTACATCAAGGGGATGAGAAACTATAGTGGTACGGAATTTGATTCAGGTCTTATGAATTGCTCTCTTATATATAAGATTCCGGAAAATGCAGACTTGAAGGATGGGGACACTATTAAGTTTTCAGTAATAGACAAAATGGGTAAAACTTTGGCTGATGATAACACAGAGACACAGAATTATGCAAATGTTACAATTAGCTATCAGCTTGAGGATAGCAACGCAGTTCCAAATACACAGACTGCTGTAATCCCTGTTCCGATTGGTACAAAGATGGATATTGAACCGCCTGGGGAGCTGTATGGATACAAATTTGTTAAGGCAGAAGGTTTGGGAAAGATTGTTGGTGATGATGGTCTGAACATTATTTGCTATTATGAGGATCCATCTGGCAAACTACCTGTTGAATATAAAGTGGAGTATGACTGGGGAACAGATTTTCCGACAGACACGACATTGCCTACAGATAATACAAAATACGACAGTATCGAAAATGCAAAAGAATCGGTAAAGAATCAGAAGTATGATGAAAACTCAACGTCTACAGTTAAGAAGAATGACAAAGACGGTACGTGGACATTTAGCGGTTGGACTGCAACAGTAGAAGGAACAACAGTAAAGTTTACTGGTGCATGGACATTTACAGCAACCCCAATTATTACTTATACTGTTACATATGACTGGGGTACTGATTTCCCGACTGGTGAAATGTTGCCGGTTGACAGTAAGACATATAAGAGCGAGGAAGATGCTAAAGCTGCAATGGATGGCAAGTATACAAGTTTATCAACCTCGACAGCTGAGAAAGACGGCAAGAGTGGAACTTGGAAGTTCTCAGGTTGGATTGCAACATTGATAGGAACAACAGTTAAGTTTAATGGTATGTGGACGTTTACTCCGGATGCACCGGTGGTAGATGCGGATACTCCGACCAACATTAAATTGGTGAGTGACGAATATAAGATTGGTGATAAAGCTACAGCATTGGACGGCAAGGCTACTGTCAGTGATAATGGTGTACTATCTTATCAGTGGTATAAATCTGATAAGGCAGACAACTTCAACGGAACAGCTATAGACGGTCAGAACGGCGAGACATTTGTGCCGGATACGAGCAAAGAGGGAACCTATTACTATTATGTAATTGCTACTAACACCAAGGCAGATGCAACAGGTAAAAAAACTGCCAGTGTCACAAGCTCTATGGCAATTATTCATGTTAAGGAATCTGTCAAATACACCGTAGTTTATGATTGGGGAAGCGATTATCCAACAGATGTAACAGTGCCTAAAGATGATACAAAGTACGAAAACATAGAAAAAGCCAAAGAGGCGGTAAAAAATCAGAAATATGATGAGAACTCAACATCAACAGCTGAGAAGAACAGCAGGAGTGGCAAATGGTCATTCAGTGGATGGACTGCAACAGTAGAAGGAACAACAGTAAAGTTTACCGGTGTATGGACATTTACAGAGAATGCCATACCTGTAGTAACCAGAAAGCCAAGTTCAGGCGGTTCGGGGGGCTCTGGTAGTTCTACATATAATATCAAAGTGTCACCAGAGATTACAAATGGTTCTCTTTCAGTCAATCCAAGCCGTGCTTCAAATGGTAAGAAAGTGTCAGTCATTGTAAAGCCTAACAATGGTTATGTATTGAATTCTGTAATAGTCAAAGATAGTAATGATAAAGAAATTGCAGTTACAAATCAGTCTGATGGCACTTATACTTTCATTATGCCATCTAGCAATGTAACGGTTTCGGCTAAGTTTGACACTGAGATAGCGAAAGATGTTGTAACAGAAATTGAAAAATCAATCGAGTTTAAAGATGTAAAGAAGGGTGACTGGTACTTTGATGCCGTTCAGTGGGCAGTTAAGAATAACATAACAGAAGGTAGTGGAAAAGATACTTTCAGTCCTGATGTGATTTGCACACGCACACAGATGGTGACTTTCCTATGGCGAGTAGCAGGTAGTCCGGAACCAAAGATTACGAAGTGTGATTTCAGCGATGTGGATAACAGTGCATATTATTATAAAGCAATTCTTTGGGCTGTTGAAAAAGGTGTCACAGTCGGTACAAGCGATACAACATTCTCACCAAATGAAAATGTAACTCGAGGACAGACGGTTGCGTTCCTATATCGTGAGGCAGGATCACCGTTTGAAACCGGAGAAGACGTTTTCAATGATGTAAATAGTAATGATTATTACTTTAAGGCTGTATCATGGGCGACGAAGAACGGTATCACAGTCGGTACAGGCAATGGAAAATTCGAGCCGGATATGGACTGTAATCGTGCTCAAATTGTAGCAATGCTATATCGTACCCAACGATAATTTTGCTAATTTGCTTTTCATTTATATTCGAAAGATGTGGAAGAAATGACTCATATCTTTCGATAATATGTTGGAATTGCAGTAGATATAGTTGTTAAATACTTAATGCGATATATGATTTTTCAATATATAACATAATAAATAAAGAAAGGGGTGTAGATTGATAAAAAAGTATGAACGTGAAGTATGTGCATACGTATATGATCCGGAACTGGGTGATCCTGATGGTGGCATTGCACCAGGTACAGCGTGGGAAGATTTGCCGGAAGATTGGGTTTGCCCATTATGTGCAGTCGGAAAAGAGCAGTTTCGGGAAGTTGAATAACTAAGTAATATTTCTGAACTGACAGTTGAAAGTGGAACAATAGAATTACAATCACTTACAGCTGCGAAAAACGGATTCAAGCTAAATGTTCATAATGGTGATAAGCTAAATTTGAAAAATATATATAGACCTGTCGTATCTGATTTTAATGGTGGCGGAACAATCGTAATTTCAAATTCTGATATGTTGACTATTACAGGAAGTGTGACAGGAACAACTGCATTTGAAACAGCAGGAGGATTCGGAGGCGAGTCCGGAATTGCACAAGCAGGGTATACATATATAACAGCTCCTAATTCTAATGAAAATTCTGAAGAAGGAAACGGTTCGTTAATTGCTATAACGGATAGTACCGGAAATTCTGTAACAACGATAAATGCCGGCAGTTTTTCGGCTAAAGTAGTGATTCCAACCAAAACAAATAAATCAACTGTTATGATTGCAAAATACAATGGTGATGAGTTGAAGAAGATAAGAATATACAGCACAAATGTAATAACAAATGAAAATTACACAGTAAAAGAAACAGATAGTATTTCAGTTTCTGAAAATAAAGTATCAAATGGAGTTAGGATAAAAGCATTTATATTTGAAAATTTAGAAAATGTAAAGCTATTATGCAAGCCAGAAGAGATTTAACATTATGAAATAGAAAGAAGGAAATAGTGATATTAAAGATAAAAAATATTTTAACCTGTGCCATAAGCATTTCCTTGTTTTTAATGTCATCAACAGCTGCTGATGCAACACAAACAGCGGAGGATTTGCAAAATAGTGACATATCAAAACTAGTGAAACAATCAAAATTTGACTCGAGGGATTATGGCATTGTTACTCCGGTTAGAGATCAAGGGGATACTTCGCTTTGCTGGGCGTATTCTACAGCAAGTGCATCAGAGACATCAATACTTAGAAGCGGTATTGATAAAAGTGTAGATAAGAGTTCTCTATCACTTTCCCCGCAACAGATTGGATATGCAAGACATAATCGAGGAAGTGACCCTCTTAATAATACAACTGGTGAAATAACAAGCAGTTCAGGAAATTGGAGCTATGCAGGTGGAGGAACTAAATATGCAGCGGCTTTGCTTTCTACATGGTGTGGGCCTGTTAAATCCGATAAGGCGTATAATGTGAATGGTTGGAGTAATGCCGCCTATAAGTTGGAAAGTGCAATATCTGTTGATGGTAAGAATCTTAATAAGGATGCGGCGGCAAGAGAAAAAATGAAACGCGCTATAGTCAAATATGGTGCAGTTACATTTTCGTATAATAATGTGAGAGAAGCATATTATTATAATCCAAGCGAAGAAAGCGGAAGTTCACCGCATGCTTGTACTATAATCGGATGGGATGATACCATTCCGGCAGAAAATTTTTATCCGAGCAAAACAACAACTGACGGAGGATGGTTGGTCAAGAACAGCTATTCTTCGTTGCCTTACTTTTATCTGTCTTATGAAGTAACCTGTGAACAGATATATGCTTTTGATTATGTAATGAATGATAAGTATGATAATAACTATTTTTATGATGCGTCAGCAACTGATAGTGGCATAGGAAGTCTTTTGAAAATTAAACAGGCAGCCAATGTATTTAAAGTCAAAGGAGATACTGAAAATGAATGGATTAAGGCAGTAAGTGTAGGTATTGTTGGAGGAAATACTGATTGTACGGTTGAAGTTTATAGCGATGTACAAGACGGAAGTTTTAATCCTCAAAATGCAAAGCTTGAAACAACAAAGACAGTTTATCTTGAATATGGTGGATTTAATTGCATTGAACTTGATAAACCTGTAGAAGTAAAAAAAGGCAGTACATTTGCAGTTGTTGTTAAAGTCAATAACGCGTACATAACGCTAAGTGAAAATGAGGGGGAATCTTATGTATACCGCGGAGGTTGGACACCATCACAGGCAGTGAGAATAAAGGTATTTACCAAAAACGATGAAAAAAATCAGAATTCTATTGAGTTTATGGATGAAGGACAAGTTAAGGTAAGAGGAAATAGTGGTATAAAGCAGTTAATTATCACCATGTCCGAAAATGAAGAATTAAAAGATTTTTATGTTGAATCTATAAATTTTGATGAGAATAAAGAAAAAATAGTGACATTGCCATCAGGATGGATAAGGATAGAAAATATACGCTATAAAGCATTTCTATGGGATAATTTTGAGAATATATCTCCTGAGTGTTCAGAGATCGAATGGTAGAAAAAAGAAAGGTGGCAATATGATATTTCATCGCATAAATATTCCGACAGTTACAAATACGATAGGAGAACCTGGAAAACAAGATTCGACGCAGAATAGTTCAGACCATATTCAACAAAAACAAACTGATGAAAATAAAGAATTGAATATAACACTTGAACAGGCAAAAGATATAGCGTTACAGAAGGCAGGTGTATCTGAGCAAGTATATTTTAAAGAAGCAAAGTTGGATTTTGAAGATGGAAGATGGAAATATGAAATTGAGTTTATGCAAGACAATGTAGAATATGAGGCAGATATAGATGCTCAGACAGGAGTATTCTATAAGTGGAAAATTGATAGAGATTAATAGAAATGGAGATGTATTATTATGATTAAGAAGGTAACTTTATTAACTACATTAGGGGCAATTACAATAGGCATTGCTATAGGAGTATCGGCAAATGGGATTGTACAAAAAGTACAATCGGAAATTAGAGGTGATTTTGTAATAAAGACAAATGGACAGATTCAAACATTAAAAAGTGTAGATGGTGAAACTGTATATCCTATGCTTTATGAAGGAACAACGTATCTTCCGGTTAGAGCTATTGCTGAACTGAACAACAAAGAAGTTGTATGGTATGAAGACACAAAAACTATAGATATTGTGGATAAAACAAATTCTACAGTAACAGATGCTGATAAAATCGTAAATGGTGATATTAGTAAACAAACACCGGTACCAAGACAGACATCACAACCGTCACAAGGAGGATATGACATTACAAATAGCACGAAAATAACACTTGATAAAGCAATAGAAATTGTGGTAAACAAAGCTGGAGTTTCGGAAAACGACTTGTATTCAAAAAATGCAAATTATGATTATGATCATGGACAATATATCGTTGAAGTGGAAATAGATACAAAAAGCACAGAATATGATGCAAAAATAGATGCAGTGAGTGGAAATGTGCTTGAATGGAATTCGAAGAATGAAAGAGTAAATTCATATATTAATTTAAACGGAGTAATTTCTTTAGACAAGGCAATAGAAATTGTTGTTGCTGAAAAAAATATAGATACAAACAAGATTTTAGCGAAAAAAGCAAGTTACGATTATGAAAGAGGCAAAACAGTTATTGGTGTTGAAATCTATGTTGATGGCTTTGAATATGATGTAGAGCTTGATGCAATGACCGGTGCAGTGCAGAAATGGAATTGAGTAGCAAAATATAACTTTTGAAAAATAAATCTATGATAAGGAGATATAATGAAAATAAAAAGAATCATATTAAGCATTGTAGTGAGTTTGTTGTTGCTTTCAACAGTTGCTCTTGCAAAAACATCAGAATACAAATTGCAACTGTTTTTTCAACCGGCTATTATGGATGACATAACAGGAGATGTATTAACAGGCATAAACTTAAAAAATGTTGATTTAGCAATTCCACAAGATAAAGGCAGTATATGTGAATTGAATTTTGATTTTGAATATGATGATAATGTATTTAATGTGCTTACTAACAATAACGGAGAGGTTGTTATAATTACTGATGAAAATACATTAATCAAGGACAGTTCTAAAATTCATGCAACAGTTGAAAATGGTGTAATACATATAAGTTACAACGATGATAAAGATTTAATTAAATATGATGGTACTTTATGCCGATTTATACTAATTGCAAACAATGTTAATGCGTTATGGAATTCATTTGACTATTATCCAATACGATTTGTGGAAGATTCTATTTCTGTAAATACATACAACGAAACAACAGAACCGTTTTATAATATTGAGGGGATAGATGGTAAAGTTGGAGCATATAATAAACCTCCTGTGTTGGAACAGGTATCAGTCAATAAGAGTATGGTATTTTCGCTCAGGAAGTCAGATGTTCAGGTGAATGGTGAAGTTATATCAACTGATGCTGTACCATTTGTTGTTGATGGAATGTGGATGTTACCGATGAGATACTTTGCAGAGGCGACAAACATGAAGGTAGAGTGGAATGCAGAAAAAGCCACTGCTTGTGCTTATGGTGAAAACAAAAATCTTAAAGTTTCTGTTAAAGGTGATAAAATATATATAAATTCAGCATTGTGGAATGGAAAGGAGCATGCCATTGAAATGAATGGCAGAATATATATACCGCTATCTTTAGTTCAAGAACTTTATCCAAACGTATCAACTAATGCATTGGAAAATGAAATATCAATATATGTGCCATAAGGAAGATGTGTAATTTTATGAAAAAGAGTGTTAAAAAATTATTGACAGGAATGATAATTTGTTCAATGTTGAGCAGTTCATTCAATGTTTTGGCGGCGAATAACGTAGAGATTAAGGGAATATCTGTATTGGAAAATGATAAGGTTGTTGAAACTTTTGAGCCGACAGACGGAAATATACAGCTTACTCCTGAACAAATGCTACAAGTAACAGTTTCGGTAAAGGGCGACGAAATGGAATCGGTATATGCTTCGTTTTTATCTAATTCAAATAATAAAGATATTAGTAATGCGACGGTGCAATATGTCGCACAAAAAGCAATAGGTGAAGATAATACTGCAACATTCAAGTTCAGACCGAGAAAGTCAGTAGGACAAGGATCTTTTATTGCAAAATCAGGTGCGACAGGCGCAGAAAAAGCGGCAACATTCCATTATATGGTCAAAGAAGAAGACAAGACAATGACATTGACTGGAAAGAATAATATCATAAAAGCTAACGAAATAGCGGATGCTACATTTGTTGTTACACCTACAAGTTTTACAGGAGAAGATTATACTGGATTTAGTGTTTATATTGATGACAGTTCGACGGCATTGGCAACAGATAAATATAAAATCGAGAAGGTTGAAAATGAACTGATACTTACAATAAAACACGAAAATTTTGCTAATAAGGTATCAGGGGACAAAATAAAGGTAACAGTAAAACATAACGGATATATGGATGCAAGTGGTGAAATCACAATATTAGATGCTGTATATAATGTGACATTAAATACAAATGGAGGCGTTTTGGCAAATGAGAGTGATAATATAACTAATTATACACATGGAACAGTCGTAACACTTCCAACACCAACTAAAGTGGGTTATAAATTTGAAGGCTGGTATGAAAATAAAGATTTTACCGGCAATAAAGTTACAATGATTACGGCTGATTCAGAAGGTGATAAGGTATATTATGCGAAATGGATAGCTGAAACATATGCAATCAGTTATGAGCTTAATGATGGAATTATTGCAGATGGAGAAAATGTGACTAGCTACACATATGGAGTTGGTGCTACACTACCAACACCAACAAAAGCTCACTACAAATTTGGCGGTTGGTATGAAAAATCTGATTTTAGCGGTGAATCAGTGAAAACAATACTAACTAATGAAATCGGTGCTAAGACATATTATGCAAAGTGGATAGCGGATACATACAAAGTGACATTGAATACACAAGGTGGAACCATTGCAGATGATAAAAATATAACAAGTTATGAATATGGAACTACTGTCAAGCTCCCAACTAGTGAAGATATAACAAAGGCAGATTATTATTTTAATGGTTGGTATGATAATGCTGAATTTACAGGAACGCCAATAACAGAAATTACTATAAAAGAAGTTCCTGAAACAGGCAATAGCATGATATTCTATGCGAAATGGACTGAAAATGAGCCGGATAAGTATATGGTTACATTTGAAAATGCAGACGGAACAGTATTGCAAAGTGGAGATGTGGAAAAGGATACGATGCCAGTGTATGCAGGAGCAACTCCGACAAAGGAACAAGACGACAGGTACACATATGTGTTTGATAAATGGGTTCCAGAATTGACAAGTGTAACAGGCCCGGCAACATATAAAGCGACATATACTTCGACTTCAAGAGTATATCAAGTAACACTGAATGTGAATGACGGTACTATCGGAGAAAATGTAACAGACTACACATATGGAACTGCTGTAACATTACCAGTGCCGACGAAGAACGGATATAAATTTGAAGGTTGGTATGATAACGCTGAATTTACAGGTGTTACGGTTACTGAAATTTCTGCGGCGGCAACAGGAGATAAAACATACTATGCAAAATGGGTAGCAGAGCAATATACCATTACATTTAATACAGATGGTGGAGCATTTGTAGAAACACCTATTTCAAGTTACATATATGGAACAACCGCAACATTACCGGTGCCGACAAAGAATGGCTATAAGTTTGAAGGTTGGTATGATAATGCTGAATTTACAGGTACAGCTCTCACTGAAATTTCGGATAGAGCAATAGGAGATAAAGTTTTCTATGCTAAGTGGCGTAAAGAAAGTATTGTAGAAAACCTTGAGGTTTTGGACGCGTTCAAAAATAAGGTAGATGTCACAAAACTTATTGATGAACAAGGCAATACAACAGTTACAGTCATGGCAAAAGAAAATGTTACAATGCCTGAATTAAAACTTTATCGTGCAATATACAAGGACAATAAACTACTTGGAACATTGGAGAAAATGAAACCTAACATGGTAGGTGGAAATAGCGTATTCATATTTGCACCTTTGACACTTAAAGACGGTGAATCATCAAAGATAATGCTTTGGGATGAAAAAAATGCGCCTACAATAAATGCGATTATAAATCAATAAAAAAAGGATTGAGTATATTAAGATGGAAATAACAAAAGATATAAAATATGTGGGAGTAAATGACTATGATATTGAATTGTTTGAAGGTCAGTATGCTGTATAGAACGGTATGGCATAGCTCTCATCATCGAAAAATCTCATATTTATTCAGGAAGAGGTACATGTTAAATCGGCGATTGATGAGCAGAGCAGAGCACAGCTTGAGGCGTTGGCTAAAGCGTTAGTAGTTGATTAAATTGAATTATTAAAGAGCATTTGATAGTAAAAACAAGTCTTTTGCAAGACTTGTTTTTTGTTTGCGACACATCTTCAAACCAAGAAAATGCCACTGAGTTAAGTGTATTTTTTAAAGAAATGTAAAATAATAAAACATATACTGATATTTTGATAAGAAAAGTTGTAAAATAAAATGTATGATTGGAGATGTGAGTTAAATGAATAACAGCAAAATTATAGATGGAGAAGAATTAAAAGGTAAAATAGGAGCTTTTACGCAGTATTTGATAGATGAGGAAAAATCAAATTCTACAATCGAAGGATATAGAAGAAATGTTAAAAGATTTATAGAATTTATAGGTAAAAGCAAGATAAATAAAAATACGGTACTTGAGTACAAAAGTGCACTGATGAATATGTATAAAACAGCTACAATTAATGCTGCATTATCAGCAATCAACAGCTTTTTTGCCTTTGTCAATAAAAAACTGAGCCACCTCGCTAATAAAAAA
>OLRU01002123.1_pt1 | contig 14580 bp, 16 predicted proteins | sample 1672961 | NCBI WGS metagenome assembly OLRU01 (sample SAMEA3136741, study PRJEB25190) | human gut metagenome | biome: human gut; feature: human-associated habitat; material: faeces | place: Austria | collected 2013 | reverse complement strand
GCAACGGGAGGCGCACGGCGCATATAAAACGACGATATTTTACAAGCCCGGCGGTGGTGAAGCGTGGTAGAATACAACAGTTCAGGGAGGCGAAGCAATGAAGGCGGGGACGCGGACGGCTGTATATGACAGGGCCCTGCATGTTGAGGCGTATATCTTCGACGGCGTGGTGCAGGCTTTCCCCAATCACGTCCACGAGTATTACGTAATCGGCCTGGTGGAGCGAGGCGAGCGCCGCCTGCTGTGCATGAACCGCGAATATTCCGTGGACAGCGGCGATGTGCTGGTGTTCAACCCCGGCGACAGCCACTCATGCACGCAGTCCGGCGGTGCGCTGCTCTACCGCGCGCTGAACATTCCCCGCGACGTGATGCTGGCCCATTTGGAGCGCTCGCCGCATTTTGTACCCAATGTGCTGCGCGAGCCCGGCATCGCCACGGCTGTACGCACCCTCCATGAGGCGATATACGGCACAGTACCGGGCCGGAAGGCGCTGCTGGCCGGGCTGCTGGAGGCGCTCAGCTCGCGTTATGGGGAGCGTACGGGCGGCACGCCTCACCGCGATGAGGTGGAGCGCGCCAGGGAGTATATCGAGCGCAATTTTGCCGGGCATGTCACGCTTGACGGCATCTGCCGCGCCGCCGGGCTGAGCAAGTCCGCGCTGCTGCGGGCGTTTACAAAGTCTCTGGGCGTGACCCCGCATTGCTACCTGGAGAGCGTGCGCGTCGGCGCGGCCCGCAGGATTCTTGAACAAGGCGCCGCGCCGGTAGAGGCGGCCAACCTCTGCGGATTTGCCGACCAGAGCCATATGACGAACTGTTTTGGGCGCCTGATCGGGCTCTCGCCGGGGGCGTACAGGGAAATATTCAGTAAGGACGGCGATTAAAATTGAACTGGGAAAACGAAAAATGCGTAATGGTCATAGATGAGCAGCTGCCTGTGGGGCTGATTGCCAATACCGCGGCCATCCTGGGAATAACGCTCGGCCGTGAGAGGGGAGAGGTGGTCGGCCCCGACGTTTACGACGCCGGCGGCAACAGGCATCTGGGCATCATTGAGTTCCCGGTACCCATACTTCGCGCCGCGCCGGAGGCCATACGGGCGCTGCGCGAGCGGCTGTACGCGCCGGAGTTTTCCTCCGTGACCGCCGTAGACTTTTCAGACCTCGCCCAGGGCTGCAAAACTTACGAGGAGTACCGGGACAAAATGTCCGCCGCGGGGGAGGCGTCGCTCAGATACTACGGCGCGGCGCTCGTAGGCCCCAAGAAGCTCGTAAACAAGCTCACCGGCAGCCTGCCGCTGCTGAGATGATGTAAATCCGCCGTACCTGTGTTGACTGAAACCCGCTCAGGGCTTTATATCAGCGTGTGCATGGCTTTCTCATAATCCTTTACGTAGTAGCGGATATTCTTCCGCCCGCGCGGTATAATCGTGTGGCCCTCGGCCTCGAGCTTTAACCGCTGCGCCTGCGTACCGCCCGGGTATTTGGGGTTGAGCTCGCCGCCGGCCTTGAGAGTGCGCCAGTACGGCGTCTCACTGCCGCTGCGCTGGAAGCTGGCCCAGGCGGCGATGGAGACAAAAATCCCTGCGGTTATTGGGTCTGTGAAATCGGCGCCGTTCGTGCGGGCGAGATACTCCCTGATGGCGCCGACGGTGATAATTCGTCCAAAAGGTACGGATTTCATGATTTCGTCGTACATCCTGGGAGGCGCGAGATACATGCGTTCACCGCCGTATTTGGCAATGGTAGCCGCGTCTGTTACGACTTGAATCTTAGGCATGCCGTTATCGCGCGCGAGCATAGCGTTAAAATCTTTCCTGTCTTCGTTAGACATTTCCGCCACCTCCTTGCTTAAGAGCATAATATATTCTTTCGCCCTTTGCAATGAGACGGTTTAAAAAATTTGCTGCATGTCATGCAATGAAGGGGGGTTAATATGGCTGCACCAGAACTGTTTACCGGCCGCCTTATACTGCGGAGTTTCCGCGAGACCGACATTGAAGCCGTGTTCAGGATATTCAGCGACGAAACGGTAAACCGGTTTTTGCCGTGGTTCCCGCTGAAGACCATGGCAGAGGCTAAAACGTTTTATGCAGAAAACTATGCCCGCGGCGCCAGGTACAGATACGCAATATGCCTCAGGGAAGACAACGTCCCCATAGGATACGTCAACATATCAGATGCAGAGCCGTATGACCTCGGTTACGGGCTTATCACGGAGCATTGGAACCGCGGCATTGTCACGGAAGCCTGCGCGGCCTTGCTCAAAGCGGCCGGGGAGGACGGCCTTCCCTATGTCACCGCCACGCATGACAGGGATAACCCGGCCAGCGGCCGGGTCATGGAGAAGCTGGGGATGCGGTACCTGTATTCTTACGAGGAACAGTGGCAGCCGAAGAACCTGAGAGTGACTTTCAGGCTCTATCAGCTGAATCTTGACGGCAGCAGGGACAGGATGTGCCGTAAATACTGGGACGAGTCGGATATACACTGCATAGAAGAGCGTTTGGGGGATTGACGGGAAGACGCGGTTAACAGCCTCGCCGCGTTGCAGCTCGGCGCTTATGACGGCTTGCAATCTGCATAGGCATATGTTAAGATGACGCTAAAGAATGAAGGGGGATGCGCATATGAGGTACGAGCTGGTCAGGGTAGAGGCCAGTACGCTCCTGGGCCAGTCCAGCTTTATTGCCCCGGACGGCGAAGATTATTGTCCGGTGCTGAACGACATGGCCGCAAAAGGGTGGCGTTATGCCGGCTGGATACCCGTGGCCCAGAACGGCAGGGGACAGATAATGTCGCTTGACCTGGTGTTTGAGCGCGAGGATTGATATAGGTGCAGGGAGCCCCAGTGCTGCCTGCACCTATTCCTATACTATTATTCTGGAGGTAAGGCGAATGAAGTACGAATTTGTGTCTGTAGCCGCCAACAAGAGCATGCTTTTCGGATTGGACTATTATGAGGAGAAGCAGTCCGTCATGGAGGAAAAGAACAAGTGCCGCGGTATAATCACTGAAATGGCCGAAAAGGGATGGCGCTATAAGGGATGGATACCAAACTCATTCAACGGTGAGGGCGCTGTCTGGGAGCTTGATCTGGTTTTCGAGCGCGATGACTGACGGAGAAATACCTCCTTGTCTCTGAGCGCACGGTTCCGGAGAGGGCGAGGAGCGCTATCAGGTTAGGTGCGGCCATGGCAGCGTTGAGGATATCGGCTAGAAGCCAGGCGGCGTCCAGGTTCACCACGGCCCCTGCCAGGGCTGCGGCGCAGAACAGCAGCCGGTAAGCCGTCAGTGAGCGTTCGCCGAGCAGGAATCCGCAGCAGCGCTCGCCGTAGAGCCCCCAGCTCAGCAGGGAGGAGAAGGCGAAGAGCGTGATGCACACCGCGATTATGGCCGCCGCGCCGGTGCTCCCGAACACCGTAGCCAGCGCGTATGCATTGCGCGCAGTAGTGGGCTCGCCTCCGTCCATGGCCCCGCTCACCAGCAGGGTCAGGCCCGTGACGGTGCAGATGACCACCGTGTCTGCAAACACCTCAAATACGCCGGACATACCCTGACGCACGCAGTCGCGCTCCGTGGTGGAGGCATGGGCAATGGGCGAGGAGCCCAGCCCGGCCTCGTTGGAGAACACCCCGCGCCGGAACCCCCAGCCCACGCAGGCCCCCAGCGCGGCGCCGGGCTCAAAAGCGCCGGAGACAATCTCGACCAGACTCGGGAGGACGCGCTCCCAGTTGGCTGCCAGCACGGCGCCGCAGGCGGCGAGATAAACTACGCTCATGAACGGCACGAGCAGGCCGGTCACATTCCCAAGCCGTTTCAGCCCTCCCAGCAGTACTGCCGCCGCGAGCAGGGCTGTTATGAGCCCCACGGCGAGCGGGAAGCCGTCTCCGACGGGTACTCCTGCTGCCGTACAGAGCGTGGAGAGCGCAGAGCGTATCTCCCCGGACTGCACGGCGCTGCCCATGCCGAAGGCCGCCAGCGCACCGGCCAGGGCGAATATGTATGCCAGCGGCCTGTACGCACGGCCCAGGCCGTTCTTTATGTAGTACATAGGCCCGCCCACGCGCTCCCCGCCGGAATTGCGTTCGCGGAACCTGACGGCCAGCAGCACCTCGGAGTATTTGGTCGCCATGCCGATGAAGGCCGCGACCCACATCCAGAAGATGACGCCCGGCCCGCCCAGCGCGAGCGCAAGCGTCACGCCGGCTATGTTGCCTGTGCCCACTGTGCCGCCCAGGGCCGTGGCCAGGGCCTGAAAGGGGGACATGCCGCCGGAACCGCCGCCCTGCGTAAAGCGCCTGGCCGTGCCGCCGACACACTCGCCGAAATGGCGCAGCTGTACGCCGCCGCTGACGTATGTGAGATATATGCCGGCGGCGGAAAATATAATCAGTGTCGCCGGCCCCCAGACCAGTGCGGCAGCGCGCTCCAGAATATCCACGCGGACACCCCCTCGTGCGAGTATATGCGTCCGTACGCACGAATATCTCCCCGTCAAAGCGTACTAAAAGCCGCTGGAAACTTTGGCCGGAACGCCGGTATACAGGCAGCATGATTTTGTGATATTCTAGTGACAAATAAAGGTGAAAACACGGTTAGTCAGCACATGTCGGGCGGCAAATGAGGTGATCGCTTTGAAAAAGAGAATACTGCTGGCCGCGCTGGCAGTCATTGTACTGTCCGCCGCTCTGGTCACGGGGATATATCTTGGCCGCCGCAATACCGTGCGCCTCAGCGGGGAGGCTGAGAGCGACTTTAATGAAGGCGGCGAGATAAAGGGGTACACGTTTACCGTAAACATTGATAAAGACGCTGTGGAGATGGCCATACACGCCAACGGACTCCAAATCTGGTCGCGCGGAGAAGAGGTTTCAAACCACTATATTTCGTGGGGAGAGACGGAGTACTTCGTGCCGAAGGAGTATATTACGGGCATATTGAGGACGCCGGTTCGCTCGACGGGGGAGGATGTGAGGCTGGCGCTGTCGGCTCCAGGGGTTTCTTGTCCGACGCCGATCGCCTGGAGTTGGGAAAACTATGAGAGCGCCGCCGTGATACCGCTGTTGGACAGGGGAGGCGTGAAGATAGCCCCGCTGGAGGAGATACCGCTCATCGCCGTCTGCTACAGGGAGGACGGCAAGTTCAGCCCGGACGGGCTGGATATAGGCCAGGATACGGACTTCGCCGCACTGAGCGAGGATTTCGACTTTGTAATCGTCTACTACATGGAGTTCGCCGACAGCTATGACAAGCTCTCGAACGAAATCTGATGAAAAACGCGCCCGGTTACATCCGGGCGCGTTTTTGCTTACGCCTGTTGACTGTACCGGAGGAAGGAATTATACTAACGGCATGGAAAATGAACTGGAACTGACAAAAAAACGCCTCGCTGAGCTGGCAAAACGGGCCGAAAAGCGCTCAATAGCCGTGGAGTCGGAATTCCTCACGCCGGCAGCGCAGCTGGAGCTCACCCGTATGCATCTGGAGCCCTGCGTTTTTGACGGCGGATATGAGCAGGCGGAGCGGCGCTGCGCGGTTTTTCTCCCCTGGGAGGGCTGCGAGTGGGACAGCCGCGTCGTCTGCCTGGAGCTGAGGCCCGCGAATGAGCGCTTTGCCGAGACGCTGACACACCGGGATTACCTGGGCGCACTGATGGCGCTGGGTATTAAGCGTGAGACAATGGGCGATATTGTGGTGCAGGGCAAGCGCGCCTATCTCTTCTGCCTGGACTCCATAGCGCCGTATATATGCGAACAGCTCACCGAGGTGAGGCGCACGCAGATGCGGGCATCTCCATGCGACGCCGCGGCGATAGAGCCACCGGAGCCGCCGAAGGAGACGACGGTCACCGTGCAGTCTGCGCGCCTTGACGCCCTGGTGGCCGCGGTGTACAAGCTCTCCCGCGGGGAGGCCCAGCGACTTTTTGAGCGCGAGATGGTGCTTGTAAACTCACTTCCGCCCAAGTCACCCGGCTTTGCGGCCAGGGAGGGGGACATAGTCTCCGTGCGCGGACACGGACGCTTTGCATTCCTTGGCGAGGCTGGGGAGACGCGCAAAGGAAGGGTGCGGGTGCAGGTCAGGGTATACTGAGTGCCACCGCTTTGCTTTTACAGTATGTTTACAGATTGCGGCTTAAATTTCATTTTCTTTTCAGTTTGGGGGCTTAAAATAGCACCATCCAGAAGAAAGGAGTAATGAAAATGAACGCTGCAAAGCGAATAACCTCAATGACGCTCGCCGCTGTGCTGGCCCTCTCGCTGGCCGCCTGCGGAGACAGCACCGATGACGCCGCTGAGACCACGGAAGTAACCGCAGATTCGACTGCTGAGCCTTCGGAAAGCACTGCTGAAGAGTATGAGCTTGTTCTCTCGGACGATGAGATCACCCTCGACGGCCAGGCCATAGCTGAAGAAGATACCGACGCCGTGACCGTAAGTCATGACATAGTCTACTACGAGTCTGGTCAGGGCTCCGATTACGGCGAAGGCACAGAGACCGACGAACACACCGCCGAGGAGGCGGATGCCCACACTGTGGTCACCATACGTGAGGCCGGCACTTACCGCCTGAGCGGCACGCTGTCCCAGGGACAGATAGCCGTTGACCTGGGCGACGATGCCGCCGACGACCCCGACGCCGTTGTCACGCTTATACTCGATAACGTGGATGTGACCTGCACCGTTGCGCCGGCACTGATATTCTACAACGTGTACGAGTGCGGCAGCACGGACGAGGAGACAGCCTCCGCCGAGGTGGACACCTCCGCTGCCGGAGCCAACGTCATCATCGCTGACGGCAGCGAGAACACCTTCACCGGCTCCTATGTGGCACGCATATATGAGGAGGGCACCACTGACACACTGCACAAGTACGACGGCGCGTTTTACAGCAGGATGTCCATGAACATTGACGGCGGGGAGGAGGGCACCGGCGTGCTCAACATCGTGGCCGACAATGAGGGCCTGGACACCGAGCTGCACCTCACCATTAACGGCGGCATCATAAACATAGAGGCACAGAATGACGGCATAAATACCAATGAGGACAACGTCTCCGTCACCACCATCAACGGCGGCACCCTGAACATTGACGCCGGGCTGGGTGCCGAGGGAGACGGGATTGACTCCAACGGTTATATCGTCATCAACGGCGGTACGGTCTTCGCCAGCGCCAACGCCCAGAGCGCTGACAGCGGCATAGACGCCACGCTGGATATAATCCTCAACGGCGGCACGGTCACGGCGCTGGGCAACATGCTTGATGCCATCTCCGAGGACTCCGCGCAGGAGTACCTCACGCTGTCCCTGACCGAGCCGGTCGAGGCCGGCAGCAGCGTGGAGCTCACAGACGCCGAAGGAAACACCCTGTTCAGCTTCACCGCAGCGAAGGCGGCTTCCATGATACTGCTCTCCAGCGCGGATCTCACCGCCGATGGAGAGTACACCCTGACCGTGGACGGCTCCGAGCGCGAATACAGCACTGATGCCGTCGGCATGGGTGACCCCGGCGTAGAAGCCCCGCCGGATAATGGCGGAGAAGCCCCGCCGGATGAAGGCGGAGAAAACCCGACCGAGAGCGACCCTCCAGCCGAGACAACCGAGTCAGCGTAATAAGCACAAGAGAACAGCGCCTCTCCGATTCCGGAGAGGCGCTGTTTCCCGCTTAATCACAACCGAGGCTGCCTCACGACTTCCTCAGCTTTTTAAATTTATCCCTTGTGGCCATCCCCCCGCGTATATGCCGCTCGGCCTTGTTCTGTTCGAGCAGTCCGCGCACCTGTGTGTACAGCTCCGGGCTGACGGACTCAAGCCGCTCCGTGATGTCTTTATGTACGGTGGACTTCGAGATCCCAAACTTTTTTGCCGCGGCGCGCACGGTCGCACGGTTTTCCGTTATGTACTCCGCGAGCCTGATGGCACGCTCCTCGATGTCAGTCCTCATTTACACCACTCCCGGCATGTCGTGCTGAATTATATGTGCTCACACAGAGAAAATATTCCCGGCGATATTTTGTCTGATTCCGACTTGACTAATTGCGGCATGGGTGGTATCTATATAACAGCGTTATATCAGGGGGAGGCATTCCATGGACGGCACGCGGGAGAGACTTGTTGCGGCGGCCAGGCAGGAGTTCCTGGAGTACGGTTTCCGCGGGGCATCGCTCAGGCGCATTGCCTCCGCCGTGGGCGTGACCACGGGAGCCATATACGGCTGCTTCAGGGACAAGGCGGCGCTGCTGGAGGCCGTGGTCGGCGAGGTGTACGATGCGTTTATGGGAAACTTCCTGGCGGCGCAGGACGCGTTCAAGGCCATCCCGCCCGAGGAACAGCCGGACCATGTCGGCATGAGCAGCGCGGATTACATACACTGGGCGGTGGGATATATGCTCGAACACCGCGATGAGTTCCGCATTATACTGCTGGGCAGCGAGGGCACGCGCTTCGGACGCCTTATTGACGAGATGGTGGAGATTGAAACGGCCGCCACTAACGACTTCCTCAGCGTACTGCGCAGCCTTCCGCGCAGCTCACGGCAGGTCTCGCCCATGCTGGAACACATGGTTGTCGGCAGTATGTTTGCCGGGTTTATGGAGATAGTCCTGCACGACATGAGCCTGGAAGAGGCGCGGGAGTACTCCCGTCAGCTCATGGACTTTTTCACGGCCGGATGGCTGAAAATTATGGGGTTATAGCACCCCATATTTTCATATTCAATAGTTAGTAACAACTAACTAAAACGTTATAAGGAGGGGATTGTCATGAAAAATCAATCCAACCTCTCGCGGCTCATGGGCTATGCGGGAGGGTACAGGTACTTCACCTATGCATCGTGGGTTCTGTCTGCCATAAGCGCGCTCGTCGCGCTGGTGCCGTTCTGGTACATATGGCGGATAATCCGCGAGGTGCTGCGCGTACAGCCGGACTTTACACAGGCGGTGGGGCTGGAACGCATGGGCTGGATGGCTGTGCTGTTTGCCGTACTGAGCGTACTGGTGTACATAGCGGGGCTGATGTGCTCGCATGTGGCGGCCTTCCGCGTAGCAACCAATATCCGCACAGCGGCGATGGAGCATATAGTCACCCTGCCGCTGGGCTTCGCCGAGGAGTTTGGCTCCGGGCGCCTGCGCAAGATTGTCAACGAGTCCAGCGCCGCGACGGAGACGTACCTGGCGCATCAGCTGCCTGACAAGTGGGGGGCTATAGCGACTCCGTGCGGCCTTCTGGTGCTGCTGCTAACCTTTGACTGGCGGCTGGGGCTCCTGAGCCTGATACCGGTTGCCCTGGCCTTTGCCATCATGATGGCCATGACCGGCAAAAGCATGCAGCAGAAGATGGCTGAGTACAATAACGCCCTGGAGGACATGTCCAACGAGGCCGTGGAATATGTGCGCGGCATTGCCGTGGTCAAGACCTTCGGGCAGACCGTCTTCAGCTTCAAGCGCTTCAAGGACAGCATAGACCGCTATGGCGTATGGGTCGTCGCCTACACCAAGCAGCTGCGCCTGCCGATGATGTTCTACACAACGGCGGTAAACGGCGTGTTTGCGTTCCTCATTGCGGGGGCACTTCTTCTCACGCATGGCGGATATGACGCTGAGTTTCTTCTGGATATGCTGTTTTATATCATAATCACGCCGGTAATTTCTGTCACGCTCACACGCATAATGTTCCAGAGCGAGAACGCCATGATAGTTGACGACGCCCTGAGGCGCATAGACCAGGTCATGGACGCCAGACCGCTCACGGAGAGCGGAAAGCCGAAGCATCCGGCGGACGGCTCCGTCATTGCAGAGAATGTTACCTTCAGCTACGACGGAGAGAACAACGCCCTGGACGGCGTCAGCATAGAGGCCAGGCCCGGGGAGACAATCGCTCTGGTGGGGCCCTCCGGCGGCGGAAAAACCACTCTTGCCAGCCTTGTTGCCCGCTTCTGGGATGTAAAATCAGGACGCATCCTGGTAGGCGGCGCCGATGTGAGGGACATCGAAAAGCGCGAGCTCATGGACAGCGTGTCCTTTGTCTTCCAGAACAGCCGGCTGATAAAGGCCAGCGTGTTTGAAAACGTGCGCCTGGCCAGGCCGGAAGCCGACAGGGAGGAGGTCATGGCCGCGCTTGAGGCGGCCCAGTGCTCGGACATCATAGCCAAGCTGCCGCAGGGCGTGGACACGGTCATAGGCGCCAGGGGCGTTTACCTCTCCGGCGGCGAGCAGCAGCGCATAGCCATTGCGCGGGTCATCCTAAAAAATTCGCCTGTCATAATCCTTGACGAGGCAACAGCCTTCGCCGACCCGGACAACGAGAGCCGGGTTCAGGCGGCGTTTACGCGCATGTCCGAGGGCAGGACGGTCATAATGATAGCCCACCGCCTGTCAACCGTGGCGAACGCTGACCGGATCTATGTACTGCGCGGGGGTAGGATAGCTGAGAGCGGCGGATTCCGTGAGCTTATAGAGCGCGGCGGCGTCTTTGCCGGCATGTGGCGGGACTACGAGACCGCGGCGCGCTGGAAGGTCGAAAAGGAGGGCGAATGACATGGTAAAGAAGCTTCAGAAGAAATATGCCCTCAGCGAGCGGGGGGCAAAGGATTTGATCCTCGGCTGCATGGCATGCGCGGTGCAGAACCTTACCTTCATGTTTCCGGTATGCCTGCTGTTCCTGCTTGTCGGCGACCTCATGGGTGGGACGCTGCGCGAGCACACGGCGCTGTATATCTGCGGCTGTGCCCTGAGCCTGGCGCTCATATTTACCGTGACCTGGTTCCAGTATAACGCCACATACTTTGCCACTTACCGCGAGAGCGGCGTGCGGCGCATATCCCTGGCGGAAAAGCTGCGCGAGATTCCCCTTTCATTTTTCGGCGAGCGCGACCTCGCCGACCTCACCAGTACCATCATGGCGGACTGCACCAACCTGGAACAGGTTTTCTCCCACTACATACCCGAGTTCGCGGGGTCTGTCGTCTCCACGCTGCTGGTGGCGGTGAGCCTGCTCTGCTTTGACTGGCGCATGGGCCTGGCCTGCCTGTGGGTGCTTCCCGTATCCTTTGCTATCGTCTGGCTCAGCGCCAGGGTCCAGGAGGGGCTGTCACGCAAATCAATGGACGCAAAAATGGCCTGCGCCGACGGCATACAGGAGTGCATCGAGACCGTGCGTGACCTGAAGAGCTGCAACGCGGAGGGCGAATACCTGAAAGGGCTGAAGGAGAAAATCAGGGCCGTTGAGCACCGCGCGGTAATAAGCGAATTCGGCACGGCCGTATTTGTGGTCTCCGCCTCGCTCATACTCAAGCTCGGCATTGCCACCTGTGCGCTTGTCGGAGCGGTGCTGCTGGTGGATGGAACGCTCGATGTGCTGACCTTCTTCATGTATCTGCTGGTGGTTTCCCGCTTTTATGACCCGCTGCAGAGCGCACTGCAAAACCTGGCCGCCATCATCTCCACGCGCACTAATATCGCGCGCATGAACGAGATACTCGACTGCCCCGTGCAGACGGGCTCGTCTACTCTGACAAACAGGGGCTGCGACATAGTGTTTGATCACGTGGGCTTCGAGTACAACAGCGGTGAGACGGTGCTGGATGACGTGTCGTTCACGGCAAAGCAGGGACAGGTAACCGCTCTGGTGGGGCCCTCCGGCGGCGGCAAGACCACCGTGAGCCGCCTGGCGGCACGTTTCTGGGACGCCACGCGCGGGAAGATAACCGTGGGCGGCATGGACGTGGCCGGGACCGACCCGGAGACGCTGCTGTCACTGTACTCCATTGTGTTTCAGGACGTCACGCTCTTTGACAACACGATCATGGAGAACATACGTATCGGACGCAAGGATGCCACCGATGAGGAGGTCATCGCCGCTGCAAGGCTGGCTAACTGCGAGGAATTCGCGCTCAAGCTTCCGGACGGCTGGCAGAGCAACATAGGCGAGAACGGCTGCACGCTCTCCGGCGGCGAGCGGCAGAGGATATCCATCGCCCGTGCCTTCCTCAAGGACGCGCCGATCATTCTGCTTGACGAGGCTACGGCGAGCCTGGACGTCGAGAACGAGACGCTGATACAGTCGGCCCTCTCGCGGCTCATAAAGGACAAGACCGTGCTGGTAATTGCCCATCGTATGCGCACCGTGGCCTCGGCGGACAAAATAGTAGTGCTGTCGGGCGGGCGAGTGGCAGAGCAGGGCACGCCGGATGAGCTCATGGCCCGCAACGGTGAGTATGCCAGGATGAGTTCTCTGCAGCGCGAGAGTGCCTCCTGGGCAATATGAAAAAAGGCGCTTTAAGTCGAAGTTAAGACAATATTAAAAATACCGGACTTGCTATAGGAGGCAAAATGAGATATAATTGCGTTTACCCGGGAAGAGCACTATAATGCCAATTCTCGTCAGCTGTAGCCGGGTATGCCGGCAGCCATGCCGGTTTCCGGCCTGTTGACGCTGGCTATGGCGTCGTCATTGCGGACAATCCCGTCAGTTCCACTATTCATGGCCGGGCGTGAGCCAGGCAGGAAGACGCAGTGCGGTTATAGAGCCTGAGAATATAAGCAGCCCCGGAGGAATCTCTCCGGGGCTTTCTCAAGGGGAGGACGCGCATAAATGGGAACCGCGGCTGAGCGCCCCCGGGCAGGCGGCCGCATTTCCCGGGCAATGGACGAAAATAAGTCTGCCGGAAGCTGACGCACCCTCGCGCACCCTGTCGGACTGAAACAATGTCGAACAGGGGAACTTTTTCTGTCCCGGTTGAAAGTTTGTTGAAATTCCGGGTTTAGGTTTAGAATATTGGATAGGGCCATGTGTGCCATCCTGAACACCTTGGAGGTATAATGAAGCTACTCATACTGACCTGCAGCACCGGCGGCGGCCATACCTCCGCCGCAAAAGCAATTGCCCAGGCCGCCGGAAAGGCCGGTGCAGAATGCCGCATAGAGGATGCGCTGCAATTCCTTCCCGGCTTTGACGGTAAGGTCATCAGCCACGGGCACACATTTGTATATCGCTATCTGCCGAGCCTGTTCGGCATGGGATACCGCTATGAGCAGCGCAGCGGCGCCAACGTGTTCCGTGTGGAGTGTTCCCGCGGTGCCCGCGCCCTGGGGCTGTATATAGCCGACGGCGGGTATGACGCCGTCATAAGCGCGCATATTTTTGCCTCGTTCATGCTGGCCAAGCTGCGCGAAAAGGGTGAGCTTAGCATACCCACCGCCAACGTTGCCACTGACTATACCTGCAGTCCCGGATTTGCCGAGTGCCGGCTGGATTTGAATTTTATCCCCATGGATCTCACGGAGGAGTTTGTCGGCTGCGGACTTGAACGCGGGAGCATCTTTGAGACCGGTATCCCGGTTTCGGCCGAGTTTGCCGAGCGCACGCCGCAGAAGCTGGCAAGGGCCGTGCTTGGGCTGCCCGAGGAGGGCCCCCTGGTGCTGCTGATGTGCGGCTCGATGGGATGCGGGCCAATGGAGGAGTTGGCGGCGGCGCTGAGCGAAGCAATGCCGGAGGACGGCACGGTGGCCGTGCTCTGCGGAACCAACACCAGGCTCTATGAGGCCATATCCAGGAGCGGGCTGGGGAATGTAAAGGCCGTGGGCTACACCAGGCAGGTGAGCGTGTGGATGGACGCCGCCGACCTGATGATATCCAAGCCCGGCGGGTCCACCAGTACGGAGACAATGTCCAAGCGCCTGCCGATGATAATAATAGACGCCGTGCCGGGCTGCGAGACAAAGAATCTGCAGTACCTTACCGGCCGTGGCTGCGCTGTTTCGGTGCCTAATGAGGAAATACCGCTGCTGGCAAGCAGACTGCTGAACGAGCCGGGTCGTGCAGACGGCATGAAGGCAAACATGGAGCGGTACTTTCCGCATGGGGCGGCTGAGCGTATCTGCAGGGAAGTTATGGGTTTAAACTAGAGGGGTAATAGAGAAGTGAAGAAGGACAAGCTGCGGGAGTATTTTTCCATTCCCAATATTCTGAGCTATTTCCGTCTGATATTGATACCGGTCTATCTGGTTGTATACTTCATGGCCGATGAGCCGGGGGATTATCTCTGGGCAGCGCTGGTCATTGCAATATCCGGCCTGACGGATATGTTTGACGGAAAGATAGCGCGCCATTTCAACATGATAACAGAGTGGGGCAAGCTCATTGACCCTGTGGCGGACAAGCTCACTATGGCCTCCGTCGCGCTGAGCCTCGCTTTCAGATTCCCGCTTATGCGTCTTGTCTTTGCACTGTATGTTGTCAAAGAGGGCTTCATGGCCATAATGGGCCTCATTATGCTCCGCCGCGGCTTCCGCATGGACGGCGCCATGTGGTACGGCAAGATCTGCACCGCTATCACCTATGCCGTCGTATTCCTGCTGCTGCTCGTGCCCGGAATGGCTCCATGGTTTCAGGCCGCGCTTATAAGCCTGCAGATTGTCGTGACCCTCTTCTCGTTCATAATGTATGCCATATACTACCACAAGGTGTGGAAACAGATGAAGAAAAACAAGGGGCCGGTCGTGTGACCGGCTCCCAGTTTTTTGCCCAGCTGGACACAGCCTGTGCCGGGCACAGTATATTTCAGCGGGACGCCGGTTCGGA
>OLRU01002115.1_pt1 | contig 14618 bp, 9 predicted proteins | sample 1672961 | NCBI WGS metagenome assembly OLRU01 (sample SAMEA3136741, study PRJEB25190) | human gut metagenome | biome: human gut; feature: human-associated habitat; material: faeces | place: Austria | collected 2013 | reverse complement strand
ATGCGGCGCGAGCGCCTTATCCGACCTACGGTTCAGGCCTGTAGGCATGATAAGACGCGTCAGCGTCGCATCAGGCATCGGCGCATGGTGTCGGATGCGCCACGCGACGCATCCGACAATACCTTACTCTTCCATCGCCTGGCGGATCTGATCCAACGACGCCGGATCATCAATGGTCGTCAGATCCCCCGGATCGCGTCCTTCGCAAATCGCCTGGATCGTGCGGCGCAGCATTTTTCCGGATCGCGTTTTTGGCAATTGCGAGACAAACCAGACGTGCGCCGGGCGGCCAAAGTTGCCAATCTGGCTGTCCACCAGCGCCATAATCGCCTTCTCTTGCGAATGCGCCACATCACGATCTTCCAGACTGTCGCTCTCTTTCGGAATGACAAACGCCACCGCCACCTGCCCTTTCAGCGCATCTTTCACCCCAACCACCGCCACTTCGGCAACGCCCGGATGACTGGAGATACTCTCTTCAATCTCGCGCGTCCCCAGCCGATGCCCGGCAACGTTAATTACATCGTCAGTGCGCCCGAGAATAAAGTGATAACCGTCAGCATCGCGGATGCCCCAGTCAAAGGTGGCGTACACCGGGCGGGAAAACAGCGACCAGTACGTCTTCACAAAGCGGTCGTCGTCGCCCCAGATGGTCTGAATACACCCCGGCGGCAGCGGCCCTTCCACCACCAGCATCCCTTTCTCGTTGACGCCACACGGTTCGCCGGTGACTTCATTAAGCAACTGCACGTTATAGCCATACATCGGCACGCCGGGGCTTCCCAGACGCGTCGGCCTGTCGTCCAGACCGCGAGCAATCGCCATAATCGGCCAGCCGGATTCGGTCTGCCAGTAGTTGTCGATGACCGGCACATCCAGCGTATTGCTCACCCAACTGGCGGTCGGCTCGTCCAGCGGTTCTCCAGCCAGATAGAGCACTTCCAGCGACGAGAGATCGTGTTTGCGAATTTCAGCGGTAGGGAATTTTTTCAGCACGCGAATGGCGGTCGGCGCTGAAAACATCCGGCTAACCTGATATTTCTCGACGATTTTCCACCACACGCCGCAGTCCGGCCAGGTCGGTAATCCTTCGTAAACGATAGTCGCCATCCCCGCCAGCAGCGGCGCGTAGACGATATACGAATGCCCCACCACCCAGCCGATATCCGAAGCACAAAAGAACACACCGCCCGCTTTGCCGCCAAAAATGGTGTCCATCGAGGTCGCCAGCGCCACCGCATATCCGCCAACGTCACGCTGCACGCCTTTAGGTTTGCCGGTCGTGCCGGAGGTGTAGAGAATGCAGGAGGTTTCGTTGGATTCCAGCCACGCCACCGGTACCCGCGCGCCGATGTGTTGATGGCGCAACGACGCGAAATCGACATCCCGCCCGCTAACGCGTGCCATTTTCGCCAGCCCGCGATCCACCAGCAAAACATGGCGTGGCTGGTGCTGCGCCTGACTTATCGCATCGTCGAGCAATTTTTTATAGGGAATGATTTTGCCACCGCGCGCTCCGGCATCAGCCGAGACAATCAGCACCGGTTTAGCATCATCAATTCGCGCCGCCACGCTGTGCGAGGCAAATCCACCAAACACCACCGAGTGAATAGCGCCAATGCGCGCGCAGGCCAGCAGGGTAATATGCGCCTCGGCAATCATCGGCATATACACCAGCACCCGATCGCCACGCTGCACGCCCAGCGAGCGCAGCATTGACGCCACCGCATTCACTTCGTCATGCAGCTGACGAAAGGTAAAGGTGCGCTCTTCTTCTGTTTCCGAAGAGACGGCAATCAGCGCCAGCGCCTCTGGCTGTTTCTCCAGCCAGCGGTCGATAGCGTTGTGACACAAGTTGGTTCGGCCTTCACAAAACCAACGGGCAAACGGCGGATTGCTGTGATCGAGCGTTTGCGTAAAGGGCGTCTGCCAGTCAATACGCCGGGCCTGCTCGGCCCAGAACTGCTCCGGTTCGTTAATCGAACGCTGATAAAATTCGCTAAAAGACATAATGCTCTCCTGTTGAACTTACGCCTTACCGCCGTTTACTTAAATGACGTACAGGTCGAGATACTCATTGACCGGCATCTGTTCCAGGCGAGCTCTGTCGAGAGAAACCTCCAGAATGCGCTGCTGCTGGCGAGTCGGGAACTGGCGCGCGAGATTGATTTTGAATTTATCCACCAGCTTCGGAATGCCATCCTGACGGCGGCGAGCATGACCAATGGGGTACTCCACCACCACTTCTTCAAAGCGCGTGCCGTCGGTGAACTCAAGGGTTATGGCATTGGCAATAGCGCGTTTTTCCGGGTCGTGGTAGTCAGCGGTAAATGACGGATCTTCAAAGCAATTGATCTTCTCGCGCAGGGCGTCAATGCGTTTATCTTGCGCAACGTTGTCCTCGTAATCTGCCGCCGTTAAGCGCCCGAACAGCAGCGGGATCGCCACCATGTACTGAATGCAGTGGTCGCGGTCTGCCGGGTTATTGAGCGGCCCCTTTTTGTCGATGATGCGAATACAGGCTTCGTGGGTGCGGATGGTCACTTTTTCGATATCTGCCGCCGTTTTGCCTGCTGCCTGCATCTGTTCATAGAGCGTCATCGCCGCTTCAACTGCCGTCTGGGAGTGGAACTCCGCCGGGAAGGAGATTTTGAACAACACATTTTCCATAACGTAAGAACCGTACGGACGCTGGAAGCGGAACGACTCACCTTTAAAGGAGACGTCGTAAAACCCCCACACCGGCGCGGTCAGGGCTGACGGGTAACCCATTTCGCCCGTTTTCGCCATCAGTGCCAGACGTACCGCGCGGGAAGTGGCATCGCCCGCCGCCCAGGATTTACGCGTGCCGGTGTTCGGCGCATGGCGATAGGTGCGCAGCGACTGACCGTCCACCCACGCCAGCGAAACGGCATTGAGAATTTCCTCGCGGGTCAGACCGAGCATTTCGGCGACCACGGCGGTGGAAGCCACTTTCACTAACAGAACGTGGTCGAGGCCGACGCGGTTAAAGGAGTTTTCCAGCGCGATGCAGCCCTGAATTTCATGAGCTTTAATCATTCCGGTCAGTACCTGTTTCATGGTCAACGGCGCTTTGCCGCTGGCGACCGCGTTGCGTGAAAGCCAGTCCGCCGTTGCCAGAATGCCGCCGAGGTTGTCGGAAGGATGGCCCCACTCTGCCGCAAGCCAGGTATCGTTGAAATCGAGCCAGCGGATCATCGCGCCGATGTTAAATGCCGCCTGGACGGGGTCGAGCTGGAACTGAGTTCCGGGGACGCGCACGCCGTTAGGTACGACGGTGCCGGGGACAACTGGCCCCAGCAGTTTTTTACAGGCCGGGTATTCGAGAGCTTCCAGACCGCAGCCGAGAGTGTCGAGCAGGCAGAAATGTGCGGTGTCGTAGGCCACTTTAGAGCTGATTTCGTAGTTCATGACGTAATCGACGATATCAACGATTTCACGATCAAATTCCGGGCGGATGTTGTTGATTTGAGCTGACATTGGGTACGTTTCCTTATTGTTATTCGTAGAGGTTTACTGGCGCTTATCCAGCGCGACAAACTGGCGGTCTTCCGGTCCAACATAATTGGCGGAAGGACGGATAATTTTGTTGTCCTGACGTTGTTCGATAATGTGCGCCGCCCAGCCGGTGACGCGGGCGATAACAAACAGTGGTGTGAACATCTCGGTGGGAACGCCCATCATGTTGTAGGAAACAGCGGAGAACCAGTCGAGATTGGGGAACATCTTTTTCGTTTCCCACATCACCGTTTCCAGGCGATCGGCGATGTTGTACATCTTCAGCGAGCCGCCTTCCTGCGAGAGCTGCTTCGCCACACGTTTAATCACCTGGTGGCGCGGGTCGGCGATGGTATAAACCGGATGCCCAAAACCAATGACCACTTCTTTGTTTTCCACCCGCTTGCGGATATCGGCTTCGGCTTCGTCCGGCGTTTCGTAGCGTTGCTGGATCTCCAGCGACACTTCATTCGCCCCGCCGTGTTTTGGCCCGCGTAGTGCGCCAATCGCGCCAATAATCGCGGAATACATATCAGAGCCGGTGCCCGCAATCACCCGACTGGTAAAGGTGGAGGCGTTAAACTCGTGTTCGGCGTACAGCACTAGCGAAATATGCATCGCCTTTTCCCAGCTTTGCGATGGCTTTTCGCCGTGCAGCAGATGCAGGAAGTGACCACCGATGGAGTCGTCATCGGTTTCCGGCTGGATGCGTTCGCCGTTGTGGCTGTAGTGATACCAGTAGAGAAGAATCGAGCTAAGTGACGCCAGCAGTTTGTCGGCAATATCCCGCGCGCCAGAGACGGTATGCCCCTCTTTTTCTGGCAGTGTGCAGCCGAGCGCGGAAACGCCAGTGCGCATGACATCCATCGGATGCGACGCCGCCGGTAAGGCTTCCAGCACAGTACGCACATTAGCCGGTAAACCGCGCAGGGCTTTCAGTTTCGTTTTGTAAGCGGCGAGTTCGTCACGGGTCGGCAGTTTGCCGTGGATCAGCAGATGCGCCACTTCTTCAAATTCGCAATGTTCTGCGAGGTCAAGAATATCGTAGCCACGGTAATGCAAGTCATTGCCGCTTTTACCCACGGTGCAGAGCGCCGTATTGCCCGCCGGAACGCCGGAAAGTGCCACAGATTTTTTCGGTTTAATGACATGGGTACTGTTTTGCAGGATCGTTGTGTCGCTCATATTGTCCTCGTCATTGTTATCATTTGTAGGGTCGAGATTGTTGTCGGATGCGACGCCATGCGTCTTATCCGACCTACAGTTCAGTACACCCGTAGGCCTGATAAGTCGCGTCAGCGGCGCATCAGGCATCGGTTGTCGGATGCGACGCCATGCGTCTTATCCGACCTACAGTTCAGTACACCCGTAGGCCTGATAAGTCGCGTCAGCGGCGCATCAGGCATCGGTTGTCGAATACAACCAACGGGCGTTTTTTATTTCACCTGGCTACGGGCAAACAGGTCGTCGAGCTTCGCTTCGTACTGGTAGTAGTTGATGCTTTCGTACAGCTCGTTGCGGGTCTGCATGGTGTCGATGACGCTTTTCTGCGTGCCTTCCTGACGCAGGACGTTGTAGACATGCTCAGCGGCGCGGTTCATGGCGCGGAATGCTGAAAGCGGGTAGAGCGCCATTGCGACATGGGCGCTGCGTAATTCATCGGTGGTAAACAGCGGCGTGGCGCCAAATTCGGTAATGTTGGCAAGGATCGGCACCTGCACCGCATCGGCAAACTGGCGGTACATAGCGAGTTCGGTAATCGCTTCCGGGAACAACATCCCGGCACCCGCTTCAACGTAGGCTTGCGCACGCTCGATCGCCGCATCCAGCCCCTCTACCGCCAGCGCATCGGTGCGCGCCATGATCACAAAATCAGGATCGGTTTTCGCATCCACCGCCGCGCGGATCCGATCCACCATCTCCTCTTTCGAGACGATCGCTTTATTCGGACGATGACCGCAGCGTTTCGCACCAACCTGATCTTCAATATGCAATCCTGCCGCACCGGCTTTAATCATCGATTTCACCGTACGCGCCACGTTAAAGGCCGAAGAACCAAAACCGATATCCGCATCCACCAGCAGCGGCAGCGAACAAACGTCGGTGATACGACGAATGTCGGTCAGCACATCATCAAGGGTAGAAATACCGAGATCCGGCAGCCCCAGTGAACCTGCCGCCACGCCACCGCCGGAGAGATAAATTGCCTGATATCCGGCACGCTGCGCCAACAGCGCATGATTAGCGTTGATGGTGCCGACAATTTGCAACGGGGTTTCTTTGCTTAGTGCAGCGCGAAACGCTTTACCTGGGGAGTGTAGAGACATAGCTCATCCTTTGTTATCAACTTGTTATTTGCGTTGATAAAGACAAAGCAAGGGGTGTGCCACAATTGCCTTAATAAAATTAAATGTTTAGTTTCAATTTCTTATAAATAAAGTCATGAAGTAATCCGCAAATATGCGTTTCAGTTAACGTTTCAGACAATGTTTCACCGCGTTTCATTGCAACAATTATGAAACATGACTAAACCCAATATTCGGTTTCTTAACTTTGCGGTGCGCTATGGCACATCCACCACGGCTTAATGACGACAAACCGGTTATCTGGACGGTATCTGTAACGCGCTTATTCGAACTGTTTCGCGATATCAGCCTCGAGTTTGATCACCTGGCGAACATTACCCCTATTCAGCTTGGCTTTGAAAAAGCAGTGACCTACATCCGCAAGAAACTGGCAAACGAACGCTGTGACGCCATCATCGCTGCTGGCTCTAACGGCGCGTACCTGAAAAGCCGCCTGTCAGTGCCAGTTATTTTGATTAAACCGAGCGGCTACGATGTGTTACAGGCACTGGCAAAAGCCGGAAAGCTCACCTCTTCTATCGGCGTTGTCACTTATCAGGAAACTATTCCGGCACTGGTGGCGTTTCAAAAAACCTTTAATTTGCGCCTCGATCAACGTAGCTACATTACCGAAGAAGACGCACGCGGGCAGATTAACGAGCTAAAAGCTAACAGCACCGAAGCGGTGGTCGGCGCGGGGCTGATTACCGATCTGGCAGAAGAAGCCGGAATGACCGGAATTTTTATCTATTCCGCCGCCACCGTGCGCCAGGCGTTCAGCGATGCGCTGGATATGACGCGCATGTCGTTACGCCATAACACTCACGATGCTACCCGTAACGCCCTGCGTACTCGTTACGTGCTGGGCGATATGCTCGGTCAATCACCACAGATGGAGCAGGTGCGGCAGACTATTTTGCTGTATGCCCGCTCCAGTGCAGCGGTGTTGATTGAGGGGGAAACGGGGACGGGCAAAGAGCTGGCGGCCCAGGCAATTCATCGGGAATATTTTGCCCGCCACGATGCGCGACAGGGCAAAAAGTCGCATCCGTTTGTTGCCGTCAACTGCGGGGCGATTGCCGAATCGCTGCTGGAAGCGGAGCTGTTTGGCTATGAGGAAGGGGCGTTTACCGGCTCGCGACGCGGAGGTCGCGCCGGGCTGTTCGAAATTGCCCACGGCGGTACGCTGTTTCTGGATGAGATTGGCGAAATGCCGCTACCTTTGCAGACTCGCCTGTTACGGGTGCTGGAAGAAAAAGAGGTCACCCGCGTCGGCGGGCATCAGCCTGTTCCGGTAGATGTACGGGTCATTAGCGCCACTCACTGCAATCTGGAAGAAGATATGCAGCAAGGACGTTTTCGCCGTGATCTGTTTTATCGGCTGAGTATTTTGCGTCTGCAATTGCCACCACTCCGCGAGCGGGTGGCGGATATTCTTCCGCTGGCGGAAAGCTTTTTGAAAGTGTCTCTGGCGGCGCTCTCCGCCCCGTTTTCTGCCGCATTACGCCAGGGATTACAGGCAAGCGAAACCGTGCTGATGCACTACGACTGGCCGGGCAATATTCGTGAACTGCGCAATATGATGGAGCGACTGGCGCTATTTTTAAGTGTGGAACCGACGCCGGATTTAACGCCGCAATTTTTGCAGCTGCTACTGCCGGAACTGGCGCGCGAGTCGGCGAAAACTCCCGCTCCACGCTTACTGACACCACAACAGGCACTGGAGAAATTTAATGGCGATAAAACAGCAGCGGCGAATTATTTAGGCATCAGCCGGACGACGTTCTGGCGGCGGCTGAAAAGCTGAACTGCCGAATGCAGCGCGAACGCTTTATCCGGCATAAATTTCAATAGATGATCACCGATAAACTTACGCATCGGGGATGTTTACATAGGGTTCAGAATTACTTCTTCTTATAAATATCCGCCGTGCCGTGGATCTTATTGTCAGTTTGACCGGAGGTCAGTACCAACACATCAGCCCCTTTTTCATCCGCTTTTTTGATCAAATCCTCTTTCGCGTCTGCGGTCGACATTTCATTGCTGGTTGAAATATCACCTATTTTTTCATATTGCGATTCGACTTTTTCAAATTCCGCTTTAGTCATCAATTCAGCGGCATAGACATTGGTAACGGCAAACGCCAACGCACCGACTAACATTTTAGAGATTATTTTCATATTACGGCTCCAGAGTTGTTATCACACTATCACCCACCCACATTATTGGGTTGATTAATAATTAGTTCAGTCAGGGCATAAACGCCAGTAACCGGAAATAAGACACTTTGTGATCTCTCTCGCACCCGATTATTTTTGGTAGAAATATGATGCAGTTAGTTCACTTATTTATGGATGAAATCACTATGGATCCTTTGCATGCCGTTTACCTGACCGTAGGACTGTTCGTGATTACTTTTTTTAATCCGGGAGCCAATCTCTTTGTGGTAGTACAAACCAGCCTGGCTTCCGGTCGACGCGCAGGGGTGCTGACCGGGCTGGGCGTGGCGCTGGGCGATGCATTTTATTCCGGATTGGGTTTGTTTGGTCTTGCAACGCTAATTACGCAGTGTGAGGAGATTTTCTCGCTTATCAGAATCGTCGGCGGCGCTTATCTCTTATGGTTTGCGTGGTGCAGCATGCGCCGCCAGTCAACACCGCAAATGAGCACACTACAACAACCGATTAGCGCCCCCTGGTATGTCTTTTTTCGCCGTGGATTAATTACCGATCTCTCTAACCCGCAAACCGTTTTATTTTTTATCAGTATTTTCTCAGTAACATTAAATGCCGAAACACCAACATGGGCACGTTTAATGGCCTGGGCGGGGATTGTGCTCGCATCAATTATCTGGCGAGTTTTTCTTAGTCAGGCGTTTTCTTTGCCCGCTGTGCGTCGTGCTTATGGGCGTATGCAACGCGTTGCCAGTCGGGTTATTGGTGCAATTATTGGTGTATTCGCGCTACGCCTGATTTACGAAGGTGTGACGCAGCGGTGAGCAGATAATTTACTCTCTACGTAATCAACCTGATTTGCCGAATCCCGACCATCGGCGATGATAGCCCCCGTAATGCGTGGTCCTTATTTCCGATAAGTTTACTTGAGTCTTTAGCTTCCCATTTCAGCCCACTCTCCCCTGTGTGGGCTTTTTTCATTGGTCTGACCCGTCCTGAATAGCCAAACAATGGCAATGTTCCACTTTGCAGGGATGATAATAAGGGGATCTGATTCAGAAGAGTTTTGAAAAGTTGGACCGCCATCGAGGCCTCGAACCCCGTACCATACAACAATCCTGGTTGTCGTCTGCTCTTCCTGATGAGCTAATGGCGGTTTTTGATATGAGCCTTACAGCATATTTTCTGTCAGGCTCGAGTGCGATGCGTAAGGTACAGAAAAGACCCCACACAAACATGATGGAATTATGATTTTTTTCATATGAATGTCAACCCACACATTCACAAAACATCTGCATAAGATCATTTTTTATACACCGCATGGCTGCGAAACCACTGCTGGTGCTTTTTTAAGCGAATTGTCGCCGATCACAACAAAATATCGGCGAAAAAAGAGATGGAATGCCAGTTAGCATACAGATATACAGATGAAATGATTACCTGCATTGCAATTCACTCTCTGGTGGAATAACAACTTGCAGGTGGAACCCTTTCTGACCTAAAGAGTGTAGCGGATTTTAACGTGCTTATTTACAGGATAATATCTGTCACCTAATTCCTGCACTCTATTAGATATCCATTGATTTAATCGCGCATCATCTCTGTATGTTTTTACGTCCAGAACAGAGAGCAATAACATCACCAGTGATTCAGGAAAAACAGGGTAGATATTTTTTAAGTGTAATAATAATCCATGCGCAAGCGCCTGCTTAATGGGCGCGTCTGTCTCCGGAATAGACGACATTTCGCGAAGCCATTTTTCCACATGCATACACTCTTTCCCTTTAGGGAAAAGTCTCAGCAAAGGCATATGGTGTTCAAGAAGAATACATTTGCAATCTGTTCGCACTGAATTGATAAACTGCACTAATTTCTTAAGCCCGGTAAAGCGTCCAGCCTGCACATTTGCTTTAATATCAAGAAACGCATCATCCTGGTCATATACCCAAACTGTCCCTTTTTGATTTTCAAGTATGCGAAAAACAAACTTAACCGGGTGTTCAGGGTAATCCATCCAGTCATAAAATCCAGGGAAATCATTAAACTGCACATTTATGGTGAGTGCGTTATCGTCTGACCACTCACAGTCTCGTACGGCAGCCATGAGATGAATGAGTTTGTCGTCATCGACTAAATCATCACGACAATCATAAGGATAATCATAATATTGTTTAATCAAAACCTTGAATATATCGACACAGGAAACCAGGGAGCTTTTGATATCCTCTGGTAACTGATTGTTTTTAACCGTATTAAGTATGCTTTGTTGCGTATATGGCATCAAATTATTGTGCGGAGCTTTTAATGATATCATCGCGATCTCTCTTAAATAAAAATAAACGTCGCAGATAATAAAGCTCTAATTAAACCAGGCACTATCAGAAATCGCTCATAACTAACGTGAGAAGTATTGTGTACTGGAGGGAGTTAATTTAACAATTTGAATTTACGTTATAGGTTTTACTGCTACTTTGATATTATTTCGCTCTCCTTAACTAAAAAGTTAAGTGGAGAGCGAAGTTAATATGTTAAACCACAGGGTATTTATTAATTTTTTCAGTCTGTTAGTGTGCGATTATCGATAACAAAACGATATTTCACATCACCGCGCAGCATTCGCTCATAGGCTTCATTAATTTGATCGGCCCGAATCATCTCTATATCAGCCACGATGCCATGTTCGGCGCAAAAATCGAGCATCTCCTGAGTTTCTGGAATGCCGCCAATCATAGAACCGGCTATCGCACGGCGTTTCATGATCAGGTTGAAAACTTCCGGCGATTTATGCGGTGTCGCAGGCGCACCAACCAGCGTCATGGTGCCATCACGCTTCAGCAAGGTGGTAAAATCGTCGAGATTATGTGGCGCAGCTACTGTATTCAAAATGAAATCGAAACTCTTCACATGAGCCGCCATCTCATCGGCATTGCGTGAGTTAACAACTTCATCGGCCCCCAGGGCTTTTGCCGCTTCGCGTTTTGCCTCAGAAGTGGTAAATGCCACCACATGTGCCCCCATCGCGTGGGCCAGCTTAATCCCCATATGTCCCAGACCGCCGATGCCGACCACGCCCACTTTTTTACCCGGTCCGGCCTGCCAGTGGCGCAACGGGGAGTAAGTAGTGATCCCCGCGCACAGTAATGGGGCTACCGCTGCCAGTTGCTCTTGCGGGTGACGAATACGCAGAACATATCGCTCATGAACGACGATCTGTTGTGAGTAGCCGCCCAGCGTATGGCCCGGTTCGTCCGGCGTCGGCGAGTTATAGGTGCCGGTCATGTGATCACAGTAGTTTTCCAGCCCGTCTTCACACTCTTCGCAATGTTTACAACTGTCGACAATGCAGCCGACACCGACCAGATCGCCCGGCGCATGTTTTTCTACCTGATCACCAACGGCTACCACACGCCCCACAATTTCATGACCCGGCACGCAGGGGTAAACCGTCCCCGCCCACTCGGAACGGACCTGGTGGAGATCGGAATGGCAGACGCCACAGTAAGCGATTTCGATTTTGACATCATTCGGTCCCGGTTCACGCCGGGTGATATCCATCGGTTCAAGTGGTTGTTTAGCGGAATATGCACCAACAGCTTTGATCTTCATTGTGTTTACTCCTGATTAGCTATGTGTATTTGGCGACGCCTGATATGTCATCGCGGCAAAACGCGTCCATTGAATATAGCCAATATTTAAACCACCCGATCCAGCCCCAACATGCCGCGAGCCTGAATGAAACAGAGCAGCAACGTTCCCCATAAGGCGAGCGCCTATAAGTGTGATATTTGCTATCCGTAAAAGACTAAAATCGGCAAAACTGATGATCTTTTCACGTAGACAAATAGTTATCTACACAACGTCAATAAGGGCATATTCCTCAAAGATAATGTCCATTTCTGCCGACACACTCATATTCAGATTGCCCCACTCCCTGGGGCTTAAATCTCTTACTATTCACCGTTGCAGGCGTTTCAAATGCGCATCAACCTGCCACACTCCCCCACACCAGTTGCCCTTTATGGAACGTTGCGGTTCTCGGCGAGATACGCGCCACCGCCTCGGCAGAACAGGAGGCGTCCACCAGCACAAAGCTGGCGTCATCCTGCGCTTTGGGCCAGACGCGCTCGCCTTTTTCGTTGAGCGGCAATACATCACCAGTGGCTAAAAACAGCGAGCGGGAGAGGTTCTGTTCGTTAGGACGAATATAGAGCTGCGCGTACAGATTGGCTTTTTCCAGCATGTCGCCCAGGCCGTAAGGCGACCAGTGGTCAATAACGCTGTCAGTTCCGGTCATGACTTTTACGCCTTTGTCATGCAGCTGTTTGAGCGGCATATGTAGCGTGCCAATCGGTACCGTCGAGGCGATCGAAATTTGCTGCGCCACCATCCGGTTCGCCAGTTCATCAACCTGTTGCTCGTTGAGCGTTGCCAGCGCGAAGGCGTGACTGATGGTCAGCTTGCCCTTCAGCTGCGGCGTTTTCTCTACCGTTTCAACCATATAATTGATGGCTGCCACGCCCGCCGGAGTGGTTTCGTGCAGGTGAATATCGACGCCTTTGTCGTAGTCCAGCGCAATCTGGAACATGGTGTTGAGGGATTTTTCCATCGCGCCATCAACACTGGTTGGGTCCAGCCCGCCGACGTAATGAGCCCCCGCCTGCATCGCTTCGCGCATCAAAGGTTCCGATTTCGACAGCAGCAAACCGTGCTGCGGGAAGGCGACGATTTCACACTCAAAGCCCGCCTGACGTCGCGCCAGCACCGCCTGCAAATTTTGCAGATTTTTCAGGCCGGAAACCGGTTCGATATTGCAGTGGCTGCGGGCAATGGTGGTGCCTTTCGACTGCAATAAATCGATCAGTTTTTCTGCCCGCTCCTGAGTGTACGGTTGCAGCTCCAGCAGCATTTTCTGCTCGAGCTTAATCATGTCCTGGATAGTGGTGCCTGCCGGGCGATTGAGCGAACGCCACGGCCCGCCGTAAAAGGTTTTGTCGAGATGAATATGCATGTCGCGGGTGGTGGGCAACATCAGCTTACCGCCAGCATCATAGTGCGGCAGCGTGGCGTCCGGATGCTGCTTATTCTCGCGCAGGGCGACAATTTTGCCGTCCTGAATCTCCACGGTCTGGCGCGCCGTGCGGGTCTGCACCGCCACGCCATTTTCGTAGTCAAATCCAGTTTCCAGCAGCACGTTGTCGAGATAGTAATGCGGGTCAGTGATTTTCATGGTGTTATTCGCTTCGCAGTTTGTAGTGCCAGAGACTGCCGCATGGGCGAGCGGCACAGACGTACCAAACAGCGCGGCGGCGGTGACCATCTTACCGCTCTGGCTCAGAAATTCACGGCGGCTATTGCTTTCTTTCATCTTACGTCCTTACGTTTTAATAATATGGGTGCCCGTTTCGCCACGCAGCGCCGCGGGCAGGCATTCCGGCGTGGTGATAATCACTTCTTTACCGCCCTGTTCCAGGAACGTCAGGCTGGCGATGATTTTTGGCAACATGCTGCCGGGCGGGAAATGTCCTTCCTGCATATAGCGAGTCATGGTGGCAATATCCACCCGATCGAGCGCCTGCTGCTCGGGTTTGCCAAAATGAATACACACTTTTTCCACGCCGGTGGTGATCACCAGAATGTCGGCGTGAATTTCACGGGCCAGCAGCGCGGTAGAGAGATCTTTGTCGATAACCGCGTCCACGCTTTGGTAATCTCCCGCGTCAGTACGCACCACAGGAATTCCGCCGCCGCCCGCGCCAATCACCACAAAGCCTTGTTGGATCAGCGCCTTAATGGCGGGTGCTTCGACAATACGTTTCGGTTCCGGCGAGGCGACAACGCGGCGATAGCCCCGTCCGGCATCTTCAACAAAACGCCAGTCAGGGTTTGCCTTTTGTAATTCGTCACGCTGGCTGTCACTAAAGAATGCGCCGATGGGCTTGGTGGGATGGGCAAAACCTGGATCGTTTTTATCCACTTCCACCTGAGTCACCACGGTGACGGCTTTCTTCTCGCCGTGACGCGCCAGCCGGTTATTCAGCGCCTGTTGGATCAGATAGCCGATGCCGCCTTGCGTATCTGCCACACAGTTCGCCAGCGGCGTTAAGGGCAGCCCTTCGCGCTCGTGGGCAATCTCCGCACGGCGTAAATCCAGCCCGACCTGCGGCCCGTTACCGTGGGTCAGCACAATGTCGTAATCGGAAGCCAGCATTTCCAGCACCGTATCGGCGACGGCTTTCACCGCCTCCGCCTGATGCTCAATCGACTGGCTGGCGTTATCTTTGATAATGCTGTTGCCACCAATGGCAACGACCACAAGCTCTTTCATGTTGTTATGTCCGCTACAGAGGGTGATGGGGTTATGACCAACGCCAGACTGCCTGATGCGCTACGCTTATCAGGCCTACAGATTCTTGCGCCATTCGTAGGCCGGATAAGGCGTTCACGCCTCATCCGGCAATGGTGACAAATGCCTGATGCGCTACGCTTATCAGGCCTACAAATTCTTGCGCCACTTGTAGGCCGGATAAGGCGTTCACGCCGCATCCGGCAATGGTGACAAATGCCTGATGCGCTACGCTTA
>OLRU01002110.1_pt1 | contig 14664 bp, 10 predicted proteins | sample 1672961 | NCBI WGS metagenome assembly OLRU01 (sample SAMEA3136741, study PRJEB25190) | human gut metagenome | biome: human gut; feature: human-associated habitat; material: faeces | place: Austria | collected 2013 | reverse complement strand
TAATGATCGGAATCTTGGAAGAACAGATATACTGACAGCATCTGCACTCAACACAATCCATAACGTTCATGTCTTTCATGCCCTGCCAGTTCTCATCTTTCGCATATTTCACGAAATACAGAGGTGAAAGCTCCATCGGACAGACATCTACGCAGCGTCCGCACTTGATACACGGCTGTTCTTTTGTCTCATCCGGTTCAACGGCAATGATACCATTGGAGCCTTTCATCATCGGTACATCCAGTGTGTTCAGAGGGAATCCCATCATTGGTCCGCCCATCTTAACCAGAACATCGTCATCTGTAAATCCGCCGCAGTAATCGATCAGCTCTCTTACGCTTGTACCGATCTTGATAACGAAGTTTCCAGGATTCTTGATCTTCTCGCCTGTTACTGTAGCAACACGCTCAACCAGAGGCATTCCTGTCTGGATCGCATCGGAGATTGCTTTTACTGTACTGATATTATCTACTACAACGCCGACATCTGCCGGAAGACCGCCGCTTGGAACAATTCTTCCCATAACTCGCTTAATGAGAGTTTTCTCAGCGCCCTGCGGGTATTTGGTTCTTGCAACAAATACTTCCATGTTTCCGATGTCAGCAACTTTTTTCTGCATTAATTCAATGGCATCCGGCTTATTGTCCTCGATAACGATGATACCCTTCTCGGCACCTGTTGTCTTAAGGACTGCTTTCAGGCCAAAAATAATGTCATCTGCATACTCAAGGAGTACTCTGTGGTCTGCTGTTAACAGAGGCTCACATTCACATCCGTTGAGAAGGATGGTATCTACCGGTTTTGCAGGTTTAAGTTTGACACAGGTCGGGAAACCTGCACCGCCCATACCAACGATTCCGGCTTCACGAATGATATCAATGATCTCATCCGGAGTAAGATTGTCAAGATCACCATGTGGCTGTACGGATTCGTGCAGAGTATTTTTTCCATCCGATTCAATAACAACAGCCATCACTTCGCTTCCACGTGTGCCATGCATACGCGGTTCAACAGCAACTACGGTTCCGCTTACGCTGGAATGTACCGGAGCACTGATAAATCCGGCAGCTTCACCGATCTTCTGACCAACTTTTACAGTGTCACCAACCTGAACGATCGGATTAGCCGGTGCGCCCAGATGCTGTGACATGGAGATTACAACTGTCTTCGGATCCGGGAATTTCTTCAGAGCGATGTGCTCACTGAATTCCTTGCGTTCTGACGGATGAACACCGCCGTAATATCCGTCCAGTCTTTCTTCTCTGATGGACTTCACATAGTCGTTGATCACTTTGAAATTAACTTTGGAGAAATCACGAACCTGTACAGGCTGGTTTAAGAATTCTTCCAGACGTCCCTGTTTTGCAAGTCTCTGGTAAATCTTCTCCCATGCACAGTCTTTATTCGGATCTACTTCGCATTTTCCATTCTTTGCTCCACCGCACTGTCCATTGACAAGACTCTTTGAACAGTCAACGATCGGACAGACACCTCCGGTAATGTTCAGATAACACTGCGCACATGCGTCACAGCTCTTCTTGGTAAGTGCCATGCCATGATGACCTCTGTAGTTAAGGGTGTTGCTTGCAGCAACTACCGGCTTACCTGCCAGATCCGCAACGGTCTGAATACCAAGGCCACAGGAAATTACTACTACATTCTCTGTACCTTCCGGAATCAGATCCTGTAATTTTCTTTCTGTGTGCATCTTGTTGCATAAGAAATCAAATTTTGCACTGCCTGTAACATTCTTTCCCTGATCTGCAGCGAATTTCAGAAATTCGTCACAATCCGGTTCGTCAACAGTTTCAAATTCTTTGAAACATTTGTTGCAGGCAATCACAAACAGGTTGTCCTTACCGTCAAGCACTGATGCAAGTTCATCACTGCTTTTCAGTTTGTACTTAGTATAGTTTTCCAATTGCTCACCTTCCTCACGATAAAATTTTATCCTTATGATATCTGTTCTTATCCGTTCCCTCCATCTCTGCACTCAAAAAAGGGCTAATAAAACCAGATAAATAAGTTCAATACATATACCTTATTAAATGTAACATAAAATGCACATTTTATCCAGTTTTATTAGCAAATTTTATAAATTTCTTCTATGATTTCATCCTAAAATTCTATGAAGTGCAGATATTTGTACTGTAAAAGATATGAAATTAGCAAATTGTATACAATATACCATATTCTATAGCAACCATGACGATTTAACGCCTTCACACAGTTACGCTCTCAAACTCAAATCTTTAGAAATCGCCTTCGGCGATGGAATAGTGTTACTGTTCACTCCATTCACAGTAACTTAGCCAAAATTCATTCTCGTTTTTATGAACACTCCTGATAATCCTCTCTCACAGTACTTGTATCATGAGTTAAGACGCTGTCCGCAATATTCACAATTGCTCAGACGTCCTTTTATTACCTGATTCTTTGCACCGCAGCTGGTACAGGTAACTGTAATATAAATCTTTTCATTTACACGTCTGTTTGGTGCAGTAATCATAATATAATTTCCTTCTCTGTCTATCTGGATATTCCGGATATATCCCCTGGCAATAAATTTTTCCAGTTTTTTTACTGCGCCTTTTCCCAGTTCCTGCTCAAGTTTCTCAAATGAGACCGTATTCTGGGCATAAGATTCAAACCAGCAGGCAATTTCCCTGGCTTTTTTCTTCCGTAATGCTTTCTGAACTTCCCTGAAAGTCGGATATAAAAATAACAGACAGAGCAGGATCTCTGTTGCTGCCATTCCCCAGCGTCCTTCACCAATATACTTCTCCGATGCACCAATAGCTCCCAGGGATAAAAGTATGCAGAAGCCACAAAGAACCCACTTCAGTTTTCCCAACACCCCTGCTTTTTTATTTTTTTCTGTCAAAAAATCATTCATGTCTGTTTCCTCTTTCTCTGATTAATCAAAATTCTATAATATATTGGTGAAGCTTCTGTCAGCCTGCCCCCAGCAGAAGCCATGCATCACCTGACGGATCATAATAATAAACCACATTGTCTCCTACTGCATAATAATGTTCTTTTGTAAAATGATCCTCATGATCCGTTCCCAGAACAAATACCGGACAATTTCTTCCTTCAATGTACTCCTCAGTGCCTGTATACCACAGAGACATCCCAAGACCAAGGTAATAGCTGACTTCATCTGTCTCAGAAAGCTGTTCTCTGGCAATCTTTATATTCAATGCTGAATCATGCTCCGGATTACACTCTTGGTCGTACTCTGACTCATACACGGGATTATATTCCGGATCATACTCATCCCAATTATAATATATGGAGAAATCATAGCAGTGGGTTTCTGCTGCAAGATGTCCATCCTTTAACGACACCATAGGATGGTATTGTATACTCATATTCTGCTTCTGTACAGAAACCATCACATTGGAATGAATCTCACTCACATTGCAGCGCAGGATAATGATTTCATTCTCCTTCCCTGTATAATATGGGGCGTTCAGATCATCCAGATATTCCCCTTCTTCCGTAGGCTGAGCCGGATAAACGCTGACCCTGCAATCATCCCCCGGGACAATGGCATAAATTTCATATCCCCCTGCATCAACCACTGTTCCATCCTGTAAAAAAGGATACGCAGCTGCCACTTCTCCCTGTCTGGTATATTCAAGTATCTCTGCTGCCTCTGCACCTTCATAGGTATATCCCAGAAATGCCATTCCGGCCTGACATTCATTTTCCCTGATAATGTCCTGCAGAATTGCCAGATTCTCATCTGCCCCAGGTGCTCTGGCAGATACTTCTCTCATACCTCCGCCATGAATACCAACAGAAAACAGTACCGCACAAACACATACAGCAACCGAATATTTTTTCATACTCTCATCTCCCTTCTTATCAAACGGATATTTGCACTCCGCTTCGCTTTCTGCTCATAACAGAATAACTTCGCAGTTTATCAGCTTGCTATTTTAACGTAGTTACGATCAGTTTACTTTCCAGTGCAGCCGCTATCAAATCTTCTTTACAGCTGTATCCTGCCCTGGCGATCATTTCCTGAAAATTCCATCTCACCCCGGAGGTAGAGCATTTCATTTCCCGCGCAATCTCTGAATATGACATTCCACGAATATACAGGCGGAGCATCTCCAGCTGTCTGGGACTGATATCACCGCTTGTGATCCAGTTAAGCTCCACCTTCGGCGTCATATCCGGAAATACATGCTCACCATTTAAGGTTCTGTGGATCACACTCCGTATTTCCTCTTCCCCGTGATCCTTATACCAGAGACTGTCTGCGCATCCACTTTTTGCCCTCTCCAGCACCTTAGGATCAATCAGGGAAGTAACAATCAATACCTTTGTATATGGGTACTTTTCCCTGATTTCTTTTCCGGCACTGAGCCCATCATGATTATGAAACGTCTGCACATCCATGATCACAAGATCAATTGCCGAATAATCACAGATTTTTACAGCTTCACGTGCATCTGAAACCGTCTGGATATGTCGGAATTCCGGCTCCTGCATAATAATATATTCAAAATACTTCTGCATGATCTTCTGATCTTCTACTATCAGTATCCGTACCATCGAATCCCATCCTTTCTGTCAGTGGCATTTTCAATATCAGACAAAACTCAGGGGAAAAAGAAACCTGCATCCTGCATTTTCCTGATTCAGCTGCCTTTCTCAGTGCAGATAAACCACCGCCTTCTTCCGCATTTTTGTCAGGCACCTCTCCATCATTGGTAATCTGAACAGTATATTCATCTGCATTTTTGTCTATCTTCACCCAAACAGTACTGCCATGGGCATGTCTGGCACAGTTTGTCACACATTCACGGATTGCCCTGTCTGTCAGCAGCCTGTAAGATGGATGCATGGGAAAGTTCCCACTGATCTGAACTGAAATTCCAAGCTCTTCTGCATGTCTGATCGTATCCTCATATACTTCTTCCATACTCTCAACAGCAGAACCGGTAAGAATATAAACCAGATGTTTCAATACAGACAATTGTTTATCCATTTTATCCGGATCTTCTTTTCTTTCCAGTATTCTGCGTATTGACAGAAGGCTTCGTCCAAAATTGTCATGAACCTGCATTTTCATGACAAGCGTCTCCTGCTCTCTGATTTTATCTCCGATTTTTTCGTACATTTCCTCTAGCTTATGATTCAGGATTTCCAGCTTTTCATTGTTTGCCCTGATCTTTTCACCATTGTAATAAATTTCTGATACATTAACTGCCACTGTCTGCAGATATCCTGCACAATCCGGCTCCTGCAGACCATATTCCTGAAACATCCAGACAGAACCATCAGGAAAATAAAACACATTGCTGTCTTTGCTCAATCTGCAAAGACCTTCCGATTCAGGTTCCCCACTCATTGCTTTCCTTAATGCTTCATAATCCTGCAGATAAGAACCTGTCATGATTCTGCTCAGTTCCTGCATCTTGGTATTACACAAAACAATCCTTCCAAGAGGATCCGAAAAACAGACTCCACAGGGAACGTCATTCACAGCCTCATTCACAGACCAGTAAGACAGAGAATGATGATATCTGCGTCTCTCGCTCCGGATTGCCCAGCAAAGATAAAGCAATAATCCTATAACCACCGTCATTAAAACGCTGAACGGATACCCCTGAAGCATTGGCTGATAGAAACTTTCTCCCAGACAATATCTGTGATCATTCATCAGAACGCCCATAAACATAAAAGAAACAGCAAAGACAGCCACTGCCGTTACGATTTTCTTTTTTCCGGAAAAACAGGTGATTCTTACCAACAGGAGAATTAGTTCCAAAACCAGGCAGATTTCAAAAAGAATCATCAGAAAATCCTGCATTGCCATACCGCATTCCACAAAATCGATCATCTTCCACCTCTCTTTCTGAAGACGATACAACTGATAAACCATTCGTTTTCATCTTCCTGCTGCACTTTTAATTCCGGTCTTTCTGACATGACTCCACGCAGATCCACCTCTGATACAATATGAACTGAAATCCGCAGCGCATCATCAATCTGCGACACACGGTAAAAAACAGACTGCATGATATCAAGCAATCGTTCCACAAGCCATTCAAAGGTGTCATAGCATTTTAGTATATCATCTGCATTCATCTGCACATCCACATTTTCCACGTAGTAAGCAGCCCGGATCCTGCATAATTTTAAGCTGTCACAGGATTCCGCCAGGCTTTGTCTGAGATCTTCCATTGTAAGCAGATTTCCATCTGATGCATATTGTGTCAGCACCAGATTCTTTTTCCGCTTCAAATACGTACCAACAACTACAATTTTACCGAGAATCCAATCATATTGTTCCCTTGATTCTGTCCGTTCCAGCTCATCCATAAACTGTGACAGCAATTCCAGCTGACCGGCAGTCTGATTCTGTATCATATTTAACAGACGGTTCTGTTCTTCTGTCTTTCTCCGCTCAGCCTCTTTCTGATAAGCTTTCTGTAACAGACGGTTTCTGGCAGTCAGTTCCTCCTGCTGTTCCCGAATATCCTGATACTGATCCAACAGTACCGAAATATCCTCTGACCAAAACAAATGTCCTCCCCTTATAGGAATATGGTTGATCCGGATTCCCTGTTCCTGTACTGATGATCTGTCTATTATGATTCTACGCAGTTCAGGCGACAGCTCGGGAAAATCACCGGAATGATAATAGCGCTGAAAAGAATGATCTGTAATCTCTGCATCCAGTCCTCCGGAAGTCTGGAATAATTCAAAATATCGATTATTGGTCTGTATCAATCCACATAATATACAACCCTGAAAAATTGCCGCCATTAAAAGACAGCACACTGCCGTCATATCCCCTGCAATGATTTTGATGAAAGGCAGGCGGAGTATATTTCCGATATTCCACCCCAGAAGCAATATTCCCGGAATCACCGGCAGCCAGAACTGTTTCTTTCCCGGAATTCTGCTTTTTCTGATCAGAATAATTTCCATCCCTGTCAGACAGATCAAAATCCATCCCTGAATCACCATAAAAACAATGCCATAGCTGTAATCTTCATCCGAAAATGGGGGCTGTTTGGAAAAACGAAATACCAGCTGATGCAAATCATTTGTAAAAACACTTACGATCAATATCGCTGCCACGGTCAATAAAATTATAACCTTTCTGACCGTTTTCTCTTCCTCCTTTTCGCCCAAAAACATTGCTGCTGCCAAACCCAGAACCGGAATCAGGAGCATGGGAATATAATATAGATACCAGCAGATATGTTCTCCAAGAGGATCATGAAAAATATGAAATTTTACTGTCCGCACAAAGAACCAGAATACCATCAGACAGCCAATTGCAGTCAGACATCTGCGCGTTTTTTTATGTACTACATGCTTTCCCAGATAAATCACCCAGGCACAGTACATTCCCAGATAAATACAGCTACGACACTGATCTGCCAGATTTCTCATAAAAACATTTTCCGTTCTCACCTGCCTGCAGAAATAAGCCAGCAACACACTTATCAGAATCACTCCATATGACAGAGTCCTCTTTTTACTGTATGTCATGAAAGTTCCTCTCTTACCGGAGCGGGTTTGAAAAATGCTTTACGCAAGATGTGCGTCACAATTTGCAGGAATGATTTTTCAAATACGCTCTAATCCATTTTTGTAATAATTATACTATAAAGCACCATTTTATCATATAGTTTTTAGAGAAATCATCTATTTTCAGAGCTTTTTATCACAAACAGAGTGAACAATTATGTCCACTCTGTTTAATCATTACTTAAAACGGTCTTGGCTGACCACAGTATTCACAAAACTTTCCGGTATTCTCTGCACCACACTGGCATTTCCACGAACTGTTATTCTGTTGCATTCCTCCGGTCATGTTCGTTTCTGACATTCCCGTCTGCTGCATTCCTCCGTTCATGTTCATTCCGGACATTCCGGGCTGCATTCCTCCGTTCATGTTCATTCCCGGCATCCCAGACTGCATCCCTCCGTTCATATTCATTCCGGGCATCCCGGGCTGCATTCCCACATTCATGTTCATCCCGGGCATCCCAGACTGCATCCCTCCGTTCATGTTCATCCCGGTCATTCCAGGCTGCATTCCCGCATTCATGTTCATTCCTGACATCCCGTGCTGCATTCCCGCATTCATATTCATCCCGGGCATCCCAGACTGCATTCCTCCGTTCATGTTCATTCCCGGCATCCCGGACTGCATTCCTCCATTCATGTTCATTCCCGGCATTCCGGACTGCATTCCTCCGGTCATGTTCATTCCTGATATTCCGGACTGCATCCCGGCTGCATTTGGTGTCAGTGCCGCAATAATCTGATAAGCAGTCTGCTCCACTTCCATCAATTCCCTTCTGTTATCACTGCTTATAGAGAAAGTATTCAAGCGAAAATCCATATCATCAAACCACTGAGTTCTCACTTTAATACGCATGGTATAATCAAATTCATATTTATATACCGGTGGCTGATAACTTACAGTTTCTCCATCCTTTGTATATGTTTCCTCATGCTGCTGTTGGTCTACATCAACCCTGCACTGTACAATGGCTGATAAAGGAACTATGTCCGGGTTTTCATTGACATCCAGTTTCCGCGCAACAGTAAAATTCCCCTTATTATCATCAATAAAAACATTGTAATTTCTGGTATTGATCTGACGGGTTATACAAAAATCCATTACCGCTTTTTTGTTTTTTTCACGATATTCCAGCTGGCGTTTGATATCCTCTACTGTACTGTGCCGCCGCTCCTCAAACCATGGTGATAATTTTTTCGCACAATCCTTACACAGATTTCCGTCATCCAGTTTTCGATTTCCCAATAACCCAATTTTCTCTCCGCAGATGTCACAGATTTTCTTATCAAATAATCCCATACCCTATTCTCCTTTTTTATCTGAAAACCCATACTGCCTCACCGGAATGGTGCGGCAATATTTTACCTTATTCTGTAACAATTATTTTTTCAAAATATGTCTTTACGGAAAAATCAACTTCATCTGTTTCAGAATCGTCTGCTTCTTCGCCGTCATCAGATTCCTCTGCATCGTCTTCTGCTATCAAACACAGTTTTCCATCATCCAGTAAATTGAACTTCATATTATCAAGACTGAAAAACATAGTTCCTGCCTCATCCTCTGTTACAGCCTTTAATACCAGTGCGTTTCCTTCCACGTCGCCCTGAAGTTCTACTTTTGTCTCTTCTCCGCTCTCTATTAAGATAATTTCAGCCTTTCCGTCTTCCACAGACATACTCATTTCAAATCCTGTAAAGTCATCATTAACCGGCATCTGCATTCCAAATGCTTCCATCAGAGTACAGCTCCATTCTCCTTCAAAATCCTTCATGGTTGGATTTTCTACCGGTTTGCCCGGTACATAAGGCTCATACTCTTCCTTTTCCTGACTCAGGATCATTGTCGTTCCATCTGCTGTTAAGGTTATCTTACCGTCCTTGTACTCACATTCTTCTGTCTGATCATTATGAGTCATCAAAATTTTATCATTTTCTATTTTCCACTCTGATTCATCTACTTCAGGCTCTTCCCCATAAACAGAACTTGTTGTTTCCATTTTACCGTCTTCTTTAATGTCCACGGTCACTTCCATTCCCATTGCCCCCGGATGAAAGGATGCACCTTCGCCCATAGAAAGCTCATTTACATACCAGGTTCCAATAACATCCTTTTCTTCAAGGGCATAAACACTTACGCTCATAAAGCCTGCCATTAAGACTCCTACTGTTCCTGCCATCCACAACCTCATTTTTTTACTCATACAAACATCTCCTTTCTTTTTTAATGTACTCCTCGGACTCTTTTTTACTTAATTTTGTGAGAAGATTTTTTGTTTATCTACATTATACGTGAACGCTCAGATATTTACACTAGCACTTCTGACAGTATGCATGTAATTTTCCGGATAATTTATAGCAATCCTCGTAAATAATGCATTTAAGACAGTTCAGCAGAGTGCGAAAGACAAGGAAGATATCTGCAGGCGTGCTGACGCACGGCAAAGATATCTAACGCAGGATTTCACACTCTGCTGGGCTGGATTAAGATGTATTATTTTAGAGGATTGCTATAAAACCTGCTGATTGCGGGAATACTTTTTTATTTCCAGTCAGAAGCAAGGCATACAGGTACCGGATCCTGAATTTCCATTCTGTCAGGTTCTACCAGGCAGTCATAGGCCAGAATATGCACTCCTGCCTTTTTTGCCTCCTGCAGGGTTTCTCCAAATTCCCGATGAGTCTCCCAGTTGGGCTCAAACCTGTCAACTCCCTTCATCTGGATCACCAGAAGCAGATAAGCTTCGTATCCTTCCTGCATACAATGGATCAGCTCTTTCAGATGCTTCACACCTCTTTCTGTAGGTGCATCAGGAAATCGTGCTATATTGTCAGATTCCAGAGTGACACCTTTCACTTCTATAAAAGCCTTACGTTTCTCTGAACAGACGTAAAGATCAAATCTGGAATTTCCATAGGTCTTCTCCGGCGTTACCTGAACCTTCTCCGGAAAAAGATGTCCTGCCTTTATCCATTCCAGCGCTGCTTTATTAGGAATTTGAGAATCCATATTGATCAGACCCCTGCCCTTTTTATTTACGCAGATCAGATCATAGGCTGTCTTTCTCGCCGGATTGCTGCTCTTTTCCAGAAAAACCTGTGTACCCGGGACCAGAAGCTCCCTGCACCTGCCTGTATTCTTTACATGAACCGTTTCCACCTGCCCATTGATCTCCACATGTGCAATAAACCGATTGGGACGATCTATGAAACGGCCCTCTGTGATATGTTCGTACTTCATTTTTTCTACTCCTCTTTACGCATTGTATACATACCATAGCATGTTTTCCTCATACCTACAACATTTTCACTTTAAGAAACTTTTGTCTGATTTTGCTTATGTTTTTGTACCTGTGTTTTGAAAAAAATTCATTCCGTTTTTTCATTTCTGTGCTATAATGTTCCATCATAAAAATATCCGATAAAAATGAGGTGAAACAGGTGAAGAAAAAAAATCTTATGCCTCTTATCGTTTTTTTACTGAGCATGTGCCTTGTTGGTTTCATCGTATACAAAACAGACACTCACGAAAAATGGCAGAGACGCACAACCTCACAATTAAATGTATCAACCTACGGCGAACGTATTAAAAATGAAATTACAAATGGAATTGCGATCACAGATACTCTGAAACAGGTTCTGATCAGTGGAAATGGAGATATCAAGCAATTTGATACGATTGCAGAAAATCTTATATCTGATTCTATTGAAAGTGTACAGCTTGCTCCGGACGGTGTTGTAACAGATATTTATCCTGCTGAGGGAAATGAGGCAGGTAAAATTGATCTGCTCCATGATAAAGACCGTGGCAGAATTTCCTGTTATGCAAAAGACAACCATACAATCATTACACAGGGACCCTTTGAATTGAAACAGGGCAGCTATGGAATTGCTGTTCGCAATCCGGTCTACCTGAATGATGAGCACGGACAGGCGTATTTCTGGGGATTTACCATTGTTATCCTGCGTGTTCCTGATATTTTTTCCGACTCGATCCATGCACTTTCAGGTTTTGGATATGAGTACAGACTTTCCAAAACAGAAACTCCCTGGAGTGACACTTATAAAACCGTTTACCAGTCAGATGGTCAGATAACGCAGCCGGTTTCTTATGATTTTACCATAGGGAAAGAAAGCTGGAAGTTTGAATTAACTCCTGAAAGCGGATGGCAAGACAATTTATTAATAGCAAAAGCCAGTATAATATTTACTGCCATCACCTTACTTCTGTCGGGACTTATCAGGGTATGGCTGGTATCAAACGAAAACAAAAATAAATTTCAGATACTGGCACGCACGGATTCTCTTACAGGTATTTACAACCGCTATGGATTTGACGAGTCAGCAGAAAAGATGATGGATAAAAATCCGAAAGCACATTTTGTGGCTGCACTCCTTGATATCGATGATTTTAAGTTTATTAATGATATCTATGGCCACGCCTATGGAGACAAAGCATTAAAGAGTCTGGCAGACAGCATGAAAACATTTTTTCCATCTGATGCATTACTGGGAAGAAACGGCGGGGATGAATTCTGTATTCTTTTACAAAATTATACCTGTGAAGATGCAAAAGAACTGCTGCAGCAATTTACCGGACTTCCAAAGGCATTCTCATACAAGGGAAAAGAACAGTCATTTAACATTTCTCTGGGATATGCGGAATATCCCACATTTGTAGCCAGCCGTTCACAGCTTATGCGCTGTGCAGATGCAGCCCTTTATGAAATAAAACTTCACGGAAAAAACGGGTGTATGGCCTACAGGGAAGGTCTTCAGTCCGGAATCCGTAAACAACTGGGATTCGCATTTAAAGATATCTCTGAACACCTTCCGGGTGCATTTATCATATACAGAGCGGACAAAGACGATGACGAACTCTTTTATGCAAACCATGAGTTCCTTCATATGACCGGATATAAAGATATGGACGAGCTCTTCAGACTCACCAATAAGCGCTTCCGCAACCTGATCCTGAAAGATGAACAGAAACAGATTGAATCCAGCATCTGGGAACAGATTGATAGTGGTAATGAAAATGACTATATTCACTTTCACCTTCGAAAAGCTGACGGCTCCTATCTTTCTGTCCTCGATCACGGAAGAATCGTAGAAAGCCAGCAATACGGAAGGGTGTTCTATGTATTATTCATGGACTGGGAAGATATGCATATTCATTACAGTGATAAATTTTCCGGATAATAACAGACATACGACTGTTTTTCACGAAAAGACTTATTTTTCAACTATAATGGAATACTTTCTGCCAGACATAATCGCCCCCATCCCACCTCTTCATTGGGATACTCCTCATACCCCGGTAATGGTCTGGCGCCTTTTCGGAGATAGGCTTTTACTTTTTCCCCATAGAGATAGAGATCGTTTCCATTTACAATCCCCCATTGCATTAACAATGCTGCGGATCCGCTGACAAAGGGGGCTGCAAAGGAAGTCCCTGTTACTGTTCTGTAACCACCACCGGGTACGGGGGCAACTATGTTCACTCCGGGTGCCACCAGATCAGGTTTCAGATATGGCAGCATTCTGCTGCCCCTTCCGGAAAAGTCCGCATAGGAGTCAACCAGCGAATCATATGCTCCAACTGTAATAACCCGCCGGGCTGTGGCAGGTATGGTCAAAGTCCCATATGCCCTTGGTTCATAAAACCCAGTCCCTCTGTTCAGAGTATTTCCACCCGGCAGCCACAGGTAATATTCCCCTCCTCTGACCTTTTTTCCACTTAGGATGATTTTCCAGTCTCCACTGTCCACATAAGTTTTCCCAGGAAGGAAATCTATGTAGATTTCCTGTGTCAGATGATAGGGTCCAGGTTTGCCATAATAGATTAAAAGATCTGTATTTCCCAGTCTGTACCTCTGAGGACCAAGCTTTTCGTCTAAGGGGCCGATCCGGTTTCCGGATGGATTTTCAATATAAATACTCATTTCATCCTCATAAGATTTCCATAACTGCACATTTAATGTTGGTTCCCTGCTGCTCACAGATAATTCTATCTGTCTGGTCTGTCCCTGTTTCAGGGTTCCGCCCTCATGCAGAGGCTGATTGCCGTTGTTTCCTGTACCTGTACAGATAGCCAGACGTCCTATGGAAGAAACCATATCTATATATGTTTCAAGGAGGGAATCTCCTTTGTGTGAGCCATAATTATTTCCAAAACTGAGATTGATCACCATTGGTCTTTCCATAGCCAGCGCCTGCCTCACCAGATAATCAATCCCCTGTATCAGTTCCGTAGTTCTGGGAAAGGAGTTCTCTCTGGGAATTCCCATTTTCACAACCAACAGATCACTTTCACAGGCAACTCCCTGATTCACTCCATCTGATGCCCTCCCATTTCCTGCTGCAATTCCCAGCACGGAAGTTCCATGTCCACTGTAATCTGAAGATGGAACAAGACGCCTGCCCTGGTTTTCTCCAAGTGCAAGCGCCTCATCGATCTGCTCTTTCGTATATTCAGTTCCTGTCACATATCCCTGAGGTGGATTTCCCTGTATGCTCTGATCCCATAAACGTAAAATTCTGCTGCTCCCATCTGCATTTCGGAAATCAGGGTGAAAATAATCCACTCCTGAATCCACAACTCCTGTCAGGATTCCTTTTCCCGTCAGTCCATTCCTGCCGGTCTGCACTGTGCGGATGCAGCTCGCTCCCTTCGCCTGAAACAATTCAAAATACAGGCGTTTGGGTTTCTCCATAAATTCCACCTGCTCTCTGTGGGAATACTTATCAATCTCACTTTCCGGCAAAGTTACCACTGCATAGCTGCCTAACAATGGCACTACCTGAATTCCATTTCCAGCCAGACCACTTTCCGGTCCGCTGTACTTTATGATCACATCCCATAGCCTGGTTGCAGGATCATATCCTATGTTAAGATTTCCTGACTTTCTACGCTCCTGTGGGGTTGCATCCATTGCAAGATTTAAAAGGTTATCTATTTTCTGGTCTGGCATTTTAATCTCATTTCCAGATATTCACTTAGTCTATTATATACAAAAGTTCTGCATACAGACTCTTATTATAACAATTTTAGGATAATAAGCGGGAATCCTCGGCAATTCAATTACCGAGCCTGCAAATAAA
>OLRU01002098.1_pt1 | contig 14720 bp, 18 predicted proteins | sample 1672961 | NCBI WGS metagenome assembly OLRU01 (sample SAMEA3136741, study PRJEB25190) | human gut metagenome | biome: human gut; feature: human-associated habitat; material: faeces | place: Austria | collected 2013 | reverse complement strand
TTTTTCCTGCGTTTTATTTCAAGCTGTACACATTCCCATATCCGCTTTGAAATGATGGCATCGTGGTCATCCTCCACATAAAACATCTGAATTTCCCCTTTGTTCTGTGTACGTTTCTTGGTGAGGAAATCCACCGTATAACTTTTCTGCAGCAAGGCATCACCCTTGTATTTTTCATTCTCCAACATACTCATTAAGGTTGTGGACTGCCACTTCGTACCGCCATCCCAATTTTTCACACCTTCCCGTTCAAAAATCCTCTTGATGTAATCGGTTGTTTTTCCGTCCATGAATTTCTGATATAGCCGAACCACAATCGGCTCCTGTGTCCTATTGATTACCAGCTTCCCCGTTTCATCCGTATCGTAGCCAAGAAAACGCTTTGTACTCATTTTGTGCTTTCCTGTCTCAAACCTTCTGCGGATTCCCCATGTGCAGTTCTCTGAAATGGATCGGCTCTCATCCTGTGCCAATGAGGAAAGAATAGTCAGCAGCACTTCGCCTTTTGCATCGAGGGTATTGATATTTTCCTTTTCAAAAATAATCCCTATCCCCAAATCTTTCAACTCTCGCACATAGTTCAAGCAATCCAGCGTGTTTCTTGCAAATCGGGAAATGGACTTGGTAATAATCATGTCTATTTTCCCCGCCCTGCAATCAGCAATCATACGGTTGAATTCATCCCTCTTTTTGGTATTGGTTCCCGAAATTCCTTCATCCGCATAAGTCCCTGCATATTCATAAAGAGGATTTTCGCTGATATAATTTGTGTAATAATTGACCTGATTCTCATAGCTTAATAACTGTTCTTCTTGGTCGGTTGACACTCGGCAGTACGCTGCCATCTTTAATTTCTGCACTGACTGTGCTGTTCCTGATTCCGCAGTCGAAATCTGCTTTGCTGGTATAACAGTAATGCTTCTTGCTATTTTTAACCGCCTCCTCAATCACTGTCTGTTCCATAATGTTCAAGCCTTGCAATTCGGCATCATCAATCCTTATCCCTTTACATTCCTTGACTCCTTTTTCAATGTAGGTGCTGCAAAGCCATTGGATTTTCTTCTTGTAAACCTGTCTGCGCCGGAGTGTTTTTCCGCAGTAAGGGATAGCGGTTTTGGAACTTCATTGTGCTGTCCTGCCCGATATTCCTGTCACGCTTCCTCTGTTCCCTGACTTCCTGCACCTTTTCCCATACCTCCGGCGATACAATTGGCTCGTGATTTTCCGAAATGTAATAACTCTGCACTTCCCCATTGTTTTTCCTTGTATGATTTCTTTTATTTTCAGGGGTGTAATACTTCTGCAGATGAAAATCCCCTTTGTATTTCTCATTGCAAAGCATCCCATTGATGGTCCCGCTTTCCCATGTAGTTCCCGTCACCGTTTTCACGCCCAGGTAATCAAGTAGCTCGCCAATCCTTGACGGCCAACATTCATTAGATAAAGGTCAAAAGTCAGACTGACAATTTCTGCTTCCTTTCGGTTTACAATCAAATCCCCATATTCGTTTTTGTCATAACCGAGGAAGCGGGAAGTGGTAATCATCACTTCCCCTCTCTCAAACTTCTTCCGAATGGACCATTTATTGTTTTCACTCATGCTTCTGCTTTCTTCCTGAGCAAAAGAAGCGAGGACGGCAAGCATCATCTCACCGTCCCCTGATAGAGTGTTAATGTTCTGTTCTTCAAAAAAATACCGACACCCAGTTCCTTCAGTTCTCTTGCGAACTCTAGAACGGTGACGGTATTTCTCGCAAACCTTGATATAGATTTTGTAATAATCAGGTCAATCTCTCCTGCCCTTGCCTTCTCCATCACTCTCTGGAACTGTGGTCGGTTCTCACAATAACTGGATATGCCTTGATCAGCAAATACTCCGATAAATTCATATTCTGGATTTCCGGTAATCAGTCTCCCATAGGTTTCCATCTGATTTTCAAGAGAGTCTTCCTGTCTTCTGCTATCTGTGGAAACTCTGGCATAAGCACAAACCCTTTTCTTTTGTAAGACCGAAGCTGGTCGTTTGTTAATCACTTTTACTCGCACGTTACATCACTTCCTTCAAAAAACCTTTTCTGGAACTCCTGAATCCTTCGGAAAATGGCTTGTGCATCCTCTACCTTGTCAATGCAGACCACATCCACATTTTTCTTACTGCAAATCAGCATGAACTCCATAAACTGCCCCCAGTTACGGGCAATCGTGGCAGCCCTCATGGTAACCACCACATCTATCTTCTTTGCTGCGATTTCCGCTTTCAGACGATTAAATTCTTTTCTGTTCGGGTCGGCTCCTGAAGCTTCCTCAAAGAATATCTGCAAATCCCATTTCTGTTTTCCATATTCTTCTTCCAACCGCCTCATTACATCGTCCAGATATTTTTCATAGTCTCTGTCACGATGGTTGACTCTGCAGTAAAAAGCCACCCTATTTATCATTCCTGCAATCACCATATAAATAAGTACTCCTTTCGTTTTTGGTAGTGTATAAATCACTCTAAACCCCTGTAAAGTCAAGCAATTCTGCGGTTTCCACCCACTCTTTTTCCACTCTGTCCAAACTTATTCAATAAAAAAAGACCAGACATTTCGCCTGATCTTTTCATACTAATCACTTATTTTTTTCGCAACTGCAATATTGGTACAACTTTTTCCTCTACCTTCAAGGTATCTGGACGCAAATGAAGAAGCTCCTCCATATCTTCTGGATATAAAGTCACTCCATTTTTTTTGAATAAATCCAATATTTCTTTCGCCGTAAGTACATTTTGCTCTATCAGTAAATCAATGGCTCCTTGAAATATATTTTCATTCAAGGAATATGGTACATCGCCAGGTTCTTTAATTCTCCACCCATTTTTTGAAACTTGACGCATTAAATACTGATACTGGTTATCAGACATAATGCCCAACTGGTGTGTCCGGTAAATCATTGCCTGAATAGATACCTTCCACTTATTTTTTAAGAACTGATAATATTTTAAATCTGTAGGATATGAAGCAATGTCTTTACCAAAGCTGTCTCTAGGTAACAAAAATGCACTCGCAAACATGTTCGCCTGACGTTCTCTTGCTTTAAACTCATCTTTTGTTATAGCTTCTAGATCCTCACTCCATGGATGCAATAATATGTGTCCCAACTCATGAGCCATGTCAAAGCGAATTCTGCCTTCTGGTCTGTTTCCTAATGCAACTGCAATAAAATAAATATCATTTCCCGCCACTATAGTTCGCTGACTAAACGCATCTATTTTATCTTCGTTGGTATCAAATCCCGTTACAATTATTCCATTTTTTTCCAAAAGATACTGTAAATCCTTTATTGGTCCAGTACCAATATCCCAATATTTTCTTACCTGAGCAGCAATATCCTCTATTTCTTGAATTGCATCCTCGTTCTCACACTCAAATACATCATCACATCCTACAAAATCAACACTTGGTAAATTCATTTCAGGAAATGAAATGAATTCCAGAAGTATCTCATACATTTTTGCTACATATTCCAACTTAATACTCTGCGCTGTTCTATCTTTCTTTGTAGCACTTGCCAATGAACGAAAATAGGTTGTTTCTGTTTTTGCAGCATAACTATCCTTTTGAAAAAAGTAATCATACGGAAAGTTAAGCTCTGATGCCAAGAGCCTAACTTTCATATAATCTGGTGTGTTATTATCATTCTCATATAAGGAAATTGACTGCTTACTGATTTCGGTCCGCTTCGCTAATTCAGTAAGCGTCAACCCTCTATACATTCTTGCACTTCTTAATCTCTCACCGTAAAACTTTTTTTCTATCATAATCAATATCTCCTGAATTTATTTTCAGGCCTTTTTCTCGATTTCCCGAAGTTTTGGCTTTATACCACTCTTTATAGCAACTAAGCCCTTCTTATCCGGCTTCGCATCTTCGTCTGTATCTTCTGAAGGCCCAATATCTGTAAGCCGTGCAAAGTCTGGTTTAATATATTGCATAAGAGACGCTTCATCTACAACATTAAAATCTTTATCTAAAAACCTCAGTTTAATATCTTTGATTTCCCCATTCTCCGCTTTATATGCAATAATATAATGTTTATAATCTTCTTCTACATTAATCATTCCCTGACTAATTTTTTCAAAATCCTGTTCCAACACATCTGTATCAAAAATCGTGATTCCAAAATCCTCCAATGTCATTTGTCTTTCTTTCGCAATACAATCCTTATTTTCGACATAAAGAACTGATTGTAAATAGTGTGGATTTTCACGATTTTTCTTTTTGGGAACGCCAGACAATGTACCTTCTGTCATTATCGAATAGGTAATATGTTCTTTTCGATCAATGACCATTCTTCCAGACCAACCATACCTCTGGAAAGGAACAAGATCAATATCATCTTTCACCACATGTGTTCTTAAGTTTGTATTGATATTGTCCCCTCTTAGAAGTATAATCGCATTATTAGTTTCCCGATGATTTTCTCTTAAATATTGTTGTAAATCATCCCCGATAGCTTTCTCTATGCAATAAACAATTTTTCTGAGTAAATCATCATTGATTACAATTTGAGTATTTCTATTCACGTCCAACGAAATTACCTCCTAGCCTTATTCTGTTTTTAATTTTTACATAAAATATTATTTTTGTCAAGTGGTACTTCATTTTCTTTTTAATTTGTATATTCCAATGTTAATAACTAAATCCTGTGAACATAATCCAGTGAAATCCATCCATCACGATTTTTCTGATAAGATTTCAGAAGCCCCCAAAGGCTCGCACCCTTGCCTTCTGCTTCTTCCATAATAGTGAAAGCACCTTTTCCGGTGTACTTACCTGTTTTGTCGTAGTCTGTTCCCGGACCCTTGCGGATGTTCAAATCTTCGATGGATACTCTCACAAGATACGGTTTAAATGTATCATTGGAATAAATCACTTTACCGGATTCATCAAATACGGAATATCCTTCATTTTCATCTGCACACCTCTTGGCATTTTCCAAACTATGGAATGCACCTTTCTGCGTGTCAAAATCTGCCCATGTCTTACGCACACGGTACCAGACTTCCTCCGGTTCTGCTGCCTCGCTCTTAATTCCAATCATAGCATTTAAGATTGTAATAATCTTTGCACCATATCCGGCTCCTGCTGCCCATCCTTTTCCGGCTGGATTTTCTTTCTGTCCAAGCCACTCCACATATTCCGCACAGCCTCTTGCGACATATTTGAAGCGTGGATCAACGCATTCATTCTTCAAATCCACTGTGGAAGCATAGGCTTTCAAATGCTGAACCTGCGCCCTGATACCAAGCTGTGCTGTATCAAAGGAATTTCCCTTCATTCCATTAGACGTCACTCCCATACCACAGAAGTTATTCTGGTCGAGCGTTACTGCAGAACCAGAAAATCCGAAATTACCTGTTTTCAGACAAGACTGTGCAAAGTCAATATCACCACGACACCCTCTGCCAAATCCACCTTCAGTGTGATAGCTGTAGGTGGATTTATCATTTAAATTATTTTTTGACCTGTTTGCTTTTGATTTTCATATGTACTCCAAACAAAGTCAACAAATGTAATACTACTACCAACTGCCAGTTTGGCATGTCTTTCCTCAAGCCCTTTAAAAGATGCACTTTTTCCATGCCCACTTCCAAAAGGATTTCTTATTTCTGCCAGTTTTGATGGAATAGCCCTCAAATTTCCTAATATGGCTTTTATCGCATCTGCTCCCTGATCTGTTGATTGTATATTTGACGGCAATAAATTTAATGCATCCAATGTTTTATTTGTAAGCTGCGGAACATCATCTGTCTTACTCCATGGAATTCCCATCTCATCTAAAATTGTCTTACAACAACTTTCAATTAATTCTTTCGCTGTACCTATAGCATTTGTGGGATTTGTTGCTTGCATAGATACCATTAGTTCAATTTGTTGGGTCATATATTCACTTGAAAACTTCCTTTTCAAAGTATCCGCTGTTTGACTTATAACTGAAGAAGTACCCTCTATTCTTTCTACAATGCCCTTACATTTCTGATAAATTCTTGCATAACGCTCATCATATCCATTATAGCAAAAGAAATTCTCATAGTCTTTATCATATTCATGTTGCATATTGTCTTCATAATAATGAAATAAATCTAACAACAATTTTTCTCTTTCACTATAAGTAGCACTATTCAAATATGCAATTAAGGATTTTCCCTTCGAAAGACCATATTTATTACACAATGCAACACCAATACTATTTGTTGTAAAAACATCAAAATCCGCTGTAGAGAAGTTCAGAACATAACCATTCCTGTTAAAAAGCATTAGAAATGTTCCCTCTTCTTTTTTAGTAATTTCTAACATTTAATCCCTCACTTTATAATGTACATCAACTTATAGTTCCAATATCCTCGACTTTAATACAACTTAATATAGCCGGTGCAGCTCCCCATCCACCTGAATATCTCATTTCGGAATCATATACACACTTTTCTATTTTTTCTTTTAATTTTTCAATACAATCCACTCCAAATAGCACTTCCATTTTTTCACAGTATCTACGAGACTTCATTCTTTCCCATTCTAAATTTTTGTTCTGTGCATAAACATAACATGTTGGAAACCAACAAGTCCTATACCATGTTTGTTCATTATCAACTAAATCATATGCATTGCAAACCTGGTATAAAAATAGATCAGCTTCTGCAATTGCTTCTGTCGTATATATTGGAATTTTTTCTCTTTGGTTACAAACTACATCCCCCACCAACGTGTATTTATTTTTCATTTCAGACATTGGTTTATAACGATCCTCAATAACAACACTATGATGTCTGAATGTCGTGTAATTAGCTTGCTTAATCGCTCCACCAAAAAGATTATTCTCCAAAAAATATGTATATGTTATTAATACATTTATAGCTGCATAATCTTTAACATGACGTAAATAAGCAATAACACAAATAAACAATTCCCACAAAAGAGTTTTATATACATCCAAATCATCCTCATAAGCAGAATTTGCCTGAGGATCAAATGTTTTTATACAAGACAACTTATTATATAAATATTCGAATGCTTCTGCCAATACCTCTGCATAGTTATCCTCTGTTTCAGCAACAGCTTCTACAAAATCCAAATATATATCACGTAACGGTTTCGTATTTAAGAAATTATTGAAAGCTTCTTCTGGCTTCACTCCACATATATAATAAGACTTCAATGCTTCAATATAAGCCTCCTGAAATCTCGCTATACAATTTCTCCTTTTTACTGGTGTATTACTTCCCCGGATCTGACGAATCAAATCTTTTACAGGAAAAAAATTGGTCTTTTCCTCTTCTAACCATTCTGGTTTCTTTCCCAATCGAGGCTTCACAAATTGAGGTTTTTCATATATATTTCGAAGAAGTTTCTCATATTCCTCTTCATATTTTTCCGGATCAGAAAGGTCAATATATATTCTAGTTTTTATATAAGTTGGCACGTATTCCTTTCCTTCTTCGTCTCTCTCTGCAATGATCGGGATAAACTTTTCCTGTCTTGCATTTCCATAGACTTCACTGGAAATAATTACTGTTTCATCTCCTACCCCTCCAGTACGGTCATTTGCCTTTTGTGCATATGCTTTATCGCAAATTATAAGTACTTTCGTAATACTGGGATCATTAACACATCTTTCCATAAATTTATATTTATCATTGCCCTCTTTCAAATCCCATTTATCGAGAACAACATCCACTCCATGAGAAACCAATCTATTGGCAAGATCCATCACAAGGGTATCACGACTCCATGAATATGATATAAATATTTTCGGAATTTTATCGTCCTGCAATCTTAACACCTCCATCTTTATTATAAAATTTCTTCTGACATTTTAACTTCAAATATTGTTTCTTCTATTACTTTTATGCATTCATCAGTGTTCTTCTTTATATCCATTCCCCAAAATCTAATCACTGTCCATCCCATAAACAGTAATTTCTTATTAATCTCTTCATCCCTCTCACGATTTTTAGAAATCTTTGTCACCCAAAAATCACTGTTCTTCCCTCTCTCAAGACGCGGTTTCAAAATTTCCCAATCTTTTCCATGAAAAAATTCTCCATCACAAAAAATAGCAATTTTATATTTTGTCAATACGATATCTGGATTTTCTGGAAGTTTCTTATAGTTTTTCCGATACCTATACCCTCTTTTCCAAAGTGCTTTTCTAAGAATAACTTCAATCTTTGTATTTTGAGATCTTATATGTTGCATATTCTTTCGCCGTTGTTCCGACGTAAGCACATCTGTTATAAAATATATCCCTTCCTCCTTTTATTCCAAGTTATAGTTCCAGCATCTCAATATTTATTTTTCTTCCAGATAGATAATGCTCATATGCCATTTTAGCAGGAATAAATCTTACTTTTATATTTTCCAATCCCAGCGATCCCAAGATTTTCATAGAAACTTCACCTTTTTTTATAATTTTGTCTTCTTCTGTTGGCATTAGAAAACAGTTTCGCACTCTGGCAAAACCATGTTCTTTTATAAATTTCTGGTAAGCCAATTGATACAGATACTGCTTTGTAATAGATTCTATTCCTGGCTGACCTTTTGGAATAACATTCATTACTAAATGGGCATTATAGTATTTAGCATCAAAGATAATAAAATCATATCCTGTACTGTTCTTGGATATTGAAACCAAATCTGGAATCAATGTATCTTTCGCTGTTTTCCCAGTCACTGACCATAGTGGTTTCTCAATCAAATCAATAAGCCTGGCATTATTATCGTATTCTTTTTTCAACGGTATAGGTAGTTTTAATGCTCCTAATCTTTCACGCAACTGATTATCCATTATATCCGCACAGACTTTTTCCCAAACCAGATTAAAATTATTTGTTCCAAATAGCGATAGACAGTCAGTATTATGCAAACTGCCGTTTTGTTGAATGAAAGCATACATAACTTTTAAAAGAATCTGCTTACGAGTATTAAACTGTCTGTTTAATTCATTTTCTAATCTATTTAAGACATAATCCTTTTCCCCAAAATCATCCAGTTCTTCATCACTCAGATTTATCTCTGTTAACTCAAACAGTTCAATCAACCCCGCCTCACTTAGTTCTTCTGAGGTTTTTGTCAGTATATATTCATGCAATCGTTTAAAAAAATCATATTCATCATTTATTCTTTTTCTGGTCTGCAATTCTATATAATATGGTTTGTTACCAGACAATAAGGTAAATGTTTCATTTATTGTCTTATCCCATAGTATTTCACCAGATCCGTTGCTCTCTATAATCTCTTGTGTATTATTATATACACCACTTTCGTAATAATCATACATAAGGAACAGTAAAACAGCCAGCAAATTGAATGATCTTTCTTCATTATTCTCGTTAAGCATCTGTACAATCTGCTCTTTGGCACTATACTTCTCAAGTACCTTAATAATCTGAATAAGTTCTCTTTTCGGATTTTCCGTTTTGACAAGATATTTAGGATAACATTTTAACACTATTCCTTCTATTACAATAATCCCAACAAAAGTAAATACATAATAATATTCATCCGATCCAATTTCGATGTCATTCACCACTACGTCCTGTTCCAATAACTCGGCCATTTCTTTTTGTACATCTACCGCCTTCACAGATTTTACTATGCCAAATTCTTTAAGCCTTTTCAATATCTTGACCAGTTTTTCCTCTGAACATTTAAACAATTTACACAACTTTTCCTGTTTGTATCGTTTTTGTTCTCTAAGAAACAAAGAGACCATAATGTCTATGCCTCCTATTTTTATTCGGTTTCTTTCGGAATATCTTCCGGTTCACAGTCAATCTGAATATCGTGATTAAAAATACCAATCCCCTTTTCATCAAATTCCTTACAAATTTCCGAATATCTTGTGCAGTTTTCAAAACATCCCTCAAAAAGACTTGATCTTTTTTGTCTGGCTGCATCCTCAAATAAATACATAATCACCTTACTCTTGAATGTTTTCCCAAATTTTTTACCGTCAATCATATCATCTTTTGGAACCACAATATTTCTTGATATAAAATATGGACCGAGCTGTTTATCTTCATTAATTTTTTGTTTTGCAAGAAAAGTATTAATCGCTTTCCGCAGTTTATTCCATTCAACTTTTTGTCTATTTTCTTTCCCTAGAACTACATATTTTCCGATTAGATCATTTTCACTATCATCAATTCCCAGATATGTAAAATCCCATCTTCTCTTAAACGCTGTATCCATTGGGAATACACCCTGGTCCGCACTGTTCATTGTAGCCCATATAAACATATTATCCGGGATGCGTATCTGATCAAATTCATTGGGATCTCCACCCAATTCATCTGCAAGATATTTTTTCATATCTTCACTCGTCTGAATTGGGTATTCGCTTACCCCATTCTCATCTCTATCTAACAGTTGGAAAATATCTCCAAAAACTGCAGCTACATTTGCGCGATTAATTTCTTCTATGATCAAAAGATATGGCTTCACATCTTCTTTTCTTCCATTCATCATCGCTTTAACATAAGCTCTCATGAACGGTCCCGGTACATATTTATACGTTATAGAATCCCGTCCATCTTCATCTTTATATGGAACTGGTTTATAAGTTCCTACAAAATTTGCGTAGGAATAATCCGGATGGAAAGTAACTCTTTCATAATTTACTGTACAATCCACATTCAACAATACATCTTTTTCTTTATTTAATGCATAGCTTTTTCCTGTTCCTGGTGCTCCAAATAAGATTCGGTTTCTTTCAAAATCCGAATTAAAGCCTGTATGAAATTTAATTATTTCTTCTCCGTCATTTCCTTGTATTTCATCCGGATCCAATAGTGGATTATACGGTTTCGGTTCTTCCATCATCTTTTGGTATTCTTGCTCTTTGTCTTCATCCATATGTTTCAAAGTACCATATTCATGTGTATTTTTTCCTACATATGCAATATTTTTCCTTTCATTTACATATAGCCATTCTACATATCCAAGATTAGCAAAAATTGTTTCTACCTGATTCCGGCTAGAACCTGAACCGCCAAATACTATCTCAACATTTGCAGCCGGACGATAGTACATCTCTTTCCATACCTTCTCCATCCTTTCAAAAGACCATGTTTTTCTTTTTCCCTGAACATCCAAAACAATATAATTTTTCTCATTATCAATCTCTGATATTCTAAAAGCTGAGGCAGTACCAGAAATACCATGCAATTCTTTTCCTATCAGTTTATCCTGGATATCATTTAATACATCTTGAAGTGTCTTTTTCATCAGTACTCATTCTCCATAAAATCAAATATTGTTTTTGCTACTCCACTTGCTAAAACATAAGGAACACCATTTCCTATTGTTTTAAATTTATCTGTTAATGTCATTTCAGTCGGCAATTCAAACTCTTTTGGTAATGATTGCAATGCCATTGCTTCTGCCGCCGAGAGTCTCCTCTCTTTATATGGATGTAAATGTACTTCATTGTTTCCATATGCCACTGTTGGTGAATATCTCCAACGATGCAGACGTTTATATGATTTTTTACTTACATCTCCCTCACAAATGGTTTGCATACGTATCAAACCACCACGCGGGATAAAATGGTCATTACTATTCGGATGATTTTCCACATCATTCTTCTTAAACCAATACTCAACTGTTAATTCTTCTGGAACACCCCCTGGACAGCTTGTTTTGCTATCTTTGCAAAATGGATCTGTATCAGGCCATGAAAAAGATTTTACCTCATCAAGACTAAATATCTGATGGCTTTCCCAGGGAAATGTTTGAATACTACGTTTTCCCAAAATCCGTTCTTGCAATCCAAATAAAAGAATCCTATCCCTATCTTGTGGAGCCCCATACTCAAGTGCATTAGTAAGTCGATCAGTCATTACATATCCAACAGATGAGAGAGTCTCCTTCAATTCCTCGTAAAAAGCCCTATGGCGCGCTGTTCTCCATAAGCCCTTTACATTCTCAAATAGAAAAAAATCTGGTTTCATATTCATTATCAAATTTGTATATGAAAGCGAAAGTTTTCCATTATCTCCATCCCTTCCCTTATTTTTTCCTGCAACTGAAAAATCAGGACAAGGCGGTCCACCAATAAAACCTACTAAACTTCCATCTTTTCTGGCATCCTGCATCCACTGCTGCAGTTCATCTTTTCTATTGGATAGAAATTCATTAATATCACCATTAAAATAGCCATATTTAGGTTCCTTTATTTTCATTTTCTTTCTTGAATATTTATAAGCATTCATAAACGCTGGATGAAATTCATTTACAAACACAATTTCAAATCCATTTTTTTCAAATCCAAGATCCAAAAAACCACTTCCAGAAAAGAAAGAAAATATTTTTAATTTACGTTTTGTCATAAATCCATCTCTCCTTTTATGTATTTCCCTGTTTTTATTCTAGCATCACTCGGTTTATCTGCATTCTCTGGAATAGCCCACTGGCGACCAAATTTTATAACTCCCTCTATTCTGCCTTCTGTGCATAAAACTTGTATTCTTCTTCTGGAAATACCCCACTTTTCAGAAGCGTCTGAAATAGTCATATAATCCATTATTTTTCCTCATGTAAATACAAACATTCAACAGCTACAAAATAATTTTATACTTTTAAGCGAATATCGTCAATAATTTCGTTCGCTTAAAAGTATATTATATCAATTTGTAATTTTCCTTCCACCCAACTGCCATTTATCATGGCTCTTAATGCTCCGCACAGCCTGCCGCAGTGTATTACTGCGGCCATGCTGATGATACGGATGGGACACCTTATGCTTATGAAATATAATACAGGATCCCATCAATGGATATTCCAGATTATGTATATACCACATATGTCTGGTATTCCGGGACATGATGGTCACATCCCGGTCATCCATATAAATAATCTCAAAATACCCCGGATCCAGACATTCAAGATCTTCCCTGCTAAACACCTGCTGCCTCCTTCCCAAAATACCCTTCCAGCGCTTTCTCCATGATCTCCTGCACTGCTCCAGCATCCATCTGTGCAAAATACTTCTCATACAATTCTATCGGCAGCTTCACAGATACGCTCTGTGGATTCTTCTGTTCTTTACCCGCCAGAACATCCTCAACCGCCTCTTTCGTAATGTCCTTTCCATCTTCCGCAGTTCCACTGCCTGCTTCGGTTTCAGTTTCTATCCCTCAGCCTCTGCCACCTGCTGGATCATCTTTTGCATCTTCACATTCAGATAAGACAAATCCACAGCAGCTACCATTGCCAGTGTTCCCTTATCCACTGCATCCTTAAACTCCGGAATCAGCCGATCCAGCCGCATGTATCTGGCAATATTCCTTCCAGTCATCCCATATTCCTCACCAAGCCCATCACGGCTTTTCTGTAACTTGTGGACATCATGTCCACAGGTTTTTTCCAAAGCCTCAATTTCCTGCCGGATATCATTCCGTTTCCCCTGACTGCTTATTTTTTCATAACGTGCCACCAGCACTGCTGCCTTCTCTGATGGAAGCAGTTCCGCAAAGGATCTCTGCAACAGGTTTGTCTCGATCACGTACACATAAGCATCCTCATCAGACAAATCCGTCTTCACTATCGCTGGTACCTCTGTTAATCCTGCTATCTTTGCCGCATTGGTTCTGTTATGCCCTGCAAGCATCTCATAGCCCCTTGTAGCCTTCCTCACAATTACCGGATTGAGCACTCCATGATCCCTGATACTCTGTACCATATCTTCCAGGCGTTCTCCCTCATACAGCCGGAACGGATAATCATGAAAAGGATGTATTTCCTCAACAGGAATAGAAACAATTCCATTCGCAGCCACTGGCGTATTCTTCACCTGATCCTCAGCAAGAAGATCCAGTGCGTCCTGAAATACTTTTCTTTTTGGTGCATTAGCTTTCATCCCCAGCCACCTCCTCTGCCAGATTCCGGTATGCTTTACAAGCCTTATTCTCCGGTGCATACTCCAGAAGCGGCTCACTATAATAAATTGATTCTCCCACCTTTACTGTATTCGGTATGATGCTCTTAAAAATCCGGATCTGTCCATCAAAAGTATCCGTCAGCTGTTCTGTGATTACCTTGCAGAGATTTGTTCTGGCATCACACATAGTCAGCAGGATCCCAGCAATCTGCAGGCGGTCATTCAGTCTGCTTCTAACTTTCTTCACTGTCCGGATAAAATCCTGCAATCCCATCATTGCCAGAAGCTGTGGATTGACGGCAATAATCACCTTATCAGCCGCCGTCAGCGCGTTAATCGTCCGATGGACAGGTATCTACTATAATATAATCATACAGCCCTCTCAGCGGCTCCAGAATGCCGGTCAGCATCTTCTCTGAACCCATCTCCATCCGCAGCTTACTGTCCACTGCTGAAAGCATCATGGATGACGGAATAAAATCCACCCCGTTTCTGTTCTGAATAAACTCTGACGGATCCGGCATTTCCTCATCTTCCAGCCGATTCATCTTCAGATGTCCAATCGTCACCGGTACAGCCGCAGGATCTTCTACTCCGAAGCAGGTTGTCAGATTTACCTGGCTGTCAAAATCAACAGCCAGAACCCTTTTTCCCATCTCAGCCAGTGAATAAGCCAGGTTCCAGGAGCTGGCAGTTTTGCCAACTCCCCCTTTAAATGATCCGCACATTATAATCCTTGCCATACATTCTCCCCCTCTCATGCTTTCTTTCCATAACAGCCGGCACTCTGCTCTGCCACAT
>OLRU01002091.1_pt1 | contig 14754 bp, 10 predicted proteins | sample 1672961 | NCBI WGS metagenome assembly OLRU01 (sample SAMEA3136741, study PRJEB25190) | human gut metagenome | biome: human gut; feature: human-associated habitat; material: faeces | place: Austria | collected 2013 | reverse complement strand
TCTGCTGGAAGAAATCTTTTACTGTTTTGATCGCAATCTGTGTGTCATGGAGGTTGAGGTCTGCATGATAGGTTGCGGGGATTGTGATTGTGTTCATTATCGGCTCCTCCTGATGATTTTTGGGCTTATTGCTCTGTGGGGTATTATAGCAGAAAATGGCCAGGGTGGCAATATAAGGAATGTGAAGTCCGGTCCCGGACCAGGGAAAAATACTGGGTATTGAGAGCGTGATATGATATACTGAATGTAAATTGTGAAGCGATCGCATTCAGGGACATGCAGCAGGAAAGAATGCGAATATCCGATTGATAAAAAGAAATGTGAATGTCCGTTTTAACGGACAGAATGGAGGGAGTTTATGGCAGGTGAGAAGTGTCAGGTTTGTGGCGGCAGGGTTGTAAATGGCAGGTGTTCGCTGTGCGGGATGCCTTACAGAAATGATGAAATACTCTACTATCTTAATGAACCCCGAGATGTACATTACAGGCATGCTTCCGCAAAAGTGCGGGATATGATGCGACAGTATGGACAAACTGTGGACAAAGCAGCACAGCGCGGCGGCAGAGTGAACCGAAGTACAAATATGGGCCGGAATACGAATGCAGGCCAGAATATGAATACGGGCCGGAATATGAATACAGGCCGGAATGCAGGTGCGAACCGGAATCCAAATGGAAATCGAAATACAGGAAATGCAGCTGCAACTGTAAGGAAGACCGTACCGGCAGGTAACACCATGAATAAAACAACGGCAGACAGGAACCGTACAGAAGTTTCAAACCAGGGGAAAAAGCAGCAGAACGAAGGACGGAAAAGAAACAGTATAAGCTGGATCATATGGCTTATAGTGGCACTGGTTGCTTTGTTTCCCCAGTTATGGGATTTTATCGTAGAATGGATCAGAATGAATTTGTAAGAATATTTCCGCAGTGAGATCATGCGGTGCTAAGAGTCTGTATTTTCTTGTATACAGAAATACCCCTTTTCTTTTCCTCCCAGCTGTGGTATACTCATGCCTAGCACAATATATAGAAAAAAACCAAGATATAGAGAATAACAATACTATATATAGTATTCGGGAGAGATGAGTCATGTTATATGTGATTAAGAAAGACGGAACAAGAGAGGAGTTTAATCCTCAGAAAATCGTGGCTGCCGTAAATAAATCAGCAGAGCGTATCCTTTATACTTTTTCCGATGAGGAGAAGGATTTTATCTGCCGTTTTGCTCAGGAGCATGCGGATTCCCTTGGGAAAAATGAGATCGAGATCCAGGAGATGCACAACATCGTGGAGGGTGCACTGGAGCGGGTGAATCCTGCAGTTGCCAAGAGCTACCGCGATTACCGGAATTACAAGCTGGATTTCATCCACATGATGGATGACGTTTACACCAAGAGCCAGGCCATCCGCTACATCGGTGATAAGAGCAATGCCAATACAGACAGTGCGCTTGTTGCAACCAAGAGAAGCCTGATCTTTAATGAGCTGAACAAGGAGCTTTACCGGAAGTTCTTTATGAACCGTAATGAGCTTCAGGCATGTAAGGACGGTTATATTTATATTCATGATCAGTCTGCACGTCTGGATACTATGAACTGCTGTCTGTTTGATGTGGCAGCTGTTTTAAGCGGCGGTTTTGAGATGGGTAATGTCTGGTATAATGAGCCGAAGACTCTGGACACAGCCTTTGATGTTATGGGCGATATCATCCTCAGCACAGCGGCGCAGCAGTACGGTGGTTTTACCGTTCCGGAAGTTGATAAGATCCTGGCACCGTATGCGAAGAAGAGCTATGATAAATATATTTCCGAATTTCTGAAATACTCCGATGAGAGCTGGAGCGGCCGCGAGGAACGTGCGATCGAGTATGCCCTTGACAAAGTCCGCAGGGATTATGACCAGGGATGGCAGGGAATTGAGTATAAGCTGAATACGGTTGGTTCTTCCAGAGGCGATTATCCGTTTGTTACAGTAACACTTGGTCTTGGAACTGAGCAGTTTGAGAAGATGTGTACGGTTTCTCTCCTTGAAGTTCATCAGGGAGGCCAGGGAAAAGCCGGACATAAGAAACCGGTACTGTTTCCGAAGATCGTATTCCTCTATGACAAAGAGATCCACGGTCCTGGAAAGTGCTGTGAGGATATTTTTGAGGCTGGTGTGGAGTGCTCCTCCAAGACCATGTATCCGGACTGGCTGTCCATGTCCGGAGCAGGCTATATTTCCAGCATGTACAAGAAATACAAAAAAGTCATCAGCCCGATGGGATGCCGTGCTTTTTTAAGTCCGTGGTATGAGCGTGGCGGCATGGAACCGGCAGATGAGAATGATACGCCTGTTTTTGTGGGCCGTTTTAACATTGGTGCGGTAAGCCTTCATCTTCCGATGATCCTTGCCAAGGCCAGGGCGGAGAGCAGAGATTTCTATGAAGTTCTGGATTTCTATCTGGAAATGATCCGTAATCTGCATATCCGTACGTATGAGTATCTGGGACAGATGCGTGCGTCTACCAATCCTCTTGCGTACTGTGAGGGTGGTTTCTACGGCGGACATCTGAAACCGAATGAAAAAATCGGCAAGATCCTGAAACCGATGACGGCTTCTTTTGGTATCACAGCACTCAACGAGCTGCAGGAGCTTTACAATGGCAAATCCATTGCAGAGGATGGTGCCTTTGCTCTGGAAGTCCTGAAATATATCAATGACAAGGTAAATCAGTACAAGAAGGAAGATGGCTATCTTTACGCAATCTACGGAACACCGGCAGAGAGTCTCTGCGGCCTTCAGGTAGAACAGTTCCGTAAGATGTACGGAATCATTGAGGGTGTTTCTGACAGACCATATGTGAGCAACAGTTTCCACTGCCATGTAACCGAGGATGTAACCCCGATCGAGAAACAGGATCTGGAGGGTCGTTTCTGGGAGCTTTGCAATGGCGGTAAGATCCAGTATGTACGTTATCCGATCGGCTACAATAAAGAAGCCATCCGTACATTGATCCGTAGAGCCATGGATCTGGGGTATTATGAGGGCGTGAACCTTTCTCTCGCATACTGTGATGATTGTGGTCACGAGGAGCTGGAGATGGATGTGTGTCCGGTCTGCGGTTCCAGAAACCTGACGAAGATCGACCGTATGAACGGATATCTTTCCTACAGCCGTGTTCATGGAGATACCCGTCTGAATGAGGCGAAGATGGCGGAGATCGCTGAGCGAAAATCCATGTAAAATGGCCGGACAGATTGGCAGAGGAACCGTTCTCTGATGCGGAGCCAGGCAGTAAAGTATGGATTTTTGATGCCTGTCTGAACGGATACAGATTAAGACATAGATTATAAAAATACACAGATATGGCATTATGCGCTGTATCTGTGTTTTTTTGCGCCAGTTTTCCGGTATAAAAAATATCCCGCAGAGCTGCTGGCAGGATCAGCAGTTCTCTGCGGGATATTGTCATGGCAAAGTGGATATTTATATTTCACTTTATATTCTGTGTTTATAGATAATTATTTAATGATGGTTCCTGTTTTCTCACAGTATCCGTCTTTGGCGTGAGCCATATCGGTGATGATGGTACGGCGTCCGGGGCCTTTTTCAACGAAGGAAACACCTGCTTCTATCTTCGGAAGCATGGAGCCTGCAGCGAACTGATCGTCTGCAATGTATTTCTTCGCATCTTCTGTGGAGATGGTATCCAGATAAGATTCCTGATCGGTGTTGTGGTTAAGGCTTACCTTCTCAACACTTGTAAGGATCATCAGAGTATCTGCGTTCAGTTCCTCTGCAAGAAGTCCTGCTGCACGGTCCTTCTCGATGATAGCACTGGCACCGTTCAGCTGGGTACCCTGCTCAAGAACCGGGATTCCGCCACCGCCTGCTGCGATAACGATCTGCTCTGCCTGGGAAAGAACCTTCACGGTCTCGATCTCCACGATCTTCTGTGGCTTCGGTGCTGCAAGGATTCTTCTGTACTGTCCTTCCCCTACTTTTGTGACGAAGTTTCCTTTTTCTTCCTCGGCTTCTGCTTCTTCTGCATTCAGGACACGACCGATGATCTTCTCCGGTTCGGAAAATGCTTCATCATATGGATCAATGACAACCTGTGTGAGAATGGTGCTGACAGGTTTATAGATTCCTCTGGAAATAAGTTCCGCACGAATGGCGTTCTGAAGGTCATAGCCGATATAACCCTGGCTCATGGCAGAACATACGGACATTGGTGCAAATGTATAATCAGGATGTGCCTTGCCGAATTCATTCATTGCGGTGTGGATCATCCCTACCTGCGGACCGTTGCTGTGGGAGATTACCACGCGGGTTCCCTCTTCAACCAGGTCTGCGATTGCCTTGGCTGCAAGTCGGGCGGCTGTTTTCTGCTCAGGAAGTGTGGTACCAAGTGCTCGGTGGCCTAATGCAACTACTACAGTTTTTTCGCTCATAGGAAATACCTCATTTCTCTTTAAAATTGGTTACTGTTCAATAGTAACGAGTATTATATTTTATTATAAAAGACCTATGTTGGAAATGCAATAGAATTTTAGATGAATACGGTTTACAGATAGTTGTCAGGCCGTGAATTTTCAGACAAGGAAAAACCGCCTGATTCGGTCAGGCGGTTCATTTCCTACTATTTTTTGAGGGGGGAGATAGAGAGTGGTTTTTCATCTATCCAAGACCTATTATATAGAGGAAATATGTTTAAATTATGTCGGTAATCTAAAAGAAATCGAAAATTTATAAAGAAAGTTTAAACAAACTTTATAATTTTTATATCTGGTTGCACCTGATTGAGGAATGTGCTACATTGGAAGAGTCTTAAGTCCGTGTTCTGCGGAATATATTCACGCATCAGTTCGATGCAGAAATCCTATTTTTACTGATAAATATTGTTTTGCCGACGGTTATGCACCGTTTTTACGGGGAGGGATGCCTTTGTCTGTGGAAAAGTAAGCTTCTGTTAAAAGTGAATGTGTAAAAGATAATGCCATAACAGGCAGAAATGGAGAATTGAAATGAAAAACAGAATATGGAAACAGATAAAGCAGATCACAGTTGCGGCTGCAGTGGCCGGAACTGTGCTGTTTGGAAGTGTTCAACCGGGAATGGCTGCGGATTCTGAACTTCAGTCGGGACAGGAATTGTCAGATGACCGGGAAAAGGAGGATGGATATGAGCACATGGAGGAACTGGCATCCGGGGAAACAGTATGCAAAGAGAATGAAGCGCCGGAGGAAGAGAGTGAGAGCACACAGGAGAGAACGGAGACCGGAGGAGAAAATGTAGAAAGTGCTGCACTGCCTTTGGAAGGTGTTGAAGAGGAAGATATGGATATGGAGGAAGATATGTCCGAAGATACGGAAGATGCGGAAGAACCTGAGGAAATGCCGGAAGAAGAACCGGAGGAAATTTCGCCTTCTGCGGATGCAGACACAGAAAAAGCAGATATGACACTTTCTCTGACTTCAGAGACGGAAGAAATGAAAGCAGGGAAGACCATCCGCTACCGTGTGGACCTTGCTAATACCGGCGATGTGGATCTGATCGATATACAAATGACCAGCAGCTTTTCCTGCCCGAAGATCACACAGCAGTGGGAGGAGGCTGAGGGACTTGACGGAGAAGGTGCAGATGCAGAGGTGGCAGAGCTGAAAGCCGGCGAGAAGCGGAGTTTTTATATTCTGGCACCGCTTTTAAATGAACAGGAAAAAGATCTGGAACATAAAGTAGAAGCAGGTGCGAAAGTAAAGGGACGGCCGGAGGAGATGATTTTTCGGAAAGCGCAGATGGTCAGTCCGCTGCAGCCGCTGAAAGCAGATTTTTCTGTAAAGAAAACAGCGGACAGAGAGACTGCAATGCCAGGAGAAACAGTCACTTATCAGATCTGCATCATCAATACCGGGGAAAAAACACTTCATTCTGTTGTGGGGACAGAACGTTTTCAGGCAGAGGGGATTGAGGCTCGTTTTGTGGAACAGGAAGGGATTACATTAAACAGTACGAAAACCAAAGCTCTGATCGAAAAAATAGCGCCAGGGGAAGCAGTATCCCTTCAGGCAGAGGTGAAGATCCCGGAAAAAACGGTAAATCAGAAGCTTTTTAACAAGGTAACCGTCACAAGCCAGGAAACCGGTGAGAAACAGATGGAGGCATCCGCCGAGATCACAGTAGAAGGAAACGAGACACCGACACCAGAAGAAAGCCCTGAGGAAAAGACAGGAGGAGATCCTTCTTCCGGACAGGAAGAAATGGCAAGGGCAGCATCTTCTCATCCACAGACGGGCGACAATACGGAGCCGTCGCTGTTTGTACTGCTGGCAGTGAGTGCTGGGGTGACGGGGATGGGAGTTCTCTGGCTGCGAAGAAAATATGCCCGGATCTATGGCGGAAAATGACATTGCGTGTTCTGGTGAAAACAATAATAAACGGGCTTTTTACAGGGAGTGTCCTGGCGTAAAGAAACGTTGAAAACAGGGGGCAGGTGTGCTATTCTATATGGTATGTACACAAAATAAGAACAGTATGCCTTCCCGTATCCTGACTGTCATCTGGCAGCCGGAAAAAGGGAAAATGGAGGAGAAAAAATGAAACTTTTATCCTTATTAGAACATCTTGAATACAAATGCCTTCAGGGAAATACAGACCAGGAAGTTTCTTCTGTTGTGTATGATTCCCGTAAAGTAGAAGAGGGAAGTCTTTTTATCTGCATCAGAGGCGCAGTTGTGGATGGCCATAAATTCGTGCCGGATGTTGTGGCAAAAGGTGCAAAAACTCTCATCGTAGAAGAACCGGTGGAAGCTCCGGCAGATGTAACTGTGATCCAGGTGGAAGATACCCGTTATGCCATGGCGTTTATTTCCGCAGCATGGTTCGGACATCCGGCGAAGAAACTGAAAACGATCGGAATCACGGGAACCAAGGGTAAGACAACCACCACTTACATGGTGAAGTCTATCCTTGAAAATGCAGGATATAAGGTTGGCCTGCTCGGAACGATCGAAGCCATTATTGGAGAGAAACATATCCCGGCAGCCAATACAACACCGGAATCGTATATGGTTCAGAAATATTTCCATGATATGGTTGAAGCGGGCTGCGACGCGGTAGTTATGGAGGTTTCTTCACAGGGACTGATGCTCCACAGAACCCAGGGATTTGTCTTTGATTTTGGAATTTTCACAAATATTGAGCCAGATCATATCGGACCGAATGAACATAAAGATTTCGATGATTATCTTCACTGTAAATCCATGCTTCTGAAACAATGTAAGGTTGGTATCGTAAACCGTGATGATGAACATTTTGAACGTATTATCGATGGCCATACCTGTGAGCTTGAGACATACGGATTTTCTGAAAAAGCGGATCTCCGTGCAGAAGATGCGAAACTGGTGGGAAGAAAAGGATATCTTGGAATTTCCTACCATGTAAAGGGACTTCTTGATTTTCCGGTGGAGATCGATATTCCTGGCAAATTCAGTATTTACAATTCCCTGACAGCCATCGCCATCTGCCGTCATTTCAAAGTATCTGAAGAGAATATCATCAAAGCGCTGAAAGTAGCCAAGGTGAAAGGTCGTATTGAGATGATCAAGGTATCCGACGAATTTACGCTGATGATCGATTATGCGCACAATGCCATGGCGCTTGAGAGCCTTCTTGGAACATTGAAGGAATATAACCCGCACAGACTGGTATGCCTGTTTGGATGTGGGGGAAACCGCTCCAAGCTCCGCCGCTATGAGATGGGTGAGGTTTCCGGCAAGATGGCAGATCTCACGATCATCACTTCTGATAATCCACGTGATGAAGATCCTCAGGCCATCATCGATGATATCAAGATCGGAATGGCGAAAACCGATGGTAAATATGTAGAGATCCCTGACCGTAAGGAGGCTATTGCCTATGCGATCCATCATGGAGAACCGGGAGATATCATTGTCCTCGCAGGAAAAGGACATGAGGATTACCAGGAGATCAAGGGTAAGAAATATCCGATGGATGAGAGAGTTCTGATCCGGGAAATCCTGGAAGAAGATCGGAAAGCGTAATCGGATGGTCTATGCAGATGTGATCATTGACATTTCTCATGAGAAAGTTGACCGGGATTTTCAGTACCGCATTCCGGAAGAACTGGAACCGGCCATAAAACCAGGCGTTGTGGTTACTGTACCGTTCGGGAAGGGAAATACACTCCGAAAGGGTTATGTGATCGGAACTTCTACAGAAGCCAAATATGATGCCTCGAAGACGAAGAAAATCCAGGGAGTGTCCACGGACAGTGAAACAACGGAATCCAGACTGATCGCACTTGCGGCATGGATGAAAGAAACGTATGGTTCTACCATGATCCAGGCACTGAAAACAGTACTTCCTGTAAAAGATAAAGTAAGAGCCAAAGAAAAAAAGCTGATCTTTTTTACCGGGGAGAAAGCGCGTGCACAGAAGCTTCTGGAAGAACTGGAAGGCAGTCGCTTTAAAGCTCGTGAAAGATTTCTGAGGGCAATTCTGGAGGCAGGAAGTTTGGATTATACCTATGCGTCAAAAGAGCTTGGAGCCAGTATTTCTGTCCTGGATTTTTTTGAAAAAAAGGGCCTTATAAAGATTGAAAGCCAGGAAATGTACCGCATTCCGAAAAACAGTGGACTGGTAAAAGAGGACGGGGAACTTTCTCTGAATCAGGAACAGCAGGAAGCCGTTGCAGAGATTTTTCAGGAATGGCAGAAACCGGAACCGAGACCTGCACTTCTTTTTGGAGTGACCGGAAGCGGAAAGACGCAGGTTTACATGAGGCTGATCCAGGAAGTACTGGAAGAGGGAAAACAGGCCATTGTGCTGATTCCGGAAATTGCACTTACCTATCAGACAGTCCGGCGTTTTTATGCCATGTTTGGAGATAAAGTTTCTGTCCTGAATTCCAGACTTTCCCAGGGAGAACGTTATGACCAGTTCAAAAGAGCGAAACGTGGCGAGGTGCAGGTGATGGTGGGACCCAGATCTGCGCTGTTCACCCCGTTTTCCAATCTGGGACTGATCGTTATCGATGAAGAACATGAACCCACCTATAAAAGTGAAAATACACCAAGGTATCATGCCAGGGAAACAGCCATTCAGAGAGCAGGCATGGAACATGCCCGTATTGTTCTGGGATCTGCAACACCGTCACTGGAGGCTTACAGTCATGCCTGTGACGGAGAATATCTTCTGGTACGATTAAACGCTCGTTATGAAGAACGGCCGCTTCCCCAGGTATCAATTGTTGATTTGCGGGAAGAATTAAAAAAAGGTAACCGTTCCGTGCTGAGTATGGAATTGAAACAGCAGATGGATCATGCACTTAAGAACAGGGAACAGGTTATGCTGTTTCTGAACCGGCGGGGTTATGCAGGTTTTGTTTCCTGCAGGGCATGTGGGCACGTGATGAAATGTCCGCACTGTGATGTGTCTTTAAGTGAACATAATGGCAACCGTCTGGTCTGTCATTACTGCGGCTATGAAATTGCGAAACCGGAATCCTGTCCTTCCTGTGGTTCTCCGCATATCGGTGGATTTAAAGCCGGAACCCAGCAGATCGAGAAAGTCCTGGAAAAAGAATTTCCCGAAGCCCGTGTCCTTCGAATGGATTTTGATACCACAAGGACAAAAGACAGTTATGAGAAGATCCTGGCAGCTTTTGCCAGACATGAGGCGGACATTCTGGTGGGAACGCAGATGATCGTTAAAGGACATGATTTCCCGGATGTGACGCTGGTAGGTGTGATCGCTGCAGATCTTTCACTGAACATGGATGATTATCACTGCGGGGAACGGACATTTCAGCTCCTTACCCAGGCGGTTGGGCGTTCCGGCAGAGGAAATAAGGCGGGGCATGCGGTGATACAGACGTATCAGCCGGAGCACTACAGTATTCAGGCAGCAGCCATTCAGGACTATGAGAAATTTTATAAAGAAGAGATGATGTACCGGATGCTTCTGGATTATCCGCCGGCAGCTCATATGATGACAGTTTTTGGCGCCTGCCAGGATGAGGAACTTCTCAAAAAAGCCATGTATTATATAGAAGTTTTTATCCGCAGGGTAAGTCCGAAAGAGGAGCTTCACATGATCGGCCCTGCGTCTGCATCGGTAGGAAAAGTAAAAGATGTTTACCGCCAGGTGCTCCATCTGAAGCACACAGATATACGTTTTCTCACGGCAGTCAGAGAAAAGCTGGAGAAATATATAGAGATAAATTCCGGATTCCGGAAGATATATATACAATATGATATGATGTAACGATTTCATAAAGAAAGGAAATCGCTGCAGATGAGTTAAAGGAGAAGAAAAATGGCACTTAGAACAATTCGTGTACAGGGTGATTCTGTACTGACAAAAAAATCCCGCACAGTGGACAAAATGACACCAAGGATCGGAGAACTGATTACAGATATGCTGGATACCATGTATGATGCAATGGGCGTAGGCCTTGCGGCACCACAGGTGGGAATCCTGAAACGTATTGTTGTAATTGATGTAGGGGAAGGCCCGATTGTCCTGATCAATCCGGAGATCCTTGAGACCAGCGGTGAGCAGACCGGTGATGAGGGATGCTTAAGTGTTCCTGGAATGGCAGGACAGGTAACACGTCCGAACTATGTGAAAGTAAAAGCTCTTGATGTAAATATGGAAGAGCAAATCTATGAGGGAGAGGGACTTCTCGCAAGAGCGTTCTGCCACGAGATCGATCATCTTGATGGAAAAATGTATACAGAGCTTGTGGAGGGAGAACTTCACAAGGTAACTTATGATGAAGAAGACTAAAGGCGGGATAATATGAAAATTGTTTATATGGGAACTCCGGACTTTGCGGTGGCACCACTTGCGGCGCTGGTAGAGAACGGATATGAGGTCGAGGCAGTGATCACACAGCCGGACAAACCTAAGGGCAGAGGTAAGACCATGATGCCTACCCCTGTAAAAGAAGAAGCACTGAAACATGAGATTCCGGTACTGCAGCCGGTAAAAGTAAGAGATCCGGAGTTTGTGGAGAAGCTTAAAAGTCTTGCACCGGATATTATCGTTGTAGCGGCATTTGGACAGATCATTCCAAAGAGTATCCTTGATATGCCGAAATTCGGATGTATCAATATCCATGCATCCCTTCTTCCGAAGTACCGTGGAGCAGCGCCGATCCAACAGGCTGTGATCGACGGAGAAAAAGAATCCGGCGTTACTATCATGCAGATGGGAACCGGCCTGGATACCGGGGATATGATTTCCAGGATCGTAGTGCCACTTTCAGAGGATGAGACAGGAGGAAGCCTGTTTGATAAGCTTGCTGTGGCAGGAGCAGAGCTTCTGGTACAGACACTGCCGTCTATCTTTGACGGAACTGCCACCCGCGAAAAACAGCCGGAAGAAAGCCCGACACCATATGCAGCCATGATCTCCAAAAAAATGGGACTTCTGGATTTTGGAAAAAGTGCAGAAGAACTGGAGCGGCTGGTAAGAGGCCTCAACCCGTGGCCGAGTGCTTTTACCTTTATCAATGGAAAAACGCTGAAGGTCTGGAAGGCTTCTGTACTGAAAACGCAGGCCGGGAAAGTACCGGGAACTGTACTTGCCGCAGATAAAGAAGGAATTCAGGTAGCCTGCGGACAGAATGTGCTGGTACTTCATGAAGTACAGCTGGAAGGCAAGAAACGGATGGAAGTAGATGCTTTTCTGCGGGGCTATCAGTTGAAACCAGGAGACATGTTTAAAGATTCCAGGGAGTGATAAGCGATGTACGGATATGGTTATTATGGCTGGGGGATGGACCCCACGGTTCTGCTGCTTGTGATCGGAATGCTGCTTTCTCTGGTTGCATCCGCGAAACTGCACAGTACGTTTGCTGTTTATAAAAAGATTCGGAATCATTCCGGGATCACTGGCGCGGAAGCTGCACAGAGGATCTTAAGGGCAGCAGGTATCACGGATGTGCAGGTGGTTCCGATCAGGGGAAGCCTGACCGATCACTATGATCCAAGAACAAAAACAGTTTCCCTTTCTGAGGATATTTATGGAAGAAATTCACTGGCAGCAGTAGGCGTGGCAGCCCATGAATGCGGACATGCGATCCAGGATGCCATCAATTATGCGCCTCTGAACATCCGATCTGCCATTGTACCGGCAGCCAATATCGGCTCACAGCTTTCCTGGCCGCTGTTTATTGCGGGACTGATCTTTTCCATCCGTCCTCTGGTGACTTTGGGAATTGTTCTGTTTTCACTGGCAGTACTTTTTCAGCTGGTAACTTTGCCGGTTGAGGTCAATGCGTCTTCCAGAGCGCTGAAAATGCTGGAAAGTACCGGGATTTTGGGTACAGATGAAAAAAAAGGAGCAAGAAAAGTACTGACAGCGGCAGCGCTTACTTATGTGGCAGCTCTGGCAGCATCGATTTTACAGCTTCTGAGACTGATTATCCTTGCAGGAGGTAGAGATCGTGATTAACAGCGGAGTAAATACAAGAGAACTGATTCTTGAGATCCTGCTGGAGATTGAGGAGGAAGGCGAGCACAGCCACATTGCGATCCGCAATGCCCTTTCCAAATATCAGTTCCTTCCAAAACAGGAACGTAGTTTTATAACGAGAGTATGTGAGGGAACCCTGGAATACAGGATCTACATTGATTATGTGATCGATTCTTTTTCCAAGGTTCCTGTAAATAAGATGAAACCACAGATCCGTGAGATTTTAAGAAGTGCGGTATATCAGCTGAAATTTATGGACAGTGTTCCGGACAGTGCTGTGTGCAATGAGGCTGTAAAGCTGGCACAGAGAAAAGGCTTTTATAATCTGAAACCTTTTGTTAACGGTGTACTTCGCACGATTGCCAGGGAAATAGGAAAACTGGAACTTCCATCCAGAGAGGAAGACGAGGTACGTTATCTCTCTGTGAAATATTCCATGCCGGAATATCTTGTAGAAAAATGGAAAGCTGCCTACGGTGTGAAGACAACCGAGAAGATCCTGGAAGATTTTCTGACAGAAAGACCGATCACTGTGCGGTGCCGGACGCATAAGGCTTCTCTTAAGGAGATTGTTACAAGCCTGAAAGCACAGGGAGTGACAGTACAGCAGGCACCATACCTTCCGTATGCCCTGAAGATTTCGGATTACAATCATATCCTGACACTGGATGCATTCCTCCAGGGAAAGATCCTTGTGCAGGATATCAGCTCCATGCTGGTGGCAGAGGCAGCCAGTCCGAAAAAGGGCGATTACATTATCGATATGTGTGCGGCGCCGGGTGGAAAAAGTATTCATGCTGCCGATAAAATGGGTGATTATGGAAATGTGGATGCAAGGGATGTAAGCCAGTATAAGGCAGACCTTATCAAGGAGAATATCCACAGAACCGGTGTGATCAATGTAGATGCGAAGGTTCAGGATGCGACCGTATATGATCCGGATTCCGAGCAGGCAGCGGATATCGTTATCGCAGATGTACCCTGCTCCGGATATGGAGTTATCGGTAAGAAGCCGGAGATCAAATATCGGGCAACACCACAGAAACAGGAAGAAATTGTAATGCTCCAGAGAATGATCCTGGATAAGGCGGCGAAATATGTGAAGCCGGATGGAACACTGATCTTCAGCACCTGTACCATTGCCCGTGAGGAAAACGAAGAAAATGTATTATGGTTTTTAAAGAACTATCCGTTTCGACTGGAAAGTCTGGACCCGTATATTCCGGAAGAACTTCACTGCAAATCCACAAAACTCGGGTATCTGCAGCTTCTGCCGGGGATACATAAGACAGACGGATTCTTTATTGCCAGATTCAGAAGGAAATAATAAAAATGACAGATATAAAATCCATGACAATGGAGGAACTGAAAAATCTGATGACAGAGATTGGCGAAAAGCCTTTCCGCGCAAAGCAGATCTATGCATGGCTTCATCAGCAGCTGGTTACCTCCTGGGATGAAATGACAAATCTTTCCAAAAGCCTCCGCGAGAAACTGTCGGTTTATCCGATCACAGCACTCAGCCAGGCAGATGTGAGGATTTCAAAAATCGACGGAACCAGGAAATACCTGTTCCAGTTGGAAGACGGAAATGTGATCGAGAGTGTTCTTATGAGATATCATCACGGAAACTCTGTATGTATTTCCTCACAGGTAGGGTGCCGTATGGGCTGCCGGTTCTGTGCTTCTACCATCGGAGGCCTGACCAGATGCCTGAAACCTTCCGAGATGCTGGACCAGATCTACCGGATACAGGCAGATACCGGAGAACGGGTGGCAAACGTGGTAGTGATGGGAACCGGTGAGCCGATGGACAATTATGATAATCTTGTCCGTTTTATCCGGATACTTACCGACGAAAACGGACTTGGCATCAGTCAGAGGAATGTAACGGTTTCTACCTGTGGCATTGTTCCGAAAATGTATGATCTGGCAGAAGAGAAACTGCAGATCACGCTGGCGCTTTCTCTTCATGCGCCTAATGATGAGAAACGTCAGGAACTGATGCCGATCGCCAATAAATATTCCATGGATGAGGTTCTGGATGCCTGCAGAAACTACTTCGACAAAACAGGCAGAAGGATCACTTTTGAGTACAGCCTTGTGGCTGGTGTGAATGACAGTGAGGAAGATGCAAAACAGCTGGCCGGCCGTATTAAGGGGATTAACTGTCATGTGAATCTGATTCCGGTTAATCCGATCAAGGAGCGTTCCTATGTGAGGTCTACTCGACAGGCTGTGGAGAATTTCAAAATAAAACTTGAAA
>OLRU01002069.1_pt1 | contig 14921 bp, 10 predicted proteins | sample 1672961 | NCBI WGS metagenome assembly OLRU01 (sample SAMEA3136741, study PRJEB25190) | human gut metagenome | biome: human gut; feature: human-associated habitat; material: faeces | place: Austria | collected 2013 | reverse complement strand
TGTATATTCGTAAAGCAGATTTCCTGAAAGAAGATCTTCATGCCTACGATAACGATATTGGTTATGGCGATATATGAATATCAGTTTTTTATTTTTTTACAGAAAAAGTCCACCAGTATGATGTGCAGTGCATCATAACTGGTGGACTTTTTAGTTGTCATCAGGAAATTGTTCGGATCAAGCAAAAATATCATGTCCGCCAACAGGCAGAAGCACAAGACGCTTATTTCAGATATTCCTCAAAGAACGCTTTCAGCTTTTCAAACGGAATGATGTCTATCTGATCGTAAAGGTCGGTGTGGTTTGCAGCGGGGATAATGAGATTTATCCTGAACATGGGCTTTATAATCCTTTTTCAACCAGCAGGAGATTAAAGTTCATACGCTCTTGGTCACGCATGGTTACATAATCAGACTCGGCTGTCTGTATAAGAGCAAGCAATTCCTGCTTTTTCTTATCCAAGTCCATCAACTCAGCAGCGATAGTTCGTTTTTCTAAGAATTGGAGGAAAGTTAGCTTGGTCAATCGAGCTTCTTTTTCCTTTTGCAATCCTTCAAGTTGTGAAAGCTGTTTACCAAGCGATTGTTTCTTGGAACGATGCTGTTCCTCCAGTTTTTTTAACTTTTGTAGGTGTTCTTGTTCAAGTCGATTAAATAGGTCCTGGCGTTCCTTCTCGATACGCTCCTGTTCACGATGCTCTGCTTCTAAGCGTTCCTGCTCTTGGCGTTCCGCTTCCAGACGCTCCTGCTCACGATGCTCTGCTTCTAAGCGTTCCTGCTCTCGGCGTATCGCTTCCAGACGCTCCTGCTCACGATGCTCTGCTTCTAAGCGTTCCTGCTCTCGGCGTATCGCTTCCAGACGCTCCTGCTCACGATGCTCTGCTTCTAAGCGTTCCTGCTCTCGGCGTTCCGTTTCCAGACGCTCCTGCTCACGATGCTCTGCTTCTAAGCGTTCCTGCTCTCGGCGTTCCGTTTCCAGACGCTCCTGCTCACGACGCTCTGCTTCAAGATGTTCCTGCTTATAGCGTTGAGCACCCTCGACGAATACAGCGTTTTGCTTTTCCTGCTGCTCAAGCCATTTAACCATTAGAGTAGGATCATCGAATATTGCAGGATCAATATCTTCGTCGTAATCATCGAGGATGTCATCATTATCGTTGTCATCCAGATCATCTTCAAAGCTAAGCTGCTCCTCGTCATCTGTATCTTCGAGTTCAAGTTCGAAACTAATCCGGTCGATTTCATCCGAAATATTGTGATAGTAGGTTCGCTCCTCCATGCCGGTGTATTGAGGTTCGACATAGTCGTCACCATACATCAACTCAAAGAACAATAGGTTATCCCTTATCATATTCTTGAGTTCATCCCTGGACAGAGGAATATCAGAAGAAAGACTCTTTGATATATAGTCAAGGGGTATTAAGCCATAGGACGCTTCTTCAAAGGATACCGGGCGGATACAATACTCACGAGCTGTCGCATAAAGGAAATCCAGAAAATAATTTTCACAGGTATCAATGGCGATGTTTTCTATACCTACTCGTTCAACAATCTTATCCCATTCGTATGTGATAGAAAACCAATCTGACAAGATATGTGAACGATCTTTATCAGCAAACGAGAGGAGATAGCTCTCCTTGTTTTTGAAGAAAACAATGCTGTGTGTACAGTTCCAGTATTTTTGTAGCAGATGATGAATATCGGCAATATTCTGACTGCGGCATCGCTCGGAAAAATCGACTGTTGCAGAGTAAATTTGAACATTCTCGTCAAGTTCAGGGACAACACCTGGCCAACGCACATCTACAAGAAGCGATACATTGTCGATTAGCGAAAGCAAGTCACGCTCGAATCGATTTGTTACCACATCTTTCGAAGAGTCGATATATAAGGTCTCGCCAGAAGAATGATTGACATAAATAGGAGAGGAGGTGGTTACATGGCCCGCTTCAGAGAGTATCGTAAACGCATACTCATAGAAATTTATGTTGTCCATATAATCACCTCCTTAATCTCATCCAACAGGGATGAGCAAAACTCCGATTTGCTCAAGAGGGAATACAATAAATAGTTCCGTCTGATTTGCTTGAAATCTATATATTGTGCCTCGTCTTTGCAAAACTTGCGTTTTGCTCATCTCTATCATCCGATTAATTTAGCAAGCTCATCCTCATAAGAAAGGCCAGCTATTTCTTGTCTAAATGTAGTAAGAACCTCATAGACCTTATTCATATAGTCATCTCTTGTAGAGCATCCATCAGTGAATTGCTCATACATTTCTTCTATGCCGCCACGAACATAGGAGTGGAACAAGTCCATGTTAGCTGCAAATTCTTCTTTTTTATCTTCTTGAACATCATAGCGAAAAGCTCGATCTACACGAACGGTCGGTTCCAATGTGGTTGTCTTGTCAAGCAACATCACCATTCGATACAGGAATACGCAGTTTTCTCTTTCCGTAGCATAGGCATCGGCATATATTCTTGCTCTGTCATCTGATGCGGTATCACGAGGTGCAGTTCTTTCATACAGCAGCCCCCAGATAGCGGCATTCATATAGACATCAATGTACCTCTCAAAAATTCTGGCCGAAGTAGGAGAGGAATCATCTGCGCCCTTAGCTCCCGAATTCTTAGCGGCAAGAAACTTCAGATATGAAGCGTGTTTGCCAGTGATATTATAATCATTCTCAAACATTCCTGTTCCCTCCTTATTCCAGAATAGTATGAGTTTCACTCTGCTTCTTCAGAGTGTACTGTTTGCCCACACGAGAAGCCATAACAGGCTCGGCATAGCGCCAGTCCTTCTGCATAACAAACATGATGACCTGTTCTGCAATTTCCGGCAACACCTTAGAAATATTTGCGGTATGTGTTTCGTCGGCATTGGAGAACGGAGCGTCCATTACCAGAGGATATGGTTCAGAGGAAAGGTTAAATCCTTCTTCACCAGCATTTGCAATGAGTTTCTCTTTCGCCAGAGCAACTAAACCAGCAATAAATGCAAAGCTCTTTACTCGGTTAGAACCCTCAGATTCACCTGCTGCCACTTCCTTGTCCTCAATGGTGGTAAGCAGAGTAACTTGATACCTCTGGTCAATAGAGACCCTTCGGTGTCCGTGATACATCTGCTCGAAGATATGATTAACCTTGGTTTCGAGAGCATCTCGAATGAATGCCTCTTTTTCCTTGTATGTAGTAGAAAGCCAATCCAAGATTTCTTCAGCATACTGGATGAACAGCATGGTTTCTTTGTTCTTGCCAGACACAGCCACTAAGCTGTCATATACTTTCTTATAGCGTTCAATGTCATTTTTCAAGGTTGCATCGTCACGAATCAGGCGCTCTTTTTTATCATTCAATTCTCTAAGGCGCTTTTTAACATCCGTCAGTTCGACCTCGTACTGCTTCATGTTTTCCTTGCCCTTGATCTGAACGCTAATATCAGTCAGTTCATCATCCCATTCCTGAATGCGAGCCTTAGAACGATAAATCTCCTGGTATCGAGAAGTCAGGCTGTCATATGTATGGTCGGCATTTCTGGAGAACGAATTAAGTTTCTCTCGATAATGACGAACCGTATTGCCGATTGATTCAGGTGGAACATAGTTCAGTTCCTCCATCAAGTGCTTATAGGCGTCATTGCCATCACAGATTTCGGCACCACAGATACATCTCCCACGCTTGATAAGTTCACGAATGGTAGGTGCAGTCAAGTCACGGATACCTTTATCATCAATCTTTGTGGCAGCAAGGAAGTCTTTTGCTCTGCCAAGAAGTGGCTGCGCAAACATTTGCAGAGAGCCTTTGCTAAATTCCTTAAAGAACAGTCCCATAGTGCTTTCCAAAGAACTCCGTTCTGCGGAAAGGCGACGTTCCAGATCTTCTTTCTTTTTCTGGAGAGTTGCCGTAGTCTGGTTGTCACGCAGAATGTCATCTAACTGGCCTTTGCGAACTTCATACTGCTTGATTTGAGAAGCACAGGTTTCCAACTGCTCCTTGATTGCTTCACGCTTGGCTTCAGAGCTTTGAATCATGTCCAGAGCATCACGAGCCCTTTTATCCCCATCGGTGTCCATTGCACCATAGAGTTTACCAAGAACAGTCTTTTTGTTTCCTTTTGTGCCAATATGCTTGATTGCACTATCCATGATAGAAAGGCCAAGCAACCCCTTTACGGCATCGGAAACATCTTTTCTTGTACTGATGCTGCGAACACGCTCGGTGTCAAAGAAGAAATATGTAGAAAGGTCTTTTGGTAAAATATTCTCAATGACATTCTTAACCTCGGTGGCACGAACGGATTCAGTTTGACCATCAGGCTGCTTGTATGAAACCTTTACCTGGCTTTTTTGTGCTCCCGATACTTTCTTGTTAGAGCACATATACTGCTGAGAGCGTGTAATCACATATTCAACACCATTGTGAATTACACAGATTTCCACGGAAACCGTTGCAGAGTCACCGTTGTTCAGCCCGTTGGCAACTTCCAAATTCAGAAGGAAGTCCGGGTTGTTATCGAACATTACGGTTTCATAGAAACACCAGTTAAATGCCTGAAGCAATGTGGTCTTACCAAAGGTGTTGTCACCCAAAATAATGGTGACATTTTTATCCGGGTCGCAAGAGAATGTAACTGCCGTTGTTCCTTTGAACTGTCGGAAGTTCTCCATCTTAAGTGACTTAATTAACATTGAAACACCTCCTTAAAACCCTTTTTTTGCTTCGGTGGTGATAATCTTTCTGATATGATCCACCATCTGATCGGTCGTTTTGTCTTTGGTTCTTAAATTTTCCTGTTCTGCCTTGAGAATTTTCATTTTCATGGCATTTAATTTTTTAGGGTCGATACCTTTTTCATTAGACATAGTCATCGTCCTCCTGATTTTCGTCGTCAATCTCAATTTCGTATGCACTCTGAATCTGAGAAATCAATTCATCAGAGTCAAAAGGATTTTCAGCAATAGACGCAAAATCCTTCATTCGTAAAATCTCTCGTTTTGCCAGAGCCTTGCCGCTTTCCAGCGTCTCGGCATCTATCTGATCCATGCAGTCAAGAGCGAATGGGAGGGTAATGAAATCGTAGATAACTGCAAAGTTTTTTCCCCTAAAGAGTCTGAGAACTCGTCCTCGTCTTTGAACATACTCTTTAGGATTTGTACTACTTGCCATAATGAAAGCAGTCTTAATGCTTGGAATATTTACACCCTCGTCTAAGCATCGAATAGCAACCACCGCTTGCAAATGGTCTCCGGCATCAAAATCAGCTTTGATACGCTCTCTTTCTGCCGCATCTTCCTCAGATGTGAATTTAGAAACACGCATACCAAAATCGTTTCCAAGCATATCCGCAACTAAATCAATCTGTCGAATATCCTCGATATGCGCTTTGCCTTCTTTGTAATCCACATCATGCATGGTAGTGGCACCACAGTAAACCAACATATGATTGTCGTCTTTATAGTTCTGCATAAGGTCACGCAGGACATCTATTTTTTCGACAGCACCAGATACCAGTCGTGCTCGTTTGATAAGAAGCGTTTTCGCATATTCGCTAAGAATGACCTTTCCGTTTTTATCAGCGTGAACATTCTTTCTGATTTTTGCGCTTATATCAAGGTACTCCTCAAGTTCTGTCTCGCTGAGAGAAACAACGACAGGGTGGTAATAGTATGGGGTAAGCATCTTATTATCAATCGCATCTTTAAGAGTGTACTCAATACACTTCTCTCCAAAGTAATCATACAGCTTCCTGGTTCCTTCAGGATCACCATGACGGTCGATAGTTGCAGAAAGTGCCAACCTATATTTCATATTGTCCATAAGTGTAGTGCTAAGGTTTTCCGCACCAAAGTTATGGGCTTCATCAACCACCAGAACTACATTGCCACGCATCTTTTTGACGATACTCTGGACGTAATCTCCAGAGAAAGTTGCGTTTGTCGTTACTACACAAAAATGGTTTTGAACTCCAAGATTGAAACTTGTCGCTGCGGTTTTTAGGCGTTCTTTCCAGTTTTTCTGCGCCGAAGCCGAATAACATACGATGGGCTTCATACCAAACGCAACAATATCATCTTTCCATTGCTCAACAAGGTGCTGATATGGACAGACAATAAAGACAGCCAAATTCTGCTTGGTTGCTTTATAGAGAGTAGCAACAGCAGCCAAAGCCGTATATGTCTTGCCTGTACCGGTGGCCATATCGAAAATGCCACAGTAATTGTTAGCAGCCCAACTGTTAATTGCATCGATCTGATACGGACGCATTTTAACCTTTGCAGGAATGTGCGGTCCATTGATAGTATCTTTTCTGTCGCTGCTGCCAAAGGACTCGGGATCTTCGCCTAAAAAACCATCGTCAAGAGTTAAATCCGTACCCTTAGATACCTGATATTTTTGAATAATCAATTCAGATACCTGTGGGAAATCACGGACACGAATACTCGGTTCATAGTCATTCCACATGGCATTGAATGCGGATTGCTTTGTCAAAACCCTTTCTTCGTCAGTTGTCCAGGATTTGAATACATCTACGGCTTCATAGTTCTGTCTGAAAGCATTGAAGCTCTCGTTCATAGAACCAGAAAAAGCGATAATATTATTTTCTCGGTCATACATAAGCCCCATTTTTTCATGGAACATACCAACCGAGTTTTCAGTCTCAAGAAAAGCAATCTTGATTTCCAAAACGCCTGATGCAATCAAATTTGACAGGAGATTCAGCCTTGCAGTTTCCTGTGCTCCCATCGGTTCTGACAACGCACGAATTAGAGCTTCTTCAATCACATCATCCCTACGCCTCAGACCATCGTTAATAGCGTCAATATCTTCAGCAGATAAGCGAGGTGATGCTATCAACTGGATTTTTCCACCATTCTTTACAAGACCGCATATTCCAGCAGACATTTCAACTAAGGCAGTAGAGGAAAAGAAACCAACTGCTCTTTTATAAAGAACTGCTTCTTTCAAAACAGGAATATAGAAATCTTTAATGACATTATCCAAACGAGAACGGTATTCCGGCTTTATATCAATATCTGTAAAACTCATGCGATCACCCCCTGTTTATATATTTTCTTCGATATGGTCAAGAGCACTAATAAGCTCCTGGAAATCCTGCTCCGTTGTGAAATAGCTCACGCTGAAGCGTATGGTTCCTGCCGGGTAGGTTCCAGCAAATTCATGTGCCAGCGGAGCGCATTGTAAGCCGGTTCGGACTGCAATACCCACTTCATCAAAGATCTTTCCAGCGCTATCGCTACTGATTCCATCAATCAGGCAGGAAACAATCCCCACATATTCGTTTTTAGGAAAGTTACCTACAACCTTGATAAACCAGTAGTCATCCAGAATCTCAAGCAAACGCTGTCTATTCTGAGCTTCTTTTTCTCTCAAGGACGAAATGGATATGTCGTTGATCCATTTAAGTGCAGCATGAAGTCCGGCGACCCCGATCAGATTCATTGTTCCCATCTCATATCTTTCCGGGAGGGAAAGGGGCATATCTTGGTTCGCTGATTCGTAGCCTGTGCCACCAAAGATAACTGCCGGCAACTTTATCTCTGGCTTCATAATAAATCCGGAGATACCGGTCGGGCCGTAAAGCGTCTTATGTCCGGCAAACACGGCGAAATCAATCACATTAGAGCCTACATTGCAATCTACCAAACCTGCGGTCTGAGCCATATCTACAACGGTATAGGCATCAAATTGTTTGCCCAACCTGAATATCTCCTCAACCGGGGAAATCAGGCCAAAAACATTGCTTGCATGGCTCACTACAATTAAATCCGGGCGTTTCGCTTCAAACTGATAACGGATTCGCTCAAGGTCATAGACCATACTCTCTGATACTACGAGCTTGTGAACATTGATCTGACCGCTCACCTCAAATGCGTGTAGGGTGCGAGTCACGGCATTGTGTTCAAATGGGCTGATGTAGACCTCTTTCACACCCATCTTTACTAAACCCTGAAGAACAATGTTCAAAGCTATTGTAGCGGTAGGGGTGAACACGACCTGCTTTGCTTGACAATGCAGCAGCTCTTGTAAAAGCTGTCTGGTTTCCGCAATTAACGCTCCTGCGGAAAGAGATGCGCCATAATTTCCACGACCAGCACTGGCACCGTTGCTTCTGTAAAAGTCGCTCATAAATGTATATACAGCTTCTGGTTTTGGAAATGTGGTAGATGCATTATCAAAGTAAGCCATATTTATCCCTCCTTAGCACATCTTCTTCAGAACCTCCATCAGGATCTGACGCTTTTCTTGTTCAGAGATAGAGTGTCCCATAGATTCAATATCAGAGGTAATTGCGTTGAGTAGCAATTTCCCTCGCTTGGTTATCTCAACTCTGTCAAATCGTTTTGTATTAGTTGTCCCACTCTCATCTACAAAAGTTACTTGGTAGTTGCTATCAGAGTGGCTATCGTTCTTTTGTTCAGTCTTGGAATGATACTGTTCTGCAGTTACCTTATACTTGGTCAGATTTTTGGAAAAGCGATTGTGGGTGTTGTCGTCCCAATCTTCCAACCTCAAATCTGTCGCAATCTTGGCGAGTCGTGCGATGAAAGTATCCTCATCATTGGTGATTGAGCGGAACAGAGCAAGGCATTTCTCTGTTCCATCTGCAAATAACTGCTCGTAAACTGTTGCATCCAGCGATTCACACCAGTCCTTAATCACAGACGAGAGGGATGTCATTCCAAAACGCTTTGTATGAGGAGCAGCAAACAGCTCCTTTACCTCTCGAATAAGGCTTTTCTTCAACACGATGATTGCATTGTCGAAATAGTTTTTAGCCGCTGCAACATTCTCTACTACACCAGGTTCAAACTCCGCCGCATATCCGAATGCTTCGGGCAGTCGCTGGAACAGGAACTCGTGCGAGCCGATGTTTTGTCTTAGCAAGCGTGTGAATGCGGTGTATCTCTTATCAACCTTTTCGCCAGAGATAGTTCGCTTAATCTCCTTGGCGTACTTCGGCAAAGACATATACCAACGACGCATTGCGAGTACAACATAGTCATGTTCATTGTTTGCTTTTTCTGCTTCAAGAACATAGTCATGGAAAATCCCTGCCAGGTTTGTGACAAAGAGCTCTTTTTCTGGGTTCCAATCCAGATAGGTCACAGAAAATGCGGAGGGCTCTGCATTAATCTGTAATAAAACATCGGTAGAGGTTGCCACCTGACCAAAGCGGTCGGTAAGAAGAACGCTCTGCTTAAACTCGTGGAGAACCGCAGCCAGGTAAATAGGGATGAGTCCCTTTCGTATACCGATGTGATATTCTGCACCGGTAAGACGACGATACAACTCTCCAAAATTCATCTGTCCATTCTGGCGAGCTTCACGAATGAAGTCAACAATCGTTGCTAAAGCGTTTTCGAGATACGGATCATCAGGACAAAGGTTGATTTTTGTACAGCCAGATTCTTCAACGAGTACCCCCGTGCGAATCAATGTGCTTCGCATGATAGATACTTCCTGTCCAGAACCCGTCAGCCCTAATCCTTTCTCAAGTTCATTTCGCAACAGGCCAGAAATGATTTTACTGCGGCTGTTATAGGCGATAGATGTAATATCTTCCTTGTTTATTGCTTCGTTATTGATAATAGGCGTCTGAGAGAACATCTCATCACAAATATCAGAAAGTAATCCGGTCAATGCTGCTTTACGACCAATATAGCGTTCTTCGCCATAGTGGATGTAGCGAGCCATGAAATTCTCAGGCCGGGTATAGGCTTTGATATTGGCATTGATTACCTCACGGAGATCTTCATAAATCACTTCGTATTCATCAAAAAGAACCTTATCATCGCTTGCGGCTTCTCGGAGAATGGATACCGCATTGAACTCAGCAACAACCTCAGAAATATCGGAATAGTTTTTTGGCAGCACAAACACAGCCTGTTTTGCCTGGGTACTTGTGTTCAGCAGTCGAGTTTTGACTTCGTTAAGGTCAACCTTTCGACTTGGAATAATACCATATACAACACCATCGCCAGGAATACCTTCGCTCTTGATGTTCCAGTTTGTCTCTGCGGTTATTTCTGCGGCATCAATAAACACAAAGGAGAAATAGCGAGTCATTTCTCGTTCATCATTATATCTGGACGGATAAACAAAGCTGTCAAAGTTCGCTTTGTTCAATGTGTCCTTGACAGAGACTTTCCCTCTCTGTGCGGCAATCGTATCACTGATTTTCTGCCGAATATCTACACCTGAAGTCTGTTTAAGGCGAAGATAATTGTTGCTTCGCTTCAAATATACAACAAATTCTCTGCCAATTAGATTGTCGATTGCCTTTTCGACCTCTGGCACTGTATATCCAACGGAATAAATGCCAACCAACTCATCACGGGTCGGAGCCAGTTTTTCAAACTGTTCCAGAGTATAAATCAGAGAAAGCGTCTTAACAATCTTGCTTTCAAGGGACTGCTCATCCAGCTTTGCAAGAATAAGTGCAGTCAACTGATAAGTCTTGTAAAGATCGCTCGTATAAACTTCCTTTTTGAACAGCGGCTCAAAATAGTCATAAATCATATCCGGTGTAATAACACCAAAACAATCATCATGGAACTTTTCTAAGAAGCTGGGCAATGTTGCAGCACCATTCGCAGACAAAAAAGTAAACAGGGTTCGTTCATTCTGTGCTACACACTCGGAAAGACGAGGAAGAATAAATGTAGACACGGGGTGGAGGGGATAGCAGGCTTTAATCATTGCGCCAAGCTCAGATGTTGCCATCTCAGAGAACAAGGAATGACCAGTATATCTTTGAGTAACACTTTCAAAGTTCTCTCCATAGGTATGACAAAACTGCTCCCACAGCTCAGAATTTTTCTGAATAACGGAAGCTATAATTTCGTATGTCTGAGTAAAGTTATTGTTCAGATGCACATGAGTGAATCGCTCAGAAACACCTCTCCATCCATCTACCTTCTGTTTAGGAAGTGTGTCGATGTAGTTGGATATTTCCTTGTGGGAGATAAGCATCAGGTGCATTTGCAGATTACCACTTCGGTTACACTTTTCAGCAAAGTCCTGAAGCATTTTTGTGTCGCTAACAGATGCTTCGGATATATTGGCTTCAAGGAATTTACTGAACTCGTCGTAAATAACATACACACCTGTGAAGCCTTTGGCTTTCAGACTTTTAACAACTCCCTCATATAATTCGACGACATCAAAACCCAAGAATGGGTTGAACACGCTACCCGCAGTAAGAGTTGGGTATATGCGCTCAAATTTCTCATACGCAGTAATGCTATAATCTTCGAGTTCAGCAATGAACTTCGAGACAGGAATATCTAATGATTCCTTGAATTTCTCGTATGTACTCGGGAACTCCTTTTTCCAACGCTCAATAGCATAGATAGCAGCCTTATAATTTGTTTCAGGCATAATATCCAGCAAGTCATTTTCAGCCAATGTGCGCTGAAGTGCAAGCAGGAACGCCTGAGTTAAGCTTGTGTTGCTACCGGTAATGATAATCGGAAGAATTCTGTTGTCGCTTTCATAGTAGTTTTTAACGCAGCTATGAAGTTGCGGATTTTCATATATCTTAGGTAACGTTTTTTCAAACAGGGAAAGGTCACGCTTCATCAGCATGGCCATAATGGTAAGGACGATGTGAGACTTGCCCTTGCCGTAAGCACCAATCAGCACTCTTGCTCTATCTGTCGAGGTATTTCTTGTACTAAGCAGAATATCCTCCAGGAGTTCAAGTGCAGATCTCGTCGGTATAAAGTTTTTAAGTTTATCGTCGTTGTTCAGGTCATATCCGATATTTACCGAATACTGAAACCCTGATGCAACAGAGATCATTTTACTCATAGTCCAATTCTCCTCAATTCTGCTCGTCAAAACTGGAATAGTACATCTCAACACAAGATTGGAAATCCCTATCCGAAAGGATTCTGACGACATCCAAACCAGCGGTTCGGATAATTTTAATCTCACCCAACCGCTCAACTCCACGCAGTAAGTCCAGCATGGAAATCGCATCCAAATTGAACACCTTGCCGATGTTACACGGTGCTGTCAGCAGTTCATTTAAGCTGATTTCTTTCCGACCTTGAGACTGATCCAAGATTACAGCCAGAGCAACCCACGGGTTGATAGAAGATACTGCCGGAATTGTTTTCTTGTATGTACGGCGGGTTTTGCTCAACACATCAACAAGTCCCAGGTCACCAAACGGGCAGTCAATATTGTTTTCGGGACTTGCTTTCGGTGTTCCAGCCTTATGCTTCGGCAAATAAGTATTGATGATGCAAGTGAAATCGTCATTCAAGGAACGAATCGCAACCGAAGCTGTTGCGTCATTCATCAATACATAGTTTTGAATGCTTGCAACAAAATCTTCTTTTGTGAACTCAGACATCGTAAATTCATTGAAGAAGTAATACCACGCAGTTGCATCCTCTATATTGGATGCAAGTTTATACTGCAATAGGAATAAGGTTCCTGTTTCTTCAATAAAGCGGTCATGCTCAAAAATGGACTTGCCTAATTCAGTAAAGCTCTGTGTTCGACGACCAGAGTTAGGCTCTGTTGTGAGTCCAACGGCCTGAAGCCAATACCTCAATGCTTTGACCATGTTAGAGCCAATGCCCAGCACATCCATGGGATTATCATTTTTATCAACAAAAACATCTGGCTTGTTGCAGACATACTTCATGCCCTTACTTAACCATCCTTTACGAATGAAGAAAGTATCATGGGCTCTAAATTTCATAGCCATAGTGCTACCTCAGTTCTAATTACTTTGTTCTTAAATACTTGTCCATCATGCAGCCGCCATCAAGATATTTCGGTGTCACGCACATCTTGCAATGGACGCACTTGTCTGGGTTAATGTAGTAGCTGTCTCCTACGATTGAAATGGCTCCTGCTCTACATAACGACTCGCATTTCAAGCATTTACGGCAAGCATTGAATTTACGAATTTGATATCCAACCATGCGCTGCAAATCGTCATGGTCTGCAACGTTCATGGTTCGGATTTTTACAGCATAGTCGTATCCCTGCTGACCGAAAGGCTGAATAGACAAAATTGGGACATTGGTTCTATTATCAAGGACAAGAACTTCGTTAAGAAGTTTCTGACCAAGCTCAGGAGCAACACGACCAAACGGTGTGAACATACCGACAAGTTCATCATCAAAGGGGCGAACCAAACGATATATCTTTGCGTGTTCCTCTGTTGTACAATTCGTAAAGCGAATTTTTACATCGCCCGCAGAAGCAAGGCCGTTACCTCCCTGGCGAGCTTTCCATTTCCCGGTGTCAACATAAACTTCTGGATCAGGCTTTCCAATCTTTTCTGCAAAAGATATAAGAAAGTCTCGCCACTTTTTCGATTGCTCCGGCATATAGATTCTGGAAAGGAACTGCGCTCTCTGATTGTTATTAGGGCAGCACCAGCATCCAACTCGGTCATAGCCAAGGCGATAGGCATCATTAAAATCAATTTCCTCCGCCAAAATGTAGAGCCAAATATCGAGATCCTTCCAGAAGAAAATCGGAGAAGCAACCGTCTGCTGCTGAATCTTTACAGATTCTGCATCATCTTCGATACGGTTATATTTGCTTCTGCTCACAGATTCGGATTTGCGGATACCGTAAAAAGTTAAAATCCTCGAATCTCTATATAGTTTATTGATGATACGAGTAATCGGGCCGGTCTTGAACATTGAACAACACCAACGCATCATTCGTGCGGGAGGGCCTATATCCTCGCATACATCATAAAAATCTTGTTCGTTGTTCTTTGCGATCCAGAAGCATTGCTCATGTGCTTCATTGAATCTCTGTGCATACTGGATTGTGTATGGGAACTCAAGCGTTGTGTTCCCAAAAATGTGCGTCAACTCAGGATTGCTCAACGCCTTAGTTACAACATCGGCAGTAACTGTTGAGTCTTTACCTCCTGAGAAGGACACAACAATGTGTTCCTCATCAAACTTAGACGCAGCGTGTTTTACAAACCGATGCGCTTCATCAATGAGATAATGAAGTCTATTTTCATTAGCCTCAATGAAAGTTGCGATATGGGAATTGAAGAAGTCGTAGGTGTTGTTCGGTTCTTCGACTTTCAAAATCTCTGCTATCGCATCAGTATCAGCATCCTGAAATGTCTTGCTGGCAATCGAAATGGATTTACCATCTATGTAATATCTGCTATCAGATGCCCACACTGATTTTTCCCGAAATTCATGCGGTTTTTTCTCCAGCAAGATTTCAAGCAATAATCGTTCCTGGGGAAATACAGGACGAAGGTCTGCTGTCATATATTTTGTTTTGGATTTGCACAGCGGACAAATCCCTTTGTCTGCTTGTTTAGCAACTTGGATAATCGGAGTTCGACAATGGCTGCACCAATAAATCTCAACAGGAAGGTCTTCGATTGTATCTTCACCGCAAATGTGGCAGGTTTTTTCGTTTGTTTCCATGTTACAATTTTTGCACCACATACTTCTACACCTTCCTTTCTAAAAATACCATGTTAGATGTCCAAAAAAACGGACTCATCTGGAATAATTTCAACGATGTCCTCAATTTTACAATCCAATGCAATACAGATTTTTCTCAAAACCTGTGTCGAGACATCGCCACCTTTTCCCATTTTAGCCATGGCATTTGTGGATATTCCAGCCAACTGGATTAAATCCTTTTTCATCATATTCCGATCAATAAGCAGTTTCCAAAGTTTGTTATAATTCATAGCCATATAAGTCACCCCATGAAGAAAACAAAGTACGCAAAATTACGACAATATTATACTCCTAAATTGCCGAAAAGTCAATTCGAGATTGAAAAACTCAATTTCGTTTTGCATTTCATGCTTGCGGGTGTTTTACAAATTGGCAAGCAGTGTAAACCTGTACAGGTTCACTCATTTTCTCGATTTTCC
>OLRU01002056.1_pt1 | contig 14964 bp, 8 predicted proteins | sample 1672961 | NCBI WGS metagenome assembly OLRU01 (sample SAMEA3136741, study PRJEB25190) | human gut metagenome | biome: human gut; feature: human-associated habitat; material: faeces | place: Austria | collected 2013 | reverse complement strand
GGGGAGAAAGCCCCATCATGCAGCAATTGCGCTCGCTGGTGGAGAAAGTCGCCATAACCGATGCAAATATCCTTATCACCGGAGAAAACGGTACAGGAAAAGAGATGCTGGCACGTGAAATTCATGCACTTTCTTCCCGCCGTACGAAGGAAATGATTGCCGTAGACATGGGAGCCATCACCGAAAGCCTCTTTGAAAGCGAGCTTTTCGGGCATACAAAAGGCTCTTTTACAGATGCATACGCTGACCGTCCCGGTAAGTTCGAAACAGCAGACCATAGCACATTGTTTCTCGATGAAATCGGCAATTTACCCTATCACCTGCAAGCCAAACTATTGACCGTATTGCAACGCCGCAGTATTGTCCGTGTAGGCAGCAACCTGCCTATCGCTGTTGACATCCGTCTGATTTGTGCCACCAACCGCAACCTGAACGAGATGGTACAACGCAATGAATTCCGTGAAGACTTGCTTTACCGCATCAATACTATCCATCTTGAAATTCCGCCTTTGCGCGAACGGCCGGAAGACATTCTTCCTCTTGCCGAACGCTTTATAACACGCTTCTGCAAGCAATATGACAAAGCATTATTACGGCTTTCCGATGCTGCCTGTACCAAATTGAAAACACATCCCTGGTACGGAAATATCCGCGAACTGGAGCATGCCATAGAGAAAGCAGTCATTATCTGCGACGGCAACGAACTGCCGGCGGAACTGTTCCAGTTGCCTAAGCGTCCCTTCACCTCACGCAACAGAATCTTTGAGAGCAGCGCTTCCACTTCCGGGAATATCTGATTACTATAAGTGGGAGAACCGATAATCAATCCCTTGTAACGGAAAATATCCGCTATAATATAAGAAGGATGGCTCTTTGTCACATTATGCATGACAATGTTCTTAACACCCTGTGCCGAAAGCTCTTCTGCAATAGCTTCCGCCATTTGCTCCGTATTTCCATACATGCTTCCATAAGCAATAACAACACCTTCGTCTGCATCATAACGACTCAAACGGTCATAGATACCAATTACCTTGGCAATATTCTCTGTCCATACCGGTCCATGTGTAGAGCAAATAGCAGAAATAGGTAGTCCGCCCAATTTTTGCAAAGCTTTTTGCACAGGGCTTCCGTATTTGCCTACGATGTTAGAGTAGTAACGAACCATTTCCCCCCAATACTTGTCCACATTGATCCGCGTATCCAGGAATCCGCCATCTACAGTGCCAAAGCATCCGAATCCGTCTCCGGAGAAAAGAACGCCGTCCGTTTCATCAAAAGTCATCATCGTTTCCGGCCAATGCACCATCGGAGTCATATAAAAACGCAGTTTATGATGTCCCAAAGCTAAGAAATCACCTTCCTTTACCAGATACTGTTCGCCGGTTACACCGTAGAAACCTTCAATCATACCGAAGGTCTGCTTGTTACCCACGATAATAATTCCCGGATAATGTTGCTTAATCAGTCGGATAGATCCCGAATGATCCGGTTCCATGTGGTTTATAATCAAATAATTAATAGGACGTTCTCCAATCACTTGCTTGATCTTACGCAAGTAGACTTCAAAATAACAAATATCTACCGTATCCACCAATGCCACCATTTCATCATCAATCAGATAAGAGTTATATGAAACTCCATAGGGCAATGGCCACATCGCTTCAAATCTGTGCTTGTTACGGTCATTTACTCCCACATAGTGGACATTTCCTTTAATTCTTGTTTTATGTTCCATTCTTCAAATCCATTTATATTTCTTCCACCATCTATATTCCGCTCAAACAGCTATTTATTCAGTGGTAAGTTTATCGTCTGCAAAAATAATCCTTTTTTCCGAATCCCTATACTTCTTACCTTGATAAGCACCTCTTTCTTTCATTCTTTTTTGTAAACGCGCTACAAATTCATAATTTTTCAATCCCCAGTCCGGAGCTATTAATAAATCTTTAGGAGATTGGGAAACAAAACGCTCCACAACTATATCGGGACGGAGATGTTCTACATAATCAATCACCAGATCAATGTATTCCTCCACCTCGTTAAACAAATAAAAACCATCAGGAGCTTCATCATACTCATGCGCCATTCGTGTACCACGAATCAATTGTAACTGATGGATCTTGAGTGTAGCCAAAGGCAGGCCGGAAAGTATTTCCGCTTGTGCCACCATCGTATCATGCGTTTCTCCCGGAAGTCCGAGGATGATATGTCCACCTGTCAGGATACCACAGGCCGCTGTCTGACACACAGCTTCTACTGTATCTGCATAAGTATGCCCCCGATTGATGCGTTTTAAGGTTTCATCACAAGTGCTTTCGATCCCATATTCTACCATGAGAAACGTATGTTTGTTCAAATCTTCCAGATAACGCAACAAACTTTCCGGCATACAATCGGGACGCGTACCAATCACCAGCCCGACTACCCCATCCACCGCCAATGCTTCCTCATACTTACGCTTCAAGCCTTCCAACTCCGCATATGTATTGGTGTAGGCCTGAAAATAGGCCAAATATTTCATTTCCGGATATTTATGGGCAAAAAAGCATTTCCCTTCTTCCAATTGGGTAGTGATAGACTTCTCTGTCCGGCAGTAATCCGGATTAAAAGTCTGGTTATTGCAATATGTACATCCGCCCCATCCTTTTGTTCCGTCACGATTAGGACAAGTGAAACCTGCGTTCAATGAAATCTTTTGTACCTTGTAAGGAAAATATTTCCGCAAAAAAGTAGGAAAATCATTATATAATAGCTGTGTAGACATGTTCATTCACTTCTTTCTTTATTTTACCTACAAACATAAGCAAAATCAGCGAGTTATGGAAAGTTGACACAAAATATCTTCAATATATTAAAAAATTCATAATTTCCATAAGATAAATTAATAAACATTGCTATTCAAAAAACTATTTAATTAAATTTGTCATGATTTTAGGCATTGACAGGAGGATACTTGTGAAAGTCTTGTGCAATTATTCCCCAATTATGATTTCATCTCACCATACCCCATGCAACTCTTGTCAATAAAATTATCCTCTTTATATTCTGATAAGATTATAAAGAGGATTTTTTTAACGAATATTATTCATTTCACTTTTCCAAAACAAAGAAGCGAGATCAACATTATTACCCAACCGATCTGCTAGATGAAACATTGATAACAGGACTGTAGTGATAGTATATTACAAAATCAGAATAAACAGATTTTATATGCCCAACCGTTCTTTCAGCAACCGGTAGCCGGAAAGGCTAACCCGAAGTTTCACTCCATTCTTCAATAATAACTGATAGGTTTCTTTTCCGAAAAGCTCGACCCGGGAAATCTGCGTAACATTCACAATCGTAGAACGATGCACCCGAACAAATGTATCCGGAGAGAGATGAGTTTCAAAATACTTCATGGTCTGCTCTTTCAGGTATTCGCCTGTGGGGGTTATCAGCATCACATAATCTCCACATGCTTGTATGTAAATCATTTCGTCTGCCTTCACCAAATGAATCCGGGAGCCGTCTTTCACTGTAATACGATCTATCCATTCAATGGGTGATTCTTCCTGCTGTTCAGCCACATTCACCTGATGTACAGCCAGTTCTTTTTCCAGTTCCTGATTTTGTACTTCTTCTTTTGTGACTATCAAGCGGTACCATAGAGTAATAGCAATTAAAACCGGTAGTCCGAACAATAACCGGAAAGGGATTGTCTGCGCAAAAGGAACATAGGACACTCCTACAATTCTCACCATTATGTCACAGACCATAAAACTTCCTGCCAGCCAAAGCAGACTTCCAACGATAATCATAATTACATCCGTCTGGAACAACGAGACAAGACCGACCACAAACCATGCCAGATAGGCGATAGCCGCCAGCCAACCGATCGTTACTATTCCATCTACCAAAGCGGGAAGATAATCGTTTCCGGTGTATCCACAGACCAAAGCTACCTGGAATGCAACCAGAATCAATGCCAGCACCAGCATCGGAATCCAACGAAAAGGAGATTCTATAATCGGATGTGCTTTCATACGCTAGCCTTTAACCTCCAAGCCTCCGAAAGAAAGTGTTCCCCGAATTACTAATACACTCTCCTTATTTATATTTCCATTCTGCCAACGTTTATCATCACATCCTCCAAAGAAAGCATTGCATTTAAACACAACTTTCCAGTCAGAAGGGACATATATCTCAACTCCTCCCCAACTGCAATCCAAATCTATGTATGTTTCTCCGGGTGCAATATGGGTATGGCGCAAATCAATCGTTGTTCCTCCGAAAGATGTGCGAATGACAGCTCCTTTAAACAATTCGTCAAGTACCACGTGACGGGCAGCTCCCCAAACATTCTCGGCACGCAGAAAACCATCTACTGACTCTGACTGCTGTTGTTCACTTTCAAAGTTCATGCCGGGTTGTCCCTGATGCATCTTCATCCACTTCTGACGGTGCTGCATGGCATGATGGTGCGCCCAGTGCCCCCGCCTGTTCTTGCCGGATTTAAAAAAGAATAAGACACCTGCTGTTATCAGAGCGACAGGCCATACCATTGCCTGCGAATTTTCAGGCAACCATGAAAGCCCTCCAATCAAAAAATACACACCTATCAACAAAAGGATGATTCCACCGATGAAATGGCGGCGAATCATAGAATATATACCTAATATAATAAGGAGTGAATGCCAGGATACGATCATATCGAAGACTTCAGATGTAATCCATCCCATATTACGGGCAAACAGCAGAATCCCGGAAAGGATAAAAAGCGAAGCTATCAGTGTTTTACCGGAAAAGCCTGTAGCAGTGGGAAATTTTTGTTTCTCTTCCATTGTCTCTATTACTAATTGATTAATGGTTCAAAGATACATCATTTCTCACTGCTTCTACAGCCTTTTCTGTTGATTTCCGGTATAAATTCCGATGAATGCCGGATAAAAACCGGTGAAACTGACTATAAAGTATCTTACCTGATAAAGATAATTCTTAATACGATGTTTGCAGATTACTTTTTTCCACCGCTATTTTGTTTTTCAATAATGTCATGCACCAAACTATTCATATACATTTCCAGATTTGTATACTGGCCATATTTATCTATCGTTTTTCCATTGCCATCAGAAGCATCATGAGGATTTAATCCGAATTTTCTCTCCCATGCATCAGGCATACCATCATTATCAGAATCAATCAAGGTACTTCTCTGTAAAAGAACTGGCCATGCGGAAACATTTTCCGAAGTATTTAACGAGAGCAAATCATCCTGACTATCTATCAATCCTGGTTTCGGATATCCTTCACTTTTCCAAATACCTCCTTCTCCATTATGAATATTCAAACCTTTATATCCAGCTGTTCTCGTACGTGTTTCCTTCACAATACGTGCATCCACATCATCTCGGTGTAATGAACACCCCGCATAATCCAACACTTGTTTATAAGCATTGAAAGCAGAATGTGTCGTTACCGATGCAAATTCATGAGGTTTGTCCAATCGAATCGAGTCTTTAGTTTTTTGCGTAACTACTTTCTTATAATTATTCGAAAATTGATTGTAAACTCCATATTCCCAATTATTAGCTGTAGCCTTTTGGCTGTTTTTATCATCTGCCCCTCCATCTACAACGTTACCATCGATATAATACTTTCCCCACAGATACCCCCCATTCCTATTTTCTGTTGCATCTATAGCAAAAATCCGTCCACGTTTAGAGCCTGTCACCGTTGCAGGACCAGGTTTATAATAATTGTTCACTATATTAATATTCATCCTTTCACCACCATACGAACTGTTCATACCCCAATTATAGATCACATTATTGCGAAAATCGACATAATCACCATCACATTCTCCATTCTTACGTACCTTAGCTCCTAATCCGAAACGGGGATTCCGGCTATCATGATGGGCTAATAAATTATGATGATAAGAAGAGTGTTCACCTCCCCAAATTCCTCCATATCCATGAGGACCTTTGGTATGTCCACCTAATCTAAGACTTTCAGAAATAATGCACCACTGCATAGTAAAATCATCATTTTCATAAAAAGAGGCACATTCATCTGTACACCAGCTGATAGAGCAATGGTCTATAATCACATTCCTTGCCCCTTTTCCTCCTAAAGCATCTGCACCGTCAGGATGCACACATTCTTTATTACCCATACGGAAACGTAAAAAACGGAGAATTACATTACTAGCATAATTTGTCACCGGATAACCCGCTATGCATATACCGTTTCCCGGTGCAGTTTGTCCCGCAATGGTCAAATTCCCTTTCCGTATTTTTAGGTCTTTATGCAGAAATATTGTACCGGACACTTGAAAAATGATAGTACGAGGACCATCCAACTTTTCTATACCATAACGTAAAGTGCCAGGCATCCCATCATCTGCTAAAGAAGTAACAATATACACTTCACCTCCACGTCCGCCTGTAGTCATACGTCCATATCCTTCTGCTCCGGGAAAAGCAGCCAACTCTCCAAAATCAAGAGTGTTACCAATACCAGAAAAGGCAAAAACAGCCTCATTTCCGATCAGAGTTAATAAAACGGTTAAACAACGAAAGATCAAATTCATATTCATATTTTTATTTATGGAATAATACAAAAATACACCAAATTTATTTATTGTACTCCTCCTTTATTCTGTTCCTCAACAATCTTTTGTACCAAGCTATTCATATACATCTCCAGATTTGTATATGTTCCTTCCTCATCTACTGTTTTACCATTTCGGTCAGAAGCATCATTCGGATTCAAACCATACTTTTTTTCCCATTCATCAGGCATACCATCATTATCCGAATCCTTCAGAATAACACCTTGTACCAATTCAGGCCATGCTGAAGATTCTCCAACAGGAATCACATCATCCTGACTATCAATGATACCTTTCTTTGGATACCCCACGCTTTTCCAATCAATACCTTCAACAACTCCCTGACCATTGTGCTCGTTCATTCCCTGATAGTTCGCAGTCCCGGTACGAGTCTCCTGAACAATACGTTCATCCACTCTATCCCTGTGCAAAGAACAACCTGCATAATCCATAACACGCTCAAAAGCCGTACGAGCATCATGAGTGGTAACAGTACCTGTTTCTACAGGAGTGGTACGTTTAAGAGCTTTTTTTGTACCTTCATCCAACGTTCCATACTTTTTATCAAACTGATTATAAACTCCGTACTCCCAGTTATCCTTTGTAGCCTTCATACAACGATCGTAATCAGCCGCACCATTAATTTGCCCATCATCCACCACATTTCCTTGGATAAAGAAATCTCCCCAAGTGTCAAAAATGGCCGGATATGATTTCTTATCCGAATCACTCACTTTTTTGTCAATGGCAATAATACGTCCACGTTTAGAAGTACCAGTAGGAGTGGCAGGCCCCGGCTTACAAAAATTATTCACAATATTTACATGCATGGCTTCTCCACCATAACAAGAGTTTCCACACCAGTTATAAATGACATTATTACGCATATCAACAATTTCATTCTCTTTTGTCGAATTAACTCCAGGACCTAGACGAGGATTACGGCTATCATGATGTGCCAATAGATTATGGTGAAAAGAAGCTTTCATACCTCCCCATATACCACCATAGCCATGAGGACCTTTTGTATGCCCACCTAAACGCAGACTTTCAGAAATAAGACACCATTGCAGTGTAAAATTCTCATTTTGATAGAAAGAAACACACTCGTCAGTACACCAACTCATAGAACAATGATCAATCATTATATTTCTATGATACCGACCGCCAAAGGCGTCGGCTCCGTCTGCACTGACATCTTCTTTATTTCCCATTCGAAAACGCATAAAACGGACAATAACATTGTCTGCTTCCAAGAAAACCGGATAACCAGCCAAACAAATACCATCCCCCGGAGCCGTCTGGCCTGCAATGGTCAAATCTCCATTCTTAATCTTTAAATCACCGTTTAAATGAATAGTTCCGGATACCTGGAAAACAATTGTACGTTTTCCGCTTAGTTTCTCAATACCATAACGCAAAGTTCCGTCCTGTAACTTGTCCTCCAATGAAGTAACAATATATACATCGCCACCACGCCCACCGGTTGTGTAGCGTCCATGTCCTTCTGCCCCAGGAAAAGCTGGTATCTTTTCATCTTGAGTTTCTCCAGTCCCCTCAGGTTCTTTAGGCAATTCATTTGCGTCACTACCATCAGTACACGCCAGAATTCCAAAAGCAAACAAAATGGCCAAACACCATTTACTTAGAATTATATCCATTTTCATACATTATTAGATTAATGAGGACAAAAGTAGACAGGATAAAGAAAAGTCTTGTTCAAATTTTGTTTTTCCAAATCATTAAAATCGATAAAACAAGGCTTTTCAAGCTAGCATGTGTATTTTTTGTTTTAAAACTATTCTAAAAATGCCTGCCGGCTATTAAAAAACAAAAAATACTAGGTGAAAAACAAATATTGCACATATCTATATTCACATTCATATACTTTTGTACCGAGGAATTAACTCTAAATATGAGTACAGAATCAAAACAATAACCATTAATTAATAAACATGCAAAGAATGTCTAACAAGGTGAAAAACATGCGCAGTTGGCTGCTAATGCTATTTGCAGCGATATCGCTTAGCGTATCAGCGCAAACAATTACCGTAAAAGGTAATGTGAAAGACACAACAGGAGAACCGATCATCGGAGCTTCTGTAGTAGAGAAAGGTAATACTACCAATGGTACAATTACTGATTTAGATGGTAACTATTCTATCAAGGTTCCTTCAAAAGCAACCCTTACAATTTCTTATATCGGAATGAAAACTCAGGATATTGCTGTAAAAGGACAAAGTCAAATTAATGTCACTCTTTCCGATGATACACAAGCATTGGACGAAGTTGTGGTAATTGGTTACGGAACCGTTGCAAAAAAGGATCTGACTGGTTCCGTATCTTCCGTTAGTGCCAAACAGATAGCTGCCATTCCGGTATCTTCTGCATCAGAAGCATTACAGGGAAAAATGGCTGGTGTATCTATCACAACGACTGAAGGTTCTCCTGATGCAGACGTAAAAATCCGCGTACGTGGTGGCGGTTCTCTATCTCAAGACAATTCACCGCTTTATATCGTAGACGGATTTCCCGTATCAAGTATCTCTGATATTGCTCCAACAGATATTCAATCGGTAGATGTATTGAAAGATGCTTCTTCTACTGCTATTTATGGTGCCCGTGGTGCAAACGGTGTTATCATCATTACTACTAAATCCGGTCAGGAAGGTAAGGTGCAGGTAAACTTCGGTGCATCTTACGGTTTGCGCAAAGTGACCAAGATGGTCGATGTACTCAATCCGTATGAGTTTGTGATGTGGCAACAAGAATTAGACCAAAAAAGTTTTAATTATGGCACCTTTGACGATCTGGAGATTTATAAATCATACACAGACACCGACTATCAAGGAGAAATATTTGGTCGCACCGGTAATCAACAACAATACAATATTAGTGTCAGTGGTGGAAACAAAGATACCAAATTCAATATCAGTTATTCACGTAACGACGAAAAAAGTATCATGTTGAACTCAGGTTTTGCCAAAGACAACATCAATGCTAAAATAAATACAAAAATCAACAAATGGCTAACATTTGACTTCAATGCCCGTTTATCCTATCAAAAAGTAAAAGGAACCGGAAGCGGTGCAGACGACAATCAATCAAGTGCAACCACTTCTGTAAATGCACGCTCTGTAGTATTTGCTCCTGTTGAAAAATTAATCAGTGGCGGCAGTGACGATGATGAAAACGTTAATAACGCACGTTACACGCCTATCGAAATATTGAACGCGACTTACAAACGTGTTAGCCGCTTCCAGCAAAACTACAATGCCGGAGTGAACTGGGAACCCGTAAAAGGACTTAAATTCAGAAGCGAATTCGGATATGGATGGAAATACAATAATACTGACCAAGTATGGGGGGTGGAAGCTACAAACAACAGTAAATATGGAAATCCGGGAATGCCCCAAGCGTTATTAACCAAACTTATCAACAAGAACTGGAGAAACGCCAATACTGTTACATATAATAACGATAAAATGTTCAATTTGAACCACAGAATGAATGTCATGTTAGGTCATGAAGTATCCAGCAGCTACGACCACAAAACAACAATGACATCTGTAGGTTTCCCTAAAAACATGTCAATAAAAGAAGTACTTGCTAATATGGGACAAGGTCAGGCACTTCCCACAGATACATACATTGGTATCAAAGACAACTTGCTCTCTTTTTTCGGACGTATCAACTACACCATTAACGATAAATACCTGATGACTTTCACCATGCGTGCAGACGGCTCCAGCAAATTTGCCTCCGGCAATCAATGGGGATACTTCCCTTCACTGGCTTTAGCATGGCGTATATCCGACGAAGCTTTCATGAGAAACTCCCAAGAATGGCTTTCCAACTTAAAACTTCGTTTAAGCATCGGTACGGCAGGAAACAATCGGATTCCCTCCGGGTCGCTAGAAACAACTTACTCACTGGCAGGTTCGGGAGACAAACATATCTATTTCAACAATACAAGCAGCGTGGTTCTGCAAAGAGGTAAAAACTTGTCCAACCCGAACTTGAAATGGGAAACAACGCTCACTCGTAATATAGGTTTGGATTTCGGCTTCTGGAACGGACGCCTTTCCGGTAGCTTAGATGCATACTGGAACACGACCAAAGATTTGTTGATGCAAACTACCCTCCCCAAAGGAGCTGGTTATGAGTTCCAATATCAGAATTTCGGTCAAACCTCTAACAAAGGTATTGAGCTTGCTTTAGACGCTATCCTTGTCGACCAAAAAGATTTCGGTCTGAATTTCAACTTCAACATTTCTTATAATCAAGCTAAAATTGACAAACTGCCTACAAATAAAATCTGGCAAAGCAGTGGCTGGGGCGGCAGTCTAATCGCTGGTATCGATGATTTCCTAATTGAAGAAGGTGGAAGACTGGGTGAAGTATACGGTTATAAACTAGATGGTTTCTATACCACAGAAGACTTTACTTGGGATAATGGATGGAAACTTAAGGAAGGACGTGTCAATCCGACGGAATCGGGCATGAAAGTCAATAATTTCGGTCCTGGATCCCCCAAACTGAAAGCAAATGCAGATGGTAAAATCGAGAAAGAACGCCTTGGAAATACAATCCCGAAAATAACTGGCGGTTTCGGTATCAATGCACGATATAAGAGCTTTGATTTAAGTGCATTCTTTAACTATTCATTGGGAAACAAAATTATCAACGCTACCAAACTTGCTTCCGGATTCTATAGTGACACAAAAAAAGATTGGAATCTGAACAATGAATTCAACCTTAGCAAACGTTACACTTGGATTGACCCTGCCAACGGAATGGACATGACTTCCAAAAGCTATATCAACGAATTTGGAAGCGACTATGCCATCAACCGTCTAAATGAAATAAATGCCGGTGCCAGCATATTCAACCCAGCTTCCATCACACAGATTCCACTTTTGGACTGGGCTGTAGAAGACGGTGCCTTCCTGCGTGTCAACAACATTTCCATCGGTTACACATTGCCGAAAGTTTTCGTACAAAAACTACAAATGCAGAATGTGCGTATCTACTTTACAGGATACAACCTCTACTGCTTCACTAAATATTCCGGTGCCGATCCGGAAGTAGACACTTGTCGCAAAACACCTATGACTCCGGGCATAGACTATTCGGCCTATCCTAAAAGCCGTTCATTTGTAGGTGGTATAAATGTTACATTCTAAAACAGATACATATATGAAATCAATTATAAAATACATCATTGGAGGAATGGGGTTACTGAGCATCACCTCTTGCAGCGATTTCTTAGATCAAAGCTCTCCTTCCGAAATCAAAGGCGACATGGTTTTCAACTCGCTTACTTTTACAGAACAAAGTTTGAACAAAGTATATGCAGGGCTTACCCTCGACCATACTTATGGTGCCCGCATCCCTCTGAATTTCGGATTCAATACAGATATTGAACTAGTAGATGCCGACGTTAACAAACCGGCTTCTTTCACCGAATCCAGTGAGCGCGCTTTAGGTAATTACAATGGAGAAAGCATCAGCGGTTCCTGGTCAAAACTGGATGACAACTGGAAAAACTGTTTCGCCATTATTGAAGACGCCAATCTTGTCGTAGAAGGAATCCGTTCTAGCGAGTTGTTCCAAGAAGGAAATCCGGCACGCAACAAGATGGCTAATTTCTTGGGTGAGGCACTCACCATCCGTGCTATGGTCTATTTCGACCTTGTAAAAAACTATGGAGACCTGCCAATGAAATTCGAAACGACCAAGGTAGACGGTTCCAATTTATATGTAACCAAAAGCGACCGAGACGACATCATGGAACAATTGCTGAGCGACTTGGAAGAAGCTGCAAACTATCTCCCTTGGGCAGGCGAATCCGGCTATACGACCGAACATGCCACTGCAGGTTTTGCTCACGGCTTGTTCGCCCGCATCGCCCTTGCCAAAGCCGGCTACAGTATCCGCGAATCCTCCAAACCCGGCTATGAGACACTTGCCGGCTCTGACGGTACATACCCTACCCAACGCCCAGGAGAAGCAGAAAGAAAACTGTTGTATGAACGTGCACTGAAACATCTGACAGCTGTTATTGGAAGCGGTGTACACAAGTTGAATCCTTCGTATGCAGACCAATGGTTCCAAGTAAACCAGCGGAAATTGGACAATACTTATAAAGAAAACCTATACGAAGTAGCACACGGTCTGAATAAATCCGGAGAAATGGGATATACCATTGGCGTGAGAATCAGCGGTGCAAGCAGCTACTACGGTGCTAAAGGAAACTCAAGCGGAAAAGTGAAATTAACCGCTCCGTTCTTCTGGTCATTCGACCACTCTGACCTGCGTCGTGACATCACATGTGCCACTTATGAACTCAAAGAAGAAAACGGGCACATCAAAGAAAATATGCAGAAAAACGCCCCATTCGGTATCTATGTAGCAAAATGGGACATCCGCAAAATGAACGACGAATGGCTGAATGCTGTCCGTGCGAGCGATGCAAAAATTGGATATGGCATCAACTGGATTGCAATGCGTTATTCCGACATACTATTAATGTATGCTGAAGTTATGAACGAACTGTATGGAGCTGATGCAGCCAATCCATTGGGTGGAACTGCCATGACAGCCCGTACCGCACTGACAGAAGTTCACAGCCGCGCGTTCGACAACAAAGCCAATGCACAAGCGTATGTAGCTGCTATCTCATCAGGTGACGATTTCTTCAACGCCATTGTGGATGAACGCGCATGGGAATTTGCCGGAGAATGTGTCCGCAAATATGACTTGATTCGTTGGGGATTACTCTCTAAGAAGATCGACCAATTCAAAGAAGACTACCGCCAACTCACTACCATAGCTCCCAAATACATATTCTATAAGATGAAAGCCGATGATGAATATTCCATCGACATGAGTAGTATTTGCTGGTATGAATATCCCTCCTTTGTCAGCGAAATCAATAACGAATTGGATGTCAAGAATGCCATAAAGAACGCCGCAGATCCCAACTGGAAATACGTTCCGGGCTGGGGAACTTTCCCAAATGGAAAGATAGAGAAAGACGCAACTACAAAGCAAGAAGTGTTCAAAGAGGACGGAAGCACCTCCAACGACTCCAACCTTTCGGGATTAACGGACTATGTTAGCACAGGTCTGAACAAGACCGTAAAAAACAGGCATTTGATTCCACTAGGTAGTAAAACGATTTCAGAATCAAACGGAACATTAGCCAATTCATACGGATTCTAATTGATAAAAAAGATTATTATGAAAATTAGTACAAATATACACACGCTATTAAGCATCATTTGCTTAACAGTTATTTCATTTTCGTCTTGCGACAAAAGTAATGACTGGAGTTCGGACGAACGATACAACCGCTTATTCCGCAGCAACAATCTTGCGGTTACTCCCCAAACATTCGAAGCAGAGGTTATTTGGAACGCAACTCCCAACACCGACTACTATATCATAGAGGTAAATAAAAACGAATTTACAAATGACGAACTGCAAGAAGGCTCTATCATCTACGGAGAAGACAAAGGCATTACAAGCAGCCCTTACAGTATCACAGGACTAGAAGAGCAAACGACGTATTACTTGCGTCTGCGTTCCTGTTCCGAATCTGCCCAACCGTCTAAATGGTGCACTTTGGAGGATGGCACTTTCACCACGAAGAGCGAACAAATTATCGAAAGCAGCAGCAACGTGACCAGCAAGAACGCCACCATCCATTGGACTGCAGGAGTGGACGTTACCCACTTCCTCATCGAATCTACCGAAGAGGAGACACGCCGCGACATCACCGCCAACGAGAAGAATGCTGGTCAAGCTACGTTGACAGGACTCAAAGCTGCCACCACTTACAAAGTTTCTATCTATAACAATCAGAAGTTGAGAGGAAACTGTAAATTTGAAACAACAGAAGACTTTCCGGAAGGATACAACATAGCCAACCTGAAAGAGGGCGATGATATTGATGCGGTTCTTGCCGAACAACAAGGAGATGTAGTACTCGTCTTCCCTGCTGGAAGCACTTTCGAACGTACGGAAAAACTCAGCATTCCCGCATCGGTAAATGCAATTATCTTCTGGGGCGCCTCCGGTGGGACACAGCCTAACTTCAAGCCCAAAGAAGTGACAGCCACAGAAAATACGACTTCTATCAAGTTTTATAACATGAACCTCTACAACAACGGTAAGAGTGGCGACTATATGATTAATCAGGATGCCATGACAACGGATGTAAACATCTCTTTCGACAAATGCAACGTATCCAAAACTCGTGGTATATTGCGTGTGCAAGGCGGCGGATATCATATCGCTTTGCGGGGATCATAGGCTTTATATGAATGACTTTTCCGCAAAAATGTTTTCGAAGTACGGCT
>OLRU01002040.1_pt1 | contig 15053 bp, 10 predicted proteins | sample 1672961 | NCBI WGS metagenome assembly OLRU01 (sample SAMEA3136741, study PRJEB25190) | human gut metagenome | biome: human gut; feature: human-associated habitat; material: faeces | place: Austria | collected 2013 | reverse complement strand
CGGCTCTATACACCAAAGCAAAATTTATACCTGCAATAAATGTGAATATAGTCATGACATATTCTGTGTAAGAGGAGTTCCAAAAATTTATACCGGCTTGTTTGGTCGAAAATCCACCTGTTGCCATAACGCAAAATGCTTGACAGATAGCATCGAAAAGATTCATGGGACCCAACCACAATAGGAGACAGAGGATAATGGTGAGTATGATATATACACTCCATAATTTTTTTGCTGTTTCTCCTATTTTAGGCCTTAATTTTTCGGTTGTTATACCGGTCACTTCGGAATTAAATAAGAGTAATCCACCCTGATGGTTAAGCATGGGCAGTATGGCGATTGTTAACAAGATGATCCCCATTCCTCCGATAAATTGCATGAAACTACGCCAAAAGAGAATGCCATGAGGAAGAACGTCTATGTTTTCTATAATGGAAGCTCCTGTAGTTGTTAAACCGGATACTGTTTCGAAAATAGCATCTGTAATACTCAAATGATTGGGCATTAAGCAAAATGGGAGCATTCCGAAAGCCGAGAAGAAAAGCCATATAGAAGTTACCAGTAAATAACTTTCACGCTTTCCTACGTCGTTACGGGAGTTCCTGAAAATGTAGAATAATATACCACCTGCGATTGCAGTTATTGATGCCGACTTAATAAAAGCCGGCGCATCTCCTTCTCCATAAATAAGAGCTACGACAAACGGAACAAGCATGAATACAGATTCCATGCATAGTAATATTCCGATGAATTTCAGTATGACATGAAAGTTAATTTTGGGCATGATATTCCTAATTGAAAAGCTTCTCTATTTTATGTAGTGCTGTGTCGAGACAGAAAATAACGACGTGATCATTCGGTTGTATCCATGTGTTTCCGGTTACGACCATGCCGTGTCCGTTACGAACCAATCCGCCGATTGTTAAATCGGACGGGAGTTTTAGGTCTTTTACTGCGGCTTTGGTAATTTTTGAATTTTCTTTTGCTACCAATTCTACGACTTCGGCATCGGATAATGCGAGGCATTTAGCATTTGAGGAGTCTTCGTCGAGCAATAGTTGGAAGATGCGGCTGGCCGCTAATAATTTTTTATTGATGATATTCCCTATATTTAGTCGTTCTGCGGTAGAGATGAACTGGATATTTTCGACTTCGGCAATAGTCTTTTTTACCCCTAATTCTTTGGCGGTTAAACAGGCTAATATATTTGTCTCGGAACTATCGGTTAATGCTATAAATGCATCCATGTCACGGATTCCTTCTTCTTTCAAAAGATCCACATTGCGTCCGTCTCCTTGAATAATGATTATATCGTTCATGTATTCGGCTAATTTATAACTTTTTTGCTTGTCGCATTCGATGAGTTTTATTGCCATATTATCAGGCGCGTAACTCGATATGCGTATAGCGATACGGCTGCCTCCCATGATCATTATTTTGTGAATTTCGGCTTCTGTTTCACCTGAGAGTTTCTGAATTTCTTGTATATGATTAGGAGTCGTGGTAAAGTATGCGATGTCTCCTATCTTTATTTCGTCGTTTCCTCTTGGAATAATAGTTTCATGTATACGTTTGATGGCCGCGATGTGAAATTGGCTTTCGGCTGTTGTAAGTTCATAGAGTTTTTTATTCAGAATTTTAGCGTTGTCGTGTAATTTTACACTTAGTACGATTAATTCTCCATTACAAAGTTCAAACCAGTTGCGTGTCCATGTGTGTTTTAACGCAGTTATTACTTCTTCTGCGGCCAGTTTTTCGGGATATATCAGTTCATTTACTCCCAGATTTTCAAAGAAGTCTTTGTTCTCAGGTAAAAGGTATTCATAGTTATCCACTCTTGCCAGAGTTTTTTTCGCGCCTAGTTTCGATGCCATTGTACATGCCATGATATTACGTGACTCGAAAGGCATGACAGCAATAAATAAATCGGCTTTATATACTTGGGCTTGTTTTAATGTTTGGAATGCAGTAGGATTCCCGATGACAGTCATTAAATTATAATTGGCATCGAGTTCTCGTAGCTTTTCCTCGTCATTGTCGATTAGAATAATATCCTGCTCTTCACGGGATAGCAGTTTTGCCAAATGCGTTCCAACCTCTCCGGCTCCAGCAATGATTATTTTCATAATTATTAGTTCTCTTTTATTTCTATGATTTACCAATTACCAATAATTACCTCGTAGATATTTCCTTCATCTATACCACATAGCTGGTGCAGCTCTTTAACTGTCCCCTGTGCTATGAATTTATCGGGGATTCCTAATCGTTTTATATGGGGTGTATATCCATTGTCGGACATGAATTCTAATACAGCGCTTCCGAAGCCTCCTGTTATGCTTCCATCTTCTACGGTTATGATTCGCCTATATTTTTGGGCTACTTCGTGAAGAATATCTTCGTCAATAGGCTTGACAAAAATCATATCGTAGAAAGCTGCTTTTACACCTGTCTCCCGGGCTCGCTCTACGGCTTGCCGTGCCGCGATACCCGCAGTCCCGATACTCAGTACGGCTATCTCATTTCCGTCATAGAGCTTGCGACCTTTCCCGATAGGAATTTCGTGCATAGGGCATTCCCAATCGACATGACTTCCGCAACCGCGAGGATAGCGAATGGCAAACGGCCCACGGTCGGATAGTTGTGCTGTGTACATGAGATGTCGCAGATAATGTTCGTCCATAGGTGCAGCAATAGTCATATTGGGTATGCAACGCAAATAGCACATATCGAATGCACCGTGATGGGTAACCCCGTCTTCTCCCACGAGTCCAGCGCGGTCGATACAAAATGTTACCGGTAAGTTTTGTATGGCGACATCGTGAATGACTTCGTCGAATCCTCTTTGGAGAAAAGTCGAATAGATGCTGCAAAATGGTTGCAATCCTTCTTTGGCCAAACCAGCGGCGAAGGTGACGGCATGTTCTTCGGAGATACCGACATCAAAAGACCTTTCGGGAAATTTCTCCATCATGAAACAGGTGGAACTTCCCGTTGGCATTGCAGGTGTGATAACTGTTATTTTATCGTTTTTTTTAGCCAATTCGACAAGCGTGAGTCCGAATACATCTTGAAATTTAGGAGGTTTTTGCTCTTCTGTTACGGTAATTCTATCGCCCGTTTCTGGATTAAAACAGCCCGGAGCGTGCCAAATAGTCGGTTCTTTTTCGGCCGGAGCATATCCTTTCCCTTTGATCGTACGTAGGTGAAGTATTTTCGGACCGGTCATATCTTTTATATCGTTGAGTTTATTGACGATATTAACCACATTGTGCCCGTCTATGGGACCGAAATATCGTATATTTAAACCTTCGAAAATGTTTTGTTGCTTGGTTAGCAAAGCTTTTAGGCTATTGTTGAAACGTAAAATGGCCCCCCTGTGTTCATCGTCTATCAGATTTAGCTTACGTAGGGTACGATAAGCATCGTATCTGAGTTTATTATAGCTTTTCGATGTAGTGATGTTTACTAGATATTCGTTTAGCCCTCCGACATTATGGTCGATTGCCATATCGTTGTCGTTCAGTATGATGAGCAAGTTGTTGGGACTGATGGATGCGTTATTCAATCCTTCGAAAGCTAATCCTCCGGCAATGGATGCATCTCCGATGACAGCAATGACTTTTCTTTCTTTTTGTTCGTGTTTCAGTTGTGTAGCAATGGCCATGCCTAATGCTGCTGATATGGAATTAGATGCATGCCCGGCAATGAAAGCGTCGTATTCGCTTTCGGCTGGGTTTGGAAATCCACTCAATCCGTTGAGTTTACGACAAGTATAAAACCTGTCACGTCTTTCAGTTAAAATCTTATGCCCGTAGGCTTGATGTCCCACGTCCCAAACTATGCGGTCGTATGGAGTGTCGAATACATAGTGCAAGGCCACGGTCAGTTCCACGGCTCCCATGCTAGACCCAAAATGTCCCGGATTATGGGCAAGAGTATTGATAATGAAATGCCTGATTTCGTCACACACTTGGGGTAGCTCGCTAACCTGTAATTTTCGTAAATCGGCGGGTGTGTTTATTTGTTTCAGTAGTTCTGTATTGTCGGGGTTCATTTTTAGTTTCTTTTACGTAAATACAATGGTACTATTTACCTTTACTCTCTTGCTTCCATCGTTTGTAGAGTGGAACGAATACAATGATTCCCGAAGCAATGATAGCGAACAGAGCTTGCCCGTCGATGCCTCTTCCCCTAATTAGAAGAACGCATAAGAATACCCATAATAAGGCTATGCATGAAATACGGAACGTATTATATTTTCTCATGTTAATCCATAGGTTTGTTAGTGCGCTTATATACACACCTAAGTTAACCTACAAATATAAATATTCTTTTGCAATCCATGAAAATATTGTATCAATTTCATTTTATAAAGTTGGGGAGGCAGGGAGCGAGTGAAATGAAAAAGGCTTGCGTTAAGCAAGCCTTTTTATGATTTTGAGTTATTCTATGTTTTTCCTCACTTGGGTGAGATATTCTTTCATTTTTATAGAATCTTTACGCTCGATAATATCGAGGAGAGACGATAACTGCTTCTGTATTCCCCGCACTTGGTCGGGGGTATTGGGATTGAAAAGAATTTCGGTTAGCAGGTAGTCGTCTTCCGAAAGTAACCCTCTTGCTATGTCCATATGTTTTTTGAATGTCGTGCCGGGAGCCTCTTGATGTTTCATAATCGAGGCGAACACCAACGTCGAAGTGAATGGAACCGAGAGTGAATAAGCTATGGTTTCGTCATGCTCTTTAAAACTGTATTCGAATATATTCAATCTCAGTCGCTGGTAAATATCCTTGAAAAAGATTTTGCCCATGTGGTCACCTTCGGTAATGATGATTGTATTTTGCGTACTTAGGTCGCTCAAATTAGCGAACGTCGGTCCGAACATAGGGTGTGTCGATACGAATGGGTGTCGGGCTTGGGCATAAAATTCGGGTAATCCGGTCTTGACCGAAGCAATATCCGATAGGATTGTGTGAGCCGGTAAATAGGGAAGAACGGTTTGAAACGCTTCTATCGTATATTTTACGGTTGCCGCATTGATGACTAAGTCGGGAGTAAAATCTTGTATTTCTTCTGGCCGGGTCATTCGCAAAGTATTGAATGCGAATCTCAGTCGATGAGGGTCTATGTCGTATAGGGCGATTTCATGGTCGAAACTGAGTACATCGGCAAAGAAAGAGCCCATTTTTCCGGCTCCGAGAATTACTATTTTCATCGTTTTTATTTATTAATAATATCCATTTGTTGATGTACCGATTCTTCGTGAATGGCTTGCATCACTTCTTTCATAAATTCTCCGCTCATTCCCAATTCAACGGCTTGTGCCATGCGTTTTTGTAGGATTTCGTCATAGCGGTTAGTTTGCAGCACGGGCATACTGTGCTCTTTTTTATATTGCCCGATTTCTCTGGATATGCGCATGCGTTTGGCTAACAGTTCGAGCAGTTGATTGTCGAGGTTGTCTATTTGGTGACGTAGTTCCGATAGGTTTTCTGTCGTCTGTGTGGTCTCTCGTATTACCAACATGTTGAGGATATAGTCCAGAGCGTCGGGGGTCACTTGCTGGTTTTTATCGCTCCATGCACAATCGGGGTCGCAATGGGATTCAACGATTAGTCCGTCGAATCCCAGATCCATCGCTTGTTGGCTCAATGGAGCTACAAGTTCGCGTTTACCGCCGATGTGGCTAGGGTCGCAAAAAATAGGAAGATTGGGGAGACGGCGACGTAGTTCGATAGGAATGTGCCATTGAGGCATATTGCGGTACAACTGTTTGTCGTAGCTGCTAAACCCTCGGTGTATGACAGCCAGTCGGTGGAGACCGGCGTTATAAATGCGTTCGACGGCCCCTATCCATAGTTCTAGGTCGGGATTTACCGGATTCTTGATGAGTACCGGAATGTCTACACCTTTCAGTGCGTTGGCTATTTCTTGAACCGCAAAGGGATTGGCGGTCGTGCGTGCTCCGATCCATAAAATGTCGATACCATGTTTTAATGCTTCGAATACGTGCCGTTCAGTGGCAACCTCTGTTGCCGTGTACATACCGGTTTCTTCTTTGACGTGTTTTAACCAAGCAAGGCCTTCTACGCCTATACCTTCGAATCCGCCCGGTTTGGTACGAGGCTTCCATATACCTGCACGAAATATTTTAATGCCGCGCTCGGCGAGGCTTTTCGCTGTGGTCATTACTTGCTCTTCGGTTTCGGCGCTACATGGGCCGGCTATGATAATAGGGCGTTTAGAGTCTATTCCGGGAAGTAAAATTGATTGTAAATCTTCCATAATGGTATTGTTATTTATTTGATTTGATTTTTTCTATACGGTGTAACGCTTCTTGCATCTTTTTTTCGGGGGCGCAAAGCGAAATGCGAATATATCTGTTCCCTCGACTTCCGAAAATGAATCCCGGAGTAATGAAGACGTGCGCGTTGTATAATATTTCGTCGGCTAACGATTCGGCATCTGTTGCACTATCGGGAATTTTTCCCCATACGAACAATCCTGCTTGTGACGGATCATAACTGCAACCGAGAGCTTTCATGATTTTTTCTGCGATATCACGTCGGTTACGGTACACTTCGTTTAATTGGTCATACCATTCTTGACCGCATGACAATGCTTTTGTCGCAGCCATTTGTAGCGGACGGAACATTCCTGAATCGATATTACTTTTCACTTTCAAAATCCATTCGATAAATTGAGGGTTGGAAGCAAGCATACCGATTCGCCAGCCGGACATGTTGTGAGATTTGCTTAAAGAATTCATTTCGATACAAATGTTCTTAGACCCGGGGACAGCTAGTATACTCATCGGATTGTCGTTGAGAATGAAACTGTACGGGTTGTCGTTCACGATGATTATGTTGTGACGCTTCCCGAAATCCACCAGCTTGGTAAACAATTCCATAGATGCTTTGGCTCCCGTAGGCATATTGGGATAGTTGACCCACATTAACTTTATACGATCGAGCGGTAACGACTCTAATTGCTTGAAGTCGGGTCGCCAATGGTTATTTTCGTCGAGGTCGTAGGTGAAAATTTCGGCTTCGGCCAGTCGGCTGACGGAACTATATGTGGGGTATCCCGGATTGGGAACCAATACCCCGTCTCCGGCATTGAGAAATGCCAAACTGATGTGCAATATACCCTCTTTGGACCCTATAAGGGGTTGTATTTCTTTTTGAGGATCGAGTGTTACATTGTACCATCTGTTATACCAATCGGCGAAGGCTCGGCGTAGTTCGGGTATGCCTATGTAAGGTTGGTATCCGTGAACATCAGATTTCCGGCTCTCCGTACACAGGGTTTCAATCGTTTCGGGGTGGGGCGGCCTGTCAGGCCCGCCTATGCCCAGATTGATAATATCCAAACCGCGGGCATTTAGTTCGGCTATTTCTTTCAACTTTTTTGAGAAGTAGTATTCGCTTATGTTATTTACCCGATTAGCGGGTCTGATATTATTAAAGGGGTTGATTGAATTCTGCATATTCTCCGAGTATTTTAAAGTCTTTTGTTAAAGGTCTTATTGCTTCGTTTGTATCGAGTGAAATTATCGAATGTAAGGTCTATATAAAATCGGTATTCCCATTCTTTCCCGATAATGGGCATGGACTGTATTTTGGATAAGTTGATGTCATAGAAAGAGAGTATGGTGAGTACTTTTGATAAACTGCCTTGTGTATGTGGTAAACTGAAAACAAGTGAAGCTTTGTTTATGCGTTTGCCTGCTATTAAAATTTCACGGTGAAAAGGATCGGCAAGAATTAGAAAACGAGTGAAATTTCGTTTGTTGGTTTCGATACCTTCTGCCAAGATATTCATGTTATAAATTTCGGCAGCCAGTTTACCACAAATGGCGGCATGGCCCGAAAGATGACGGTGCGAAATTTCTTGGGCACTACCGGCCGTATCGTCTTTTTCTACGACTTTCATTTTAGGGTGAGCTTGTAAAAAATCACCGCATTGCATTAATGCCATGGGGTGAGAGTTCACTTCGAGTATATCGTCCATAGTTTCTCCCGGTAGTGCGGCCAGTACGTGGGAAATACGCAATTTATATTCTCCTATGATACTTAATTCACTTTTTCGTAATAGTTCGTGATTCTGTAAAAGGCTGCCTGCAATGGTGTTTTCAATGGCAATGATGCCCAATAAAGAACGGTCGTTGTTCATGCGGTCGAACATTTCGGGAAATGTCGAGCAGGGAACCGTTTCTATTTCTTCTTCCCCGAAATAAGCTCGGGCGGCGGCCTCGTGGTAGCAACCGGCTATGCCTTGTATGGTGACTTTTTTATTCATAAGCAAGATAAATAAAAAATCCCGTTCGTATTGAACGGGATTTTATCATAAGTTTCTTAATTGTTTTCTATTTCTTTTTTTGCATAAAACCCCGTTTCTATTTTTCTCCAAAATAAAAATAAAAGTAAAAGTAATATGCAAAATCAAAATTCTTCATTGCCTATCAAATATGAGTTTGATGTTGCAAATGTAATGAAATCATTTTTGAATCCAAACAAATAGTTATATATTTTTGAATAAAACGAGATTTTTTTTATCACATCGTTTTATATATGGTATTTGAAACTTGCTTTATATGTGACGAATAGGAGAAAATTTTGCATAACGGCGATGTCTACGGATTTTTTCGCTATCTTTGTCGTGAATGTAAAGGTAGGTTGAGCCGGGCATGACTAAATAAATTGGTTTCCATCTTCGGTTACACTATCTTTGAAGTACAAATAATTATGTATTTATGGAAACTTCGGAATTAACACTTTTTTCTGCAATGCGTGAGTCTTTTTGTACGGCAGTGGAGAAGGCTCGTGCAGAGGCAATGTCCTTGACCGATATGTATGTGCAGGTGAAATACGATGAACAGTTGTTTTCGGTATTTGATGATACTGAAAGTATATTGGTGCAATCGGTAATTGATGGATTGGACGAGTGGCGAGATTCCAGTGGAGAACGTTCGGATGCTGCGATAATTGCTTTTCTGAGGAAGGTGTTGAGTCATGAAGATGTGAATCATGCTTTACATTCGCTGGATATTATACCACCTTTTTCTGTCGTGTTGGTAGATAATGAGATGGAGCCCGTCGCCGATTTGATTACGTTGGACGATGAGAATATCTATTTGCACGATGATTTTTGGGAAAAAATGGATAAAGAGCTTGACGATTTTTTTGAACAATTGATGTCCGATACGAAATAAGGTGGGGTATTGGGGGTCAAAGGAGGCTGCTCTTGCGGAGTGGAAAGTCTTTTCACGATATAGGTAGAAAGAAAAAAATTAATAATAATTTGATTATCGAAAGATAAGCACTAATTTTGCGCTCTCAAATTTGCACGCTTTTTGTGGAAAGTTGAGAATAAATTTGTGAGTCTAATTTAATAAAATCATAAGAATGAACGTTTCGCATCAAAACACTGACAACCTGAATGCCGTGATTTCGATTGAAATTTCAAAGGCTGACTATCAGGAAAAAGTAGACAAATCTCTTCGTGCTTATGGGCAAAAAGCGAATATTCCCGGATTCAGAAAAGGGAAAGTTCCTTTTAGTATGCTCATGAAGATGTTTGGAAAATCGGTTCGAGTTGAAGAAATTAATCGTTTGGTTTCCGAGTCTCTGTACAATTATATTCGTGATAATAAGCTCAATATCTTGGGCGAGCCGATGACCGCAGAAGATATGACTGTCGATTTGGATACACAAGACGATTTCACGTTCCGTTTTGATGTGGCATTAGCCCCCGAATTGAATGTAAAGGTCGATAAAAAAATAAAAGTACCTTATTATACGATTACTGTCGATGATGACATGGTAAAACGTCAGAATGAATCCTTTTTGTCACGTTTCGGTAAACAGATTTCGGTAGATGAGTCTACTGATGAAAGAGACCTTATCAAAGGTTCGATGGTAGAAATGGTAAAAAAAGGGACTCCGGTAGAGGGGGGAATTACGGTCGAAAGCACCATCGTTTCTCCTGCATACTTCAAGAATGACAAGGAAAAAGCTAAGTTTGCCGGCGTGAAGAAGGGTGACAAAGTGATGTTCAATCCTTCGAAAAGTTGTGATGCTTCGGTCGCAGAACTGGCCTCTATGTTGAATATCGATAAGGAAAAAGCTGCCAATGTGACATCGAATTTCGAGATGACAGTGACAGATATCACACATTTGCAACCTGCCGAATTGAATCAAGAATTATTTGACAATGTATTCGGTAAAGATGTTGTAAAAACAGAAGAGGAATATTTTACTAAACTTCGTGAAATGATAGCGCATCAATTGGTTCCTGAAAGCGATTATAAATTTTCGATTGATGCACGTGCTGCGATAGAAAAGGCCGTAGGTGAATTTGATTTGCCCGATGCATTTTTGAAACGTTGGTTGTTGGCTACCGATAAAAATCGTAAAGCTGAAAATATCGATGAGGATTTTACGAAGATGGTTCCCGATTTGAAATGGCAGTTGATTAAAGAACAAATCGTAAAACAATTCGATATTCATGTCGATGATGCCGATTTGTTGGCTTTGGCAAAACGGGTAGCGGCAAGTCAGTTCGCACAATATGGTATGACAGGTGTCCCCGATGATGTTCTCGAACGTTATGCTAAGGAAATGTTATCGAGCAAAGAGTCTCGCTCGCGTCTTATTGACCAAGCTACGGAGCAGAAGATTCAAACTGCCATTAAGGAGTCTGTAACGCTTACGGCCAAAGAAGTGACGATGGATAAATTCCAGAAAATGTTTGAAGTTGCCGAGTAATAAAATCGATATAATTATCGATAGCCCCGAGACGTAATGGCTTCGGGGCTTTTCATTGTTTGAAATCTTCCAATATAGTTAATTGATGCTTGTAGTTCGGTTGATGTATTATTTTTTGTGAAGATATTGGCAAAAAAGACCGGGCAGCAGAATTTTATTTGGGGTATAATTGTTTTTATTTATATCTTTGACTAAAAATAGGGATTAAAAAACAATCTAAAAACGATATAATTATGACTAATGATTTTAGAAAATATGCGGTAAAACATTTGGGTATGAATGGACTTGCCCTTGATCAATATGCGCAGTTTACCAGTAGCTATCTTTCCCCTTCTATTATGGAGGAGCGCCAACTGAATGTAACCCAGATGGACGTGTTTTCGCGTTTAATGATGGACCGTATAATCTTTTTGGGAACTCCTATCGATGATTATACATCGAATGTTATAGAAGCACAGTTGCTTTATCTCGATTCTGCCGACCCGGGTAAAGATATATCTATTTATTTCAATACTCCCGGAGGGTCGGTATATGCCGGGTTGGGTATCTACGATACCATGCAGTTCATAAGCAGTGATATTTCTACGATCTGTACAGGTATGGCCGCCTCGATGGGCGCTGTATTGTTGGTTGCAGGGACAAAGGGAAAACGTTTTGCTTTGAAACATTCCCGGGTTATGATACATCAACCGATGGGAGGAGCACAAGGACAAGCCTCCGATATAGAGATTACGGCAAGGGAGATACAGAAACTTAAAAAAGAACTCTATACCATTATAGCCGATCATTCGGGAAACTCGTATGAGCGTGTGGAGAAAGATTCCGATCGTGATTATTGGATGACTGCTCTTGAAGCCAAAGAATACGGTATGATTGACGACGTATTGGTAAAATCTATGAAATAATATTCTAGGAATGGCTAAGGGCGAAAAGTGTAGTTTTTGCGGAAGAGGAGAAAATGAGGTAAGATTGTTAATGCCGGGGCGTGACGGTTGCATTTGCGACGAGTGTGCCGAGCAAGCCTATCTCCTTTCCGAAGAATATTTGCATAAAAAGAAAAAAGCGAGTTCCAAATGGACCGTATCCCGAGAGGATTTACCTAAACCGGAAGAGATAAAAACATTTCTCGATCAGTATGTTATCGGGCAGGACGATGCCAAGCGTTATTTGTCGGTTTCGGTCTATAACCATTATAAACGTGTTTTGCAGGTAGCCGATAATGATGATGTTGAGATTGAGAAATCGAATATTATTATGGTCGGCCCTACCGGAACCGGAAAGACCTTGTTGGCGAAGACGATTGCTCGTTTATTGAAAGTTCCGTTTACGATTGTCGATGCTACTGTCTTGACCGAGGCCGGTTATGTGGGCGAGGATATCGAAAGCATTTTGACCCGTTTGCTGCAAGTTGCCGATTATGATGTCGAGGCGGCTGAGCGAGGTATTGTGTTTATCGACGAGATCGACAAGATTGCTCGTAAAAGCGATAATCCTTCGATTACCCGTGATGTCAGCGGCGAGGGTGTACAGCAAGGTTTGTTGAAATTATTGGAGGGTTCTATCGTAAATGTTCCGCCGCAAGGCGGGCGTAAACACCCCGAGCAGAAAATGATACCAGTGAATACAAAGAATATTTTGTATATTTGTGGTGGGGCTTTCGACGGGATAGAACGCAAAATCGCCATGAGGTTGAACACCCATGTCGTAGGTTATAATGGAGGTGGTAGCAATGGTCGTATAGATCGGGAAAATCTGTTACAGTATATTGCACCCCAAGATTTGAAATCGTTTGGTCTTATTCCTGAAATTATAGGACGATTGCCCATTTTAACCTATTTGCAACCTTTGGACAAGGCTGCGCTACGGAGAATTCTGGTAGAGCCTAAGAATTCGATTATCAAACAATATATCAAACTTTTCGAAATGGACGGAGTGAAACTTTCGTTTGATGGGGATATGCTTGATTATGTTGTCGAAAAGGCCGTAGAGTTCAAGTTGGGAGCCCGAGGATTGCGTTCTATTGTCGAAACGATTATGATGGATGCTATGTATGAAACGCCTTCTTCGACAAAAAAGAAATTACATATAACACGTAGCTATGCAGAAAAGAAGTTAGAAAAAGCAAAACTATTGGCAGTATAAGAAAAAACAGCAAGAAAAAATTTGGTAATTAAGAGGAGTTGTTTATAAATTTGTTTGACCGATAAAGGTCGGCGAATATACATAACGAGAAAGAGAGTAACCGTATGGCAAAAGAAGTAAATTTGACTGAGGAACTGAAAAGGAATTTCGGATTCGATACATTTAAGGGAAATCAGGAAGCGATTATCAGAAATTTGCTTGCCGGGAATGATACATTTGTATTGATGCCTACCGGAGGAGGGAAGTCGCTTTGTTATCAATTGCCGTCGCTGATTCTTGACGGTACTGCGATAGTTATTTCGCCTTTGATTGCATTGATGAAGAATCAGGTCGATGCTATGCGGAATTTCAGTGCCGAAGATGGTGTCGCTCATTTCATAAACTCCTCTTTGAACAAAACTGCGATAGACCAAGTAAAAACCGATATTTTATCGGGGAAAACCAAATTGTTATATGTTGCTCCTGAATCCTTGACGAAGGAAGAAAACATTGATTTTCTTAAACAGGTGAATGTGTCGTTTTATGCGGTAGATGAAGCCCATTGTATTTCGGAATGGGGACATGATTTCCGTCCTGAATATCGACGTATCCGACCTATTATTAATGAGATTGGCGTACGTCCTGTAATAGCTCTTACCGCGACTGCGACTCCGAAAGTCCAGCATGATATACAGAAGAATCTGGGCATGTTGGAAGCTACTGTATTTAAGTCGTCATTTAATCGTCCTAATCTTTATTATGAGGTTCGCCCGAAAACAGCGAATATCGATAAAGACATTATTAAATATATAAAATCTCAGGAGGGTAAATCGGGTATAATCTATTGTTTGAGTCGAAAGAAAGTAGAAGAACTGGCAGAATTGTTGCAGGTAAACGGAATTCGTGCGTTGCCATATCATGCCGGAATGGACTCTGCGACTAGGACTCAGAATCAAGATGCATTCTTGTTGGAGAAAATAGATGTTATCGTTGCCACGATAGCCTTTGGTATGGGGATTGATAAGCCCGATGTCAGGTATGTCATACATTACGATATACCCAAAAGTCTGGAAGGTTATTATCAAGAGACGGGACGAGCCGGTCGAGATGGAGGAGAAGGTCAGTGTATAACTTTTTATATCAATAAAGATTTACAGAAACTCGAAAAGTTCATGCAGGGAAAACCCATTGCCGAGCAAGAGATTGGTAAACAGCTTTTGTTAGAAACTGCTGCTTATGCCGAATCTTCTCTTTGTCGTCGCAAGATTTTACTGCATTATTTTGGAGAAGAGTATGAGGAAGATAATTGTGGAAATTGTGATAATTGCCTAAATCCTAAAAAGCAAGTGGAAGCAAAAGATCAACTTTGTGCGGTTCTTGAAACTATTATTGCACTGAAAGAAAAATTTAAAGCCGAATATGTGATAGATGTCTTGTTAGGTAAAGAAACGAGCCAAATACTTTCGTATCAACATGAAGATTTAGAAGTGTTTGGAAGCGGACAGGGTGAAGATGAGCGCACGTGGAACGCCGTCATTCGACAAGCATTGATAGCCGGCTACATAGGTAAAGATATTGAGAATTATGGACTATTGAAGGTAACGAAGGCTGGGCATGCGTTTTTGAAGAATCCGGTTTCGTTTAAGATTGTCAAAGATGTCGATTTTGACGAGGTGGAGGAAGAAGTGCCTATGAAAGGTGGTGCTTCTTGTGCGGTCGATCCTGAGTTATATTCTATTTTGAAAGATTTGCGAAAGAAAATCGCTAAACGATTGGAACTTCCTCCGTATGTGATTTTTCAAGATCCTTCATTAGAAGCTATGGCGACAACCTATCCGATTACAATTGAGGAGTTACAAAATATTCCGGGGGTAGGAGCGGGTAAAGCGAAACGTTACGGAGAAGAGTTCGTTAAAGTCATCAAAGCTCATGTGGAAGAAAATGAAATTGAGCGTCCCGAAGATTTAAGGGTGCGTACGGTTGCCAATAAGTCGAAATTGAAAGTATCCATTATTCAGGCCATCGACAGGAAAATTGCACTTGATGAATTGGCCGAGTCGAAGGGCCTTGAATTTGGAGAGTTGCTCGACGAGATAGAGGCGATTGTTTTTTCGGGAACGAAAATCAAGTGGCTGCTCGACCATGTGGAGGGCGCACGAGAG
>OLRU01002033.1_pt1 | contig 15109 bp, 10 predicted proteins | sample 1672961 | NCBI WGS metagenome assembly OLRU01 (sample SAMEA3136741, study PRJEB25190) | human gut metagenome | biome: human gut; feature: human-associated habitat; material: faeces | place: Austria | collected 2013 | reverse complement strand
TTGGGTTAATTCAGGTTGTAAAACGAAGTCCCCTTGGGGACTGGGATATTTGAGAGAAGAGAGGTTGATGAGGCCTCTCTTGAAGTGTTGGGTAAAAATAAATAATAAGTTTTTAATATAGAATTAAGTGTTTAAGTACAATAATTTATAACTAATAAATGTAAATTGCAAGTAAAAGGAGAATAGTATGGCAATAGCAAAATGGTATAAAATCGATTTCCATACACATACACCGGAGAGTTATTGTTTTCCAGACAAAAATGTAACACCAAAAGAATGGCTACAAGCGGCTAAGGATTCAGGCATAAATGCAGTTGTAGTGAGTGATCATAATTCCGTTGGATGGATTGGAAAGATCGATCAAGAAAAATCTGCTTTTGAGGATAAAAATTTCAAAGTGTTTTATGGAATTGAATTATGTGTTTCATCGAATTTCACTCATTTTTTAATAATTTTTGATGATAAAATGACTGTAACAGAAATAGAAGATGCAGTTGTTAAATATATAGGATTAGATAGGAAATATTGGGCTGATACAACAGTTAATGTTTCTGAGGATAAGTTAAAAACATTATGTACCGAATTGGATGGGAAAATATTTGTAATACCGGCACATTTTGCATCTAATAAAGGTCTTGGAAAAAGTACAGAAAATGCAATAAAGAAATATAAAGATTTTTTATCATTTTCAGCAATAGAAGTAAGAAATGAAGAGGATGTTAGAGAGTATCAAAACAAACTAAATAATAAAGTTATTAATGAGGCAATTTTAATAACAGGATCAGATAATCCGTCGGATAAGGATGAAGCAAAACATTCAATTGAAGGGATTGGAAAGATGTTCACATGGGTTAAGTTATCCACATTGTCTTTTGAAGGACTTAGACAGGTTTTTATTGATCCAGAACATAGATGTATTAACTGGTTAGAACTTAAAGAAATTGGTCTTGAATTTGATCCTAATAAAATTACATATAATTATATAAGTGGCATAAATTTTGAAGGTATTTCACATATGTCTAAGATGGATATGAGATTTTCTCCTAATTTAAATTGTATTATAGGAGGGCGAGGAACAGGAAAATCTACTATTGTTGATACAATAAATTATGGTATTGGGAATGAACATGAACTTTCAAAATGTTCATTATTAGAAAAAACAATGACAAATGAAGGGAAAATTTCAACATATTTTAATTTCGGAACAGATAAACAGTATGTAGTAAATGCTTCAAGAAATAAAAAGGATATTGTAATACAAGTTGAAGATAGCAATGGTATTGTTGAATCACCACCGCAATTTAAGATAGATTTTTATGGACAAAAAGAAATATTTAATTTAATAGAGGAAGATGATAATATTACAAAGCAGCAAATAAGTCCATTGGTAAAGATGATTGATAATAAAATGGCTGCAGATATGTATTTATATGATGATGAAATAAATGAAGCAATTTCAGATATGCTAAAATATTCGGATGAATTTAAGAATAATAGAAAGAAAATAAATGAATTACCAACAATAAAAGCTGAAATTGAAAAGGCTGAAGTGATATTAAAAAAATTTAAAGCTAGCGGAATAGAAGAATCGAGAAAAGCGTTTGAAACGATTGATAATAAAATAAAAAATATTGAAAAACTGTTTGTATCAGAATTAAATAAGATAGATATTGCTATTGATAATTTTAAAGAACAGGATAAGCAATTGTTGAATCAACTAGAAGAACTGGATTTATGTGAGGAAAATATAATTGAAATCAATATATTGCAAAAATTAAAGGATAATAATCAAACTTATATTGAATTATTATTACAAAAAAGATGTTATATTGAAGAAATGAGAAATGAATATCAAAAATCATCTTCTTATGAAAAACGTGAGAAAATACATGATAAATATTTAAATGCATTAGAAACGGTAAAAAATACTGGAGGGGAAGATATCAATGCTATACAAGATCAATTGCAAAAGAATAAAAAAAGATGCAATGACTTGGTAACGCTGCAAAAAGAGCAAGATAATATTGAGATGAAAATTGATAAGAGCATAGAAACTTTTATTAATAAAAGACTTGATTTATCAAAGAAGAGACAATCAGTAATTACCGCCCTAAATTTGCAGAATATATCAATAAAAGTTATTCCATTAGGACATTTGACACGGTGGAAGGCTAATTTACAAAAAGAACTTGGAAAAGAAGGAACATTTGATAATTATTTTCAAAATTTGGTTGATAAAATTTTAACTAAAGATGATAAATGGGAAGAGTATAAAGCATTTTTAAAGTTTGTGTTAATTACAGATTCTGGAAATATTGAGGAATTGCTTAATGTTTCAACAGATGTACGTTTTACTAGGCTTTGGATAGATAAATATAATAATGATACTCTAAGTTCAATTATTAAAGTTATTCCAGAAGATAAATTGGAAATTAAAATTATAGATGAAAGGGGAGAAATTGATATAAATGAAGGTTCACCAGGACAGAAGAGTGCCGCAATACTTGCATTTATATTAAATAGTGGAGAAAACCCATTGATTATTGACCAACCAGAAGATGATTTAGATAATAGCCTTATTTATTCACTGGTTGTAAAATCCATAAGAAAAATGAAAACTAAGCGTCAAATTATTATAGTAACACACAATCCTAATATTCCAGTTCTAGGAGATGCAGAAGGTATTATTATTCTTGATCGTGATAACCAGGGAAAAGTTACTTTTAGAAAGAATAAAAAGACTGGTTGTATTGAAGAAAAACTAATCAGAGAAGGAATTTGTGAAATAATGGAAGGTGGAGAAGATGCTTTTCGTAAGCGAGAAAGAAAATATCAGTATAAATAATTTTTATATTAAGTATTAAAATTGTGCTGTAGATACATTATAGTGATTGATATACAAATGGTTATATGTTACTATTTATATACATTATTTGTCGCTTATTGTTTTATTTGGAACTTGGCTGAGTTGCATAAAGTTAAAATTCGAAACCAAAGGATTTGTTAAAAACATTGAGATTGATGGAGGCGCTGTGATGAACAGTCTGATTGTAACTTATATGTGGGTTCAGATGGAATATCCTACGGGTGTATTTGGGGTTCGTAGCCAGATGCTTACATGAAACAAAACAGACAAGAGAATAATAAAACGTAAATAAACGAAATTACACCTAGAGTTTTAACCTCTGAACCCCACCAATAGATTATTATTAATTTTGTGGATACAGAGCAAGAGTTTCAGACTTTTGAAAAAGGACTTCATTCATAACAATGAGAGGTGACAATAATATCTCTAAAGAGGAAAAATAACCGTTTTAGAGATATTATTTTTTGAATTATAAATACCAAAAGAAACTAGAATTTAATCGGAAAGGAAATAATAATAATGAATAATAAAGAAAAACTGGATACTATCAAAGATTTAATCAAGAATTCAACTAATATATCGCCAGACACATTTGCTACGGTAGTAAAGTCGTTCTGTGATAACATATTAGAATATGATTACAATGCATTTAAACACAGATATACAGATGAGTATTATGAATGTTATCTGATGGACAAGGTGTTGATAAGATGGAATCAGAACCTGAATCATTCGGCTGCTTTATCCAGATTATCAAATGATATCTGCTCTGATAGATGCAATTTTGAGTGGGGGATTTTATTGCATGGTGATGGAATCTGGCTTTTGAACAGGAATATACCAATTGGAAAAAGCAGTTTTGGAAGTAAAAGAACTGTGTTTAAATTGTCTTTTATAAGGAAAACAGATGTTGAATATCTTGAATTTTTTAAGGCGGATTATCTTCTGGGATATAATAATGCCATCTATTTCTTTAGAGATATAATTATTTATAAAAATACATTCTTTCCATCTGCTAAATGTAATAGCTGGGATGTTTACTGGAGCTGTAATAAGAGATTTTTTGCATATTATACATTACAATATAAAGGCAGTTACAGTGATGATGCTAAGTCATGCTACGAAAATATTACGCTTAATGCATATGAGGAATACATAAGAAAAAGCAGTAATATTAAAACTGCGAATACAGCAAAGAATCAATTCTTTTACATTAAGTCATTTATTCTTAGCCGGGCACATAATAAGAATTTTGATATTGGCAGCGGCGTGATTTTGAAGCGGTGTGAGGATATATTAATTGAACGCGACAGAGCTATGAAAACAGCTGATATCAAGAAGATAGTTAGGATTATTAAGCATATTGAGAGGCAGAGAAATGGCGTCAGGAATAAAGCGGTTTTCTTGATTTTGCTATGCTTTGGAATGGAGAGAAGGAGAATCTGCGAATTAAGATGGAGTGACATTGGCGATAATTGTCAGACTATTAAGATAGGAAACGGTAATAACAGCAGATTTATGGTTATGCCGGCAATTTTGCGCAATAGCATAAGAGAATTAATGGCGATGAAAACTAATAATGCTGAATACATTTTTGGTAATTCAAGAACACAGTGGTTAAAGCCGTTGCCAGAAGGTGGAATTAATGGCATTTTGGAAAGCATTAAGAATATTGACAGAGAGGACAGGTTTTATAATAATTTTTCTCCCGCTAATTTCAGAAAATGGTTATTCAGGTTTATGTTTTTAGAAAATAAACTGCCTTTACAAGATATACTTGTAACTATGAATATTCCTATATGTAATATTGTAAATTATATTTCGGATGATGAGATGATTGCTGGGTGTACGGATAGGATTGGAAATGGGGATGGCTATATCCTTGAGGATTGGTGTTGGAGGGCGTTGGAGGAGTATGAGAGGATCTAATTAACCGTGATAAGCAAATTAAAATAATTGACATTGACAAAAAATATTGATACCATATCAATGATGACTTTATATCATACCCATAGGGTGTCTGCTTACAGTATGTGGTGGATGGTTAGCCGTTGATATAATATCATCAAAAATGGAGAACTTGAAGTGATTTAGAGAGGATCTTAAGTGTATCCTCTCTATTTTCTTATTGTTTTATGTGGGTATCTATTATTAACATTGAGCCTGTATTTAAGGATAACATGTGGGGCGTAACCAAGTTAAGAACAGTATTTGGCAAGAACGAACTGTGGTATGTAGTTGACTGTGAACCGGGAGCATATCTTTATTGCTGATTATCAAGAGATGCCAGCAAAGAAGAGATAAGAGAACGCATTGAAAATAACACCATAACAGAAATCTTAATAAGATTGAAGTCAGCAAATGCGATTGCGTCATGGTAAAAGCCGGTACGATTCACGCTATCGGAGCAGAAATTCTTATATGTGAAATCCAGCAGAATTCAAACTGTACTTACAGAATGTATGATTATGACCGCAGGGACAAGTTCGGAAATAAACGCAAGCTGCATGTAGATAAGATTCTTGATGTTGTTGATACAGTTTCTTTCCGCTCTGTGATATTCACAGAAGGACATGGAACTATCTGTGTAGGAGAAGATGTTAAGGCATATAAAGCGGGTGATAGTTTCTATATAACTGCAGGTAATAAAACTGTGGAAATAGAGGGAAACGGGGTTGCTATTGTTACGAAGGTCTGATTAAGATGTGAGTATGTATTTGCTTAGTTCTAGTTTTGTTATGGACACAAAATAATGCATGAATTTTTAATTTAATATATGTGAAGTTGACCTCCGTTGGTGAAGCATTTGTTTTGCTGGCGGAGGTTTTTTGATATTCTGGAATGTGGTTTGTGATTGGGACAGAGGATTCGGGTAGAGAATTGTAATATTGATTGATAAATAGATTATAATATGCTATTATTTAGACAAGTCGGATTGTGAAAATAATTGTTTGGATTAATTCAAGGATACATAGGGTAAGGAGTAAGGTACTATGGGTAAGGTTGGGTTAATTCAGGTTGTAAAACGAAGTCCCCTTGGGGACTGGGATATATGATGGAGAGAGGTTGATGAGGCCTCTCTTAATGTGTTGTTATTATTAAATATAAAATTATTGAAAGAGTAAAAAAATTATATATTAAATATGATTATATAAAAAGGAGAATTTATGGCTTTTAAGACACGAAAAAAAGAAGAGTTTTCATATTCATCACCTCAAGAGATGTATCAAGATAATAAACTAAAAAAAATAATGGGACCATTAGATTATCAAGCAGTAATGCTGGATAAGTATATAGAAAATTATGATGAAAAGACGTTGGCATTAGAATTACCGACGGGAAGTGGTAAAACGTTAGTGGGATTATTAATAGGCGAATACAGAAGACGTAAAAATAAAGAAAAGGTGGTGTTTTTATGTCCTACCAATCAATTAGTTAATCAAGTAGTTGAACAATCAAATTTAAAATATGGATTAAAAGCAATTGCTTTCTGTGGAAAACAAAAGGAATATTCGCCAAAAGATAAGAGTAGTTTTCTAATGGCAGAAGCTATTGGGGTTACAACATATAGTTCGTTTTTTGCATTACATTCTTTTTTTGAGGATGTAGATGTCATAATAATGGATGATGTGCATTCTTGTGAAGATTATATTATGTCAAATTGGACTATTCAGATTGATGGTCAAGGTACAACTTTTATTGAAATAGCTGAATTATTAAAACCATTTATTAGCGAAACAGATTATAAGTATTTATTAGAGGATGAATATATTCCAGAAGTTGCATCATGGTGTAATATGTTGCCTATGCCTTTAATATTAAATAAACTAGATGAACTTCAATCAATTTTGCAACAAGGCATAGAAGGTGGTTCTTCAAATTATTATGCATATTTGAGAATGTCTGAAAACTTGAAAGAGTGTAATATATATATTGCAAATAGAAAAATTCTTATACGTCCTTGGATAGCACCAACTATGTCCTTTAAACCATTTGTAGATGCAAAACAAAGAATATTGATGTCTGCAACACTAGGAAGAAGTGGTGAATTAGAAAGAATTACAGGTATTGAAAAAATCTTTCGTTTGCCAATAGTAAATGATTGGGACAAAAAAGGATTGGGAAGAAAATTTTTTATTTTTCCGGATTTATCATTGGGAAAAGATGAACAGTGGAATATAATTGCAGCACTTCAAAATTTGTGTAAAAAAAGTGTCTTTCTGGTTCCCGATTCTCAATCGGCAGATGCTATTAAACAATTTTATGAAGATAATTTAAACGACACAAAAGTTTTTGATGCAAAGGATATAGAAGAATCTAAACAATCATTTGTAGATAGCCCTGCTGCAACAGTTATTTTAGCAAATCGTTTTGATGGTATAGATTTTTCTGATGATGAGAGTAGACTGCTGTTTATTTGGAATTTACCTAAAACGACTAATTTACAGGAAAAGTTTTTAATTACTAGAATGGGAGCTTCAAAACTATATGCAGAAAGAATACGAACGAGGATAATTCAGGCTGTGGGTAGATGCTCAAGAAATCCTAGTGATTATTCTATTGTTTGTGTAATAGGGGATACAATTCAGAATGATTTAACTAAACAGGAAAAAATTAAGCAATTTGCACCAGAACTGAGAGCAGAAATTCAATTTGGTTTGGAAAATTCTATGGATTATTCAAATGTGAATGATGTGTTGGAACAAGCTGAAGATTTTTTGAATAGAACTGCAAGATGGCAAGAGGCAGAAGAGTATATTGTACAATTAAGAAATGGATATTGGGACGAAGAAAACAATGTAGAAGAACAGATAAATCAAAAATTACAGCAATCGGCACTTCTTGAACTGAAATTTCAATACTCGTTATGGAAAAAAGACTATAAATCAGCATATGAACATGCTTATAGTATTGTTGAAAATTTAAATGCACCTGCGTTAAATGGATATAAATGTTTTTGGAATTATATGACGGGATGTATGGCGTATTACTTATTTAAAGATGGACAAGCAGAGTATAAGACATCAGGCATACAGTGTTTATCGGATGCAGTAAAAGAAAATATGGGAATAAGATGGTTGCCTGGATTATCGGAAAAATTGTTTTTTGCTAAAAGTGAAGATGTTAAAGATACAGATTTTTTCGTTGATTGCATTGAAAAGATAGAAAGTATTTTTACATTATTGCCAACATTGCAAAAAACAGAGAAAAAAATTGAAAGTATTTTAAGGGATTTAAATTCGTCCAATGGAAATGAATTTGAAAGAGGTCATAAAGGATTAGGAGAATTGTTGGGATTTATCTCAGAAAATCCTAATAGTACAGGTGCCCCTGATCCATATTGGATAATTAATGAAAATAATTTAGTCGTTTCAGAAGATAAAATTTATGAGGAAAAAGAACAGGTAAAAAAAGTACCGATATCTGATGTTAGCGAGGCTGGAAGACATAAAGCATGGATTGTTGAACACGAGAAAAGAATAACGAAAGGCGCTAATGTATATACAATTCTAATTACTAACTCGGATGGGATTGATGATGAGGCTCGTATATATGCTGATGATATATATTATGTGAATAGAAAAGAATATGTTGACTGGGCAGTTAAAGCACTTACAGTCATTCGAAGCGTATGGAACACATTTCCAGGTGAAGGGGAGAGTGAATGGAGAGAAGCGGTTCACAAAGAATTTATAATAGCAGGAATAACTCCTAAAGATTATTTGAATTTTGTATGTAATAAGAAGCTTAAAGATATATAAATATTTGTCGCTTATTGTTTTATTTGGAACTTGGCTGAGTTGCATAAAGTTAAAATTTGAAACCAAAGGATTTGTTAAAAACATTGAGCTTGATGGAGGTGCTGTGATGAACAGTCTGATTGTAACTTATATGTGGGTTCAGATGGAATGTCCTACGGGTGTATGTGGGGTTTGTAGCCAGATGCTTACATGAAATCAAACAGACGAGAGAATAATAAAACGTAAATAAACGAAACTACACCTAGAGTTTTAACCTCTGAACCCCGCCAATAGATTATTATAAAAAGTCCGAGATATGTCTCGGACTTTTTGTCGACTAGTGAATGATCTTGCGGCTGGCGAACCATTTCGATGAGTCTTTAGATTCCAGAGCCGGTAATGAGCCCTTATAGGGCTAGAACAAACCACCGGTTAAGCCGTTGGTTCTGATTGTTCTTTGGGAGATTTTATGGCTAAGGTATTGAAGATTTATGATGAACAAATAGCACTTTTGAAAGGAAACTAATATTAAAAATCTATGAAACTCTAATAAATTAATAACTAATTTAATATTTGATATTCAATGTCAGATAAGAAGTCGGGTTTCAGATCCATGTATATCTCATTATTTAAAGGCACATGAATATATTCCATTATGGGGCTTAATATTATATTAACATTAGGAACAATCAGCAATTTTTATAAAGTTATGAATAAAAAAGAAAAACAGGAGACATCAAAAATATTTAAAATATAAGATAATGAACTTGAAAATATTTTGATAAAATATATATTGCAATGTAAACACAAAGGAGTTATATATGTCTAAACAAAAAGATAAAAAGATAGTTTTTTCGGAAGAAATAGATAGCAGCATTAATGGTATTGCACTGGGAACAGCATTTGTTATGCTATCTATATTTGTTGTTTATTTTAAGATATTTAATAATACAATAGCAGAAAAATTTATAGCAGTTATTCTTTTGGAATTGGGAATAGCTGGAACTTTAACTGAAATAGGGCGGATAAAGAAGGAAGATATAAAAGGGCTGGATGATTTAATTGTTGGGGTATTATTAACAGTTGTTTCTGTTGTTGTTATTTTAAAGTTTCGAAATGTAGCATTAAATATTGGTTTATTTATAGTACTGTTACTAGGTTCGTATGGAATGATTAGAGGAATATTAGAAATTCTCTATTCATTAAAGCTTCAAAGAAGAAAGAGTAATAATGTTAAAATAGAAATTATGAAGATTGTTGTAGCTGTAACTGAATTCATTTCATTAATAGTTGTGATTTTACAACTTGTAAAGGAATTAGTATAGATAAACAAGTTAATCTGTATTTACAATTTGTCAAGAATTTATTATGAAGATGCTGAATATATAAATACTGATGATATTGTTTTGTTAGAGAGGTTATATTTTAAATAAATTATTATTTTGAGTACATGTAATTAGGAAAATGATGAATTTTTATATTGAAAATAAAAACACAAAATACGTTGATAAATTAAAAAAACAATGATATATTATATTTGTATGAGAGATAAAAACGAGTAATGTGTTTATAAATTTGGAGGTAGACATGAAACTTCTTCGTATTACAGCGGAAGGATTGCCGTTATTTAAAGAAAAACTGGACTTATCATTTTACGCACAGCAGAGAGTGTCTGAAGAGCAAAAGAATATTCTATATCCATTATTTTCAAATATTTATGTGAATTCTGCAACAGGCTTTATTGGCATTAATGCGTCTGGAAAGACCTCTGTCTTAAAGGTTATTTTACTTGCATTGGAAATACTCAATAATGAGCCAATTAATCATATTGAATCTCGAGATATATTGGGAGACTCAAGCCAGATTAAATTAAATATGTTTTTTTATTCAAGTAATACAAAAGAAGTATGCCGATTGGAAACAATAATTATTGCTCAGAAGAATAAATCAGAAGGAATAAGGTATAGCATCGGTTCAGAGTCATTGTGGACAAAATCTGCGGATGAGGTTATTACCCGTAAGGCAATGCTTAATTTTGAAGGAAGAGAGCCTATAATGGTTAGAAGCAGCCAGGAGGATTTTTTATCAGATGATGTAAGTATTATGATTGCGAGGAATAAAAAGACTAAGGATAATATGCGTATTGTTAATCTTCTGAAATACACAAATGAAAACGTTTTGCGGATTTCTGAAGATATTCCAGTTGAAGTTATCACTTTTTTGGATCCGACAATTGAAAAATTACACTTTGATGAAAATGACAATAAGATATTAATTCATTTGCAATTCAGAGGCAAAGAGGAAATTCTTTTAAATAATCCGGCAGAGCTTAACAATTATCTTTCATCAGGCACTGTGAAAGGAATGATTATTTTTACATTGGCACAAGAAGTACTACAGAGCGGTGGTTATATTGTAGTGGATGAAGTAGAAAATCATTTTAATAAAGAAATTGTAACAACATTGCTGCGTTTTTTTATGGATAGCAAGCTGAATAGAAATGGTGGAACTCTTATTTTCTCTACACATTATCCTGAATTATTGGATGAATACGAGCGCAATGATGGTATATTTATTACCAGAAATAGAAATGGCATTACAGTAGAGAATCTTTCAAACATACTGAAAAGAAATGATATCAAGAAGAGTGATGCATACCAGAGTGGATTTCTTGAGGGAACAACTCCGACATATGAGGCTTATATGCAGTTAAAGAAGAGTATTGCCTCAACACTTGGGTAGGAGGTGCTGATGGAATTAGCAAATTATAAGGCATGTATTTGTGAGGGTTCAGCCGAAAATGCTATTATTGATATACTTCTGGATTATGATCTTATGATTTTCAAAAGAGAAGAGATGATTGAAGAAGAAGTACTTCGTTGTCGCGATGGCAAGAAGTTTGAACAAAAATATTTGAGAAAAGGTTTCAAGGATAAAATTTCTGTAATTAGAATTCTTGATTCGAGACACGAAAATTTTAAACTTAGCAAGGCATATGCTGACAAAGTGGATGTTATTAATGTAGTAACTGCTCCAGAAATAGAGATGTTGATTATTTTTAATGAGGACAAATATAAAGAATTCAAGAAATCTGCGAAAAAACCCAGCAGTTTTTGCAAAGAAGATTTAAAGATGGCAGAAGTAAAGTCATATGATTTTGTGAAGAATTACTTCAGAGATCCAATGGTTCTTGTAACTGCTATAAGAAAGTATCATGAAATGTCGAGAGTACCTAGGGGAGAATACACATTATTGGACTTGTTAAGATAGGTGTATGTGGATAAAAAGGAGAACCCATGAAGGAATACGATAAATATCTAAAGTTATTAAAGGAAAAATATCCCACAAAACAGTCAGTTTACCGCGAACTTATTAACCTGAATGCAATTATGAATCTGCCAAAGGGAACAGAGCATTTTATGAGTGACCTTCATGGGGAATATGATGCATTTTATCATATAATTAATAATTGTTCGGGAGTAATTAGAGAGAAGGTAGCGATGCTGTATGGAGATGAACTTACTGTATATGAGCAGCAGGAGCTGTGCACTCTGATATATTATCCGAGAGAGAAGCTTTCTATACTTATGGATGAGAATAAGGTGAATGATGAATGGTACAGAAATGTACTTAACCAGCTGATTCAGATTGCAAAGCTTCTGTCTTCTAAGTACACAAGATCTAAGGTGCGAAAAGCAATGCCTGTGGATTTTGCATATATCATTGATGAACTTATTCATGCGCAGAAGGATGAAGATGACAACAGGAGTGTGTACCACAGACAGATTATGGAAACAATTCTGAGCCTTCATAATGGCGATGAATTTCTTGTTGCTCTTACTGATTTGATTAAAAGACTGGCTGTGGACCATCTTCATATACTGGGGGACATATATGACAGAGGATCACATGCAGATAAGATATTAGACCTCCTGATGGAACATCACAGTGTTGATATCCAGTGGGGAAATCATGACATATTGTGGATGGGAGCTTTTTGTGGCAATCCGGTGTGTATGGCACTTGTGGTCAGGAATAATATTAAGTACAAAACTATGTCAATTCTTGAGAATGGTTATGGAATAAGCCTAAGGTTTCTTCTACAGTTCGCAGTTAATACATATTCAGATAAAAATGTTGATGACGCAGTCTATAAAGCTATTTCTGTGATTCTATTCAAGCTTGAAGGGCAGCTTATTAAGAGACACCCGGAATACAGAATGGAAGGAAGACTTCTGCTGGATAAGATGAATCTGGATAAAGGAACAGTAAGAATAGGGGATAAGGATTATTTTCTTAATACTAATGAATTTCCAACTGTTGACATGAATAATCCTTATGAGCTTACTATGAAAGAAATGTTTCTGATGGGAAGATTCAGGGCAGATTTCATTAACAGTATGGCGCTTGAGAGACATATCAATTTTCTATATGACAAAGGCAGCATTTATAAGATTCATAATGGAAATCTTTTGTTTCATGGTTGTGTGCCACTTGATGAACAAGGGGTGTTTGATGGAATTGTTGTGGATTGCAAATCGTATTCAGGTCGTGAGTATCTTGATTATTGCGAGTCAATGGTAAGGCAGGCAAGAACCGGTGATTCAGATGCAGTTGATTTTATGTGGTTTCTGTGGAGTAATATATTATCACCAGTGACTGGAAGGTGTATCAAAACATTTGAACGAACTTTTCTTGACAAGGATAGAAATGCTGACTATAAGAAGGCAATCGAAGAGGATAAGAATCCATACTATGTTCAGTATGAAAATGAAAGAATCTGTAAAATGATTTTAAGGGAGTTTAATCTTTATAATGAGAATGCACACATTATTAATGGACATACTCCTGTCAGGACAAAGGAGGGGCAGCACCCTGTAAGGGCTGGTGGAAAACTGATTGTTATAGATGGCGGTTTCTGCGAAGGATATCATGCTGCTACAGGAATAGCTGGTTATACACTTATTTATAATTCGCATGGAATGAAGATTAAAGAACATCATCCGTTTATGAGTATTAATATGGCAATAAATAGTAACAGGGACATTGAGTCTGAATCACAGGTTGTTTATGTGGAAAAGCAGCGGGTGTTTGTAAAGGATACTGATAACGGAAAGCAGATTGCGGAGGAGATTAATGATTTAATGAATCTGCTGAAGGTGTATAATTCATAAAATATGTGTAAATATGTAAGATATATAATGATTTCCACTTGATTTCTATCCCTAATAGAATGTAAAATTAAATGATAATCAGATTATTATTACAAGGAGTTGCAGCATGGAAATTTATGAAATGATTGATCTGCAGGATTGTCCAAGATGTTTTGGACCTTCTATATTAGAAGAGGAAAATCACTCTTATTATGTGATGTGTATGGATTGCGGCTGCCAGTCAGCATCATTTAGTTTTGAAAATGATGAAGACAGGCTTGATGCAGCTAAAAGAACAGCAGAATTGTGGAATAGCGGCAAGGTAATATTCACAGGCCGTTCGGAATAGATATTGGAGGGAGATTTTAATTTATGAAGAGCAAAGAAGAACTTTTTAATATGCCGATAGTTGAACTGAGAGAATATATGAATTCTCTTTCTAATCCGGAAATACAGGAAGTGGCAAAGATATTTGAGGAAGATGATATAGAAAGAGATCCGCTTGAACTTCTTACGGCGTCTAAGCTTTTTGATTATATGAAATATGCAAATGGTTCGGTGAATATTGAGTTTTAGTTGTTTGAGATTTTGAAATGATTTTTCATACGTTGTATGAGAATAAATATTAATCAGGAGGATTATTAATGAAAATAGCAGTAACATACGAGAATGGTCAGATTTTTCAGCATTTCGGACATTCTGAGAGCTTTAAGATTTATGAGGCAGAAGGAAAGAATATTGTCCGTGCAGAGGTAATTGGCACTGATGGAGCTGGTCATAGCGCATTGGCAGCTGTTCTTAAGGATAAAGGTGTAGATGTTCTTATATGTGGCGGAATTGGTAACGGTGCAGTCACAGCACTTTCAGAAGCTGGAATTGATGTATATTCAGGAGCAGATGGAGAAGCAGATGCAGCAGTTGAGGCATATCTTAATGGCGATTTAACATCAGCAGGAGTTAATTGCGACCATCATCACGATCATGAAGAAGGTCATGGCTGCGGACACTGTGGAAGCCATGAAGATGAAGAGTCAGGCTGCGGACACTGTGGAAGCCATGAAGGTGAATCAGACTGTGGTAGTGGTTGTGGCGGCTGCGGCGGTGGCTGTGGTACATTTACACCATCATTTGAAGGACCTAATGTGGGAAAGAAGGTAAAGGTTCATTATAAAGGAACTCTTAATGATGGAACACAGTTTGATTCTTCTTACGACAGAGGTGAACCGCTTGAATTTACTTGTGGAGCAGGAATGATGATTCAGGGCTTTGATAAGGCTGTTGCAACAATGAATGTCGGAGACGTTATTGATGTTCATCTTATGCCAGAGGAGGCGTATGGAGAAGCCGAT
>OLRU01002032.1_pt1 | contig 15113 bp, 11 predicted proteins | sample 1672961 | NCBI WGS metagenome assembly OLRU01 (sample SAMEA3136741, study PRJEB25190) | human gut metagenome | biome: human gut; feature: human-associated habitat; material: faeces | place: Austria | collected 2013 | reverse complement strand
TTGGCGGGTGGGCACATCGTTGGCATATTGCCAGTTGCTCATCCATGCCAATGCATCTGCGGCGCGCGGATTATGGCTGCCTCTCTCAACTGCGGCTCAGATTGCGGGATGCTTCATAGTCATCTTCATCAAAGTTCAGATAGCCGCACTGGAAAACTCCGAATATGTATGCCGTCAGTTCATGACCGTCGCGCTCTACGACTATGCGGGGACGTATAATCCTGAGCGGATACTCGCTTTCCTGAAGCTGTATTTTGCCGGAGAGCTCCTGACCTTCAGGAGTCAGCTGAACACGTCCGGCCTCGTTGTCGTACTCAATGTAAACGTTATCGTCTGTATTCAAACTTTCCTCAAAGAAATATCTGTAGGGAAATGCATCGTCAAGTTCATTGGCGTACATAGTGCTGTAGCTGTCCAGCGCTATGGTCTGTCCGGGCTCATATACGTCGAAGTGCCAGTCTCCAATCCTGTACGTCTGGGATGCGTCCGGATATTCAAACACAAGGTATTGAACATCGCATTCGCCGCTGCCTGTGAATGAAAGCGATATGTCGGCCGAACAGGAGGCTTTTGTTTACCCTGAATCAATCTCGTAGATGTCAATTCCGGAAACTTCGACGATATCTTCCGCCACCGGAATGGTGCAGCCAAGAAGCTGCTCGGATGTCGGGTAGTCATTACCGAAGTAGGTCAGAGAAACGCTGATTTCAGTTCCGGTTTCGGCGGCGATATAAGCTTCATTCTGCGCGAAGAAGCCCGGCCCTCCGCTGAACTGCTGCCCGAGCAGGGCGAACACGACGACAACTGCAAGTACAAGCAGCAACACGGCGGCGGTCAGCGCGACAGATTTGGACTTTGCCGCGGCTTTCACGATGATTTCACCTCCCTGTTTTGCGATTTAAATTCCCTCTGAAAGAGAATAACATGGCCGAAAAACGCAGTCAATATTTGCCTCGGGCAACGGAGGACTGCCGGAAAATATTTGTCAGCAGCACCAAAAAACGAGGATAGGAGCTAAGCAAAATGACGAACTACGATATTATCATCGTCGGCGGCGGGCCGGCGGGGCTGACGGCGGCGATATATGCCCGCCGTGCCGAGCGCAGCGTGCTGATACTCGAGAAGAACGGCTTCGGCGGACAGATCGCGCAGTCCCCAAGGGTGGACAATTTCCCGGGCATCCCCTCCGTCTCCGGCGCGGAGCTGAGCGACAGGATGCTCAGCCACGCGCTCGACCTGGGCGTTGAAGTAGACCTGGCCGAGGTCACGGGTGTGGAGCCGAACGGCGGCGGCAGCTTCACCGTCAGGACCGGAGACGGCGAGTACGGTGCGGGCGCGGTCATCCTGGCCACCGGCGCGCGGCACCGCCGCCTCGGCGTGGAGCGCGAGGACGAGTTTGCCGGCAGCGGCGTGTGCTACTGCGCCGTCTGCGACGGAGCCTTTTACCCCGGCCATCCCGTGGCCGTGGTCGGCGGCGGAGACACCGCGGTGCGGGACGCGCTGCTGCTGACCAACACCTGCTCCGAAGTTTACATAATTCACAGGCGCGGTGACTTCCGCGCCGAGGCCGCGAATGTCGCGGCTCTCAGGGGCAGGCCAAACGTGCACCTGCTGATGCACAGCCGGGTCGCCGAACTGCTCGGCGGCAGCGAGCTCAGCGGCGTAGTGGTGGAGAACGTTGACACTCACGAGCGCACGGCGCTGAGCGTGGACGGCCTTTTCGTGGCCATCGGCCACGAGAGCGACAACGCGCCGTTCAGAGCTCTCGCGGATACCGACGCGTCCGGGTGGTTCACCTCCGGCGAGGAGGGGATAACGCGCACTCCCGGCGTTTTTGTGGCTGGCGACTGCCGCGCCAAGAGCGTCAAGCAGCTGATTACCGCCGCCGGTGACGGCGCCGCGGCCGCCACGGCTGCCTGCCAGTATCTGGACAGCCTGAAGTAAAAAATACCGTACATGAAGGCCGCGGCAGCCCTTTCATGCCGAAAAATCCCGGCGCCGAGGCTGAATGGGGCTTTTATACGTTGAAAAACCGGAGAGCAGTGCTCTCCGGTTTTCGCGTTTTATCAATCACCCTCAGCCGCGCAGTACCCCGGCCAGCTCGGCCACGTCCCTCATGACAAAATCCGGCCGGGTTTCGCCCGCCTTAAGCATGTCCGCCGTGGTCTCGCCGCTCATAACAAGCACGCTGACCGCACCGGCGTTGACCGCCACGGCGATATCCGTATAGAGCCGGTCGCCCACGCAGCAGATTTTGTCGTTGGGCACGCCGGTCATCTCTGATATTATGTCAACCATGCTCCTGTTCGGCTTGCCTATGTAGTGCGGCTTTGCACCGCTGGCAGCGGTGAGCAGGGCGCATATGCTGCCGCAGTCGGGCAGGACCTCGTCCGCCGGCATGGGGCAGACCCAGTCCGGGTTGGCCGCGATGAAGCTTGCGCCCCGGCGCAGGAAATGCACTGCGCGGTCAAGCTTGTGGTAGGTCAGAGTGGTGTCAAATCCGGCGCATACCACGGTGGCGTCGTCATCCTGCGTGAGGTCCACGCCGTAGCTGACGAGTTCCGCTTCAAAGGCCGGGGTGCCGAGCACATAAACCCGCTCGCCCGGGTGGCGCGTCTTGAGGTACATACCCGTGGCCATGCCGCTGGTGAAGACGTTCTCCCGCTCGCAGGGGAATCCCAGCCGGCGCAGGCGCGTGACGTAGTCCGTACCGGCGCGGGACGAGTTGTTCGTCAGGTAGATATAGCTGCGGCCGGTCTCCGCCAGGGTACCGATGAAATCCACCGCCCCGTCAAACACCTCGTCCCCCAGATACAGCGTGCCGTCCATATCCAGCAGGAACAGCTTACAATCGCGCAGTTTTTCGTAGTTCAAGCCTTGTCCTCCTTGTTATCTTTATCTTCAAGGTCCTCCGGGAGGAGGGTCATAAGGTCTTCCCTTGTGGGGCTCTCCAGGTTGCTCAGGCGGTTGGCCTGGCGGCCCACGGCGTCCTCAAAGAGGTTGCGCACCGTGCGCCCGTTGCCGAAGTTCTCGTCCCTGCCCTCATAGAGCTCCGTGAGCAGCTCCGTCAGGCGCGCGGCGGCCTCCGGCGAGAGCGCATACCCGTTCCTGCCGCACTGGAGCTCGAAGATACCGCGCAGCTCCCCGGGCGTGTAGTCCGGGAAATGTATGTACTTGTTGAAGCGGGACTCCAGGCCGGGGTTGGAGGATATGAACCGCTCCATGGGCCCGTCATAGCCCGCCACGATGACCACCAGCTCGTCCCGGTGGTCCTCCATACCCTTTAGCAGGGTCTCTATGGCCTCGCGGCCGAAGTCGTTTTCGCCGCCGCTGGCCAGGGAGTACGCCTCGTCGATGAAGAGCACGCCGCCCAGGGCGCTCTCTATTACCTGCCCGGTCTTGATGGCGGTCTGGCCCACGTATCCGGCCACCAGGCCGGAGCGGTCCACCTCCACCAGCTGGCCCTTGCTCAGCGCGCCTATGGCCGCGTAGAGCTCGCCCAGCAGCCTGGCCACGGTGGTCTTGCCCGTGCCGGGGTTGCCGGTGAACACCATGTGCATGCTGACCGGCGCGGCGGGCAGGCCCGCGTCCAGGCGGAGCTTGCGCACCTTGACCAGGTTGACCAGAGAGCGGACCTCCTCCTTGACGTTCTGCAGGCCGATGAGCGCGTCCAGTTCGGCCATGAGCTCCTCAAGCGAGCGGCGCGGCTGGGCCTGCTCTTCGGCGGCATCGCCCTGTTCCTCCGCGGCGCCCGCCTCGCCCTCAGGTGCGGCGGCCCGGGCGGGAGGGGCTTTGTCCACGAACGAGGGCTCGCTCGTCGTCACGTAGTCCAGGGGGTTGAGCGGCTTCTTGGACGGCTTGACCCCGGCCGCGTCGCACACGGCTGTGAGCCGGTCGGCGATGTCGGCGATGCAGGCGGCCTCGGCGCGGGAGACCTCCCCGTCCGCGGCGGCAAGGCTGAGCAGGATGTTGGTCACCATACGCGCAAAGACGCGGGAGTTGTCCCTCCCGGCGTCCACGTCCCGCTCGGCGAGGCTCCACACGAACATGGGCGGCAGCGCTGCCTGGGCTGAGCACACCTTTCCGGTGAGGTCCCAGAGCAGGGCATCCCCCGGCTCGCGGCCCTTGGAGCAGAGCGCGTTATAGGCGTCCACATGGGCCTGGGTGACGGCGGGGGAGCTCTTCCAGAGCCAGAGCGCGCACTTGCGCATGAAGCCGTCAAGCTCGGCGGCGCAGGAGCGGCCCGCCGCGCGGTAGAAGGCCTCTGTATTGGCGACATATTCGCGGTGCAGCTCGTCGGCCGAGCGCGTCCAGACAGAAGGCATACGGCACCTCCGATAATCTTTGAAATCCAGGATTATTATAAAGCAAAACACCCGTGCGCGCAACCATGCGCTGTTGAATTTCTGCGCCGACGTGGTATAATGATAGGAAACCTCTCCGGCGTTTAATCATCCCGGCGCCACGGAGGCTCTGTCCGGGATGACGGAGCAGCGGGCAGGCCCTGTTCACTGCCCTTTTGTATCGTATATCATTACATTGGAGGAATATAAATGCCCAAGAAACAGTTCAAGGCCGAGAGCAAGCGTCTGCTCGACCTGATGATCAACTCCATCTACACGCACAAGGAAATCTTCCTGCGCGAGATCATCTCCAACGCCTCGGACGCCATAGACAAGCTTGCCTACCGCGCGCTGACCGACGACAGCGTCGGCATGAACCGGGAGGACTTCCGCATCCTCATCTCCGTGGACAGCGATGCGCGCACCCTCACCGTCAGCGACAACGGCATCGGCATGACCCAGGCCGAGCTGGAGAGCAACCTCGGCGTAATCGCCAAGAGCGGTTCCATGGCCTTCAAGGAAGAGGTAGCCGGCGCGGATGACGCCCAGGACACCACCGACATAATCGGCCAGTTCGGCGTTGGCTTCTACAGCGCGTTCATGGTCTCCGACAAGGTGACGGTCGTCTCCAGGGCCTACGGCTCGGACACCGCGTACAGGTGGGAGAGCTCCGGCGCGGACGGCTACACCATCACAGAGTGCGAGAAGGACAGCACCGGCACCGATGTCATCATGCACCTCAAGGCGGACGATGACAACGAGCGCTACGGGGACTACCTGCAGAGCTGGAAGATCATGCGCCTGGTGAAAAAATACTCCGACTACATCCGCTGGCCCATCCAGATGGATATAGAGCGGCCCGAGATGAAGGAGACCGGCGAGACCAACGAGGACGGAAGCCCCAAGTACGAGACCGTCACCAAGGTCGAGCGCGAGACGATAAACTCCCAGATCCCCATCTGGCAGCGCTCCAAGAGCGAGGTCACGGACGAGCAGTGCATGGAGTTCTACAAGGAGAAGTTCCACGACAGCACCGACCCCGCCGCCGTCATACGCATCAACGCCGAGGGCCAGGTGAGCTACAAGGCCATGCTGTTCATCCCCGGCAGACAGTTCCTCGACTATATGACCAGCTCCTTCGAGCCCGGCCCGGAGCTCTACTCCAGCGGGGTCATGATCATGGAGCACTGCCAGGACGTCCTGGCCGAGAGCTTTTACTTCGTGCGCGGCGTGGTCGATTCCCCCGACCTGAGCCTGAACATCTCCCGCGAGATGCTCCAGCACGACAGGCAGCTCAAGCTCATCGCGCAGAACATCAACAAGCGCATAAAGAACGAGCTGCTCAAGATGCTGCAGAACGACCGCCCCAAGTACGAGCAGTTCTACAAGAATTACGGCCGCCAGCTGCGCTACGGCGCGGTGGCCAATTACGGCCAGGACATAGAGAGCCTGCGCGAGCTGCTGCTCTACTGCACGGATGTCGATACTACCAGCACTTTGAAGGAATATGTCGGGAACATGCCCCAGGAGCAGAACGTCATATACTACGCGGTGGGCGAGAGCGTATCCAAGATACTGCGCCTGCCCCAGGCCGAGCTGGTGCGCAGCAAGGGCTACGCCCTGCTGTGCATGACCGACGAAGTGGATGAGTATATAATCGAACAGCTCAGGGAGCAGGACGGAAAGCAGTTCTGCAACATAGTCACAGACGACCTCGGCCTGGAGACCGAGGAGGAGAAGGCCGAGCTCGAGGCAAAGGAGCAGGAGGTAAAGAGTACCCTCGACTTTGTAAAGGAGACGCTGGGCGACAAGGTCGCCGTAGTGAAACTGAGCCACAAGCTGGTGAGCGCGCCCGTCTGCCTGACCACGGAGGGAAGCGTAACGCTGGAGATGGAGCGTTACTTCAGGAAGCTCCCGCCCACGGGCATGGAGCCGCCCAAGGCCAGGCGCGTCCTGGAGCTCAACGCCGACAGTTCCGCCTTTTCCGCCCTGGAGTCCGCCGTCAAGTCCGACCCCGAGCGGGCCAGGAAGCTGGTGGACATCCTCCACAGCCAGGCCCTGCTCATAGCCGGCGAGGAGCTGGAAGACCCCGCAGCGTATGCGGAGGAGGTCTGCTCGCTGTTCTGAGCCGCGGGCCCGGAGGCGCGGGCAAAACGGCCGGGCGGATTTTCCGCCCCTCCTGTGCGCCGTTTTGCCCCGCTTGTACGTCTAATATATAAGCCCGCGCTGCAGACGACTCCGGAGCAAACAACATAATCCTACAGAAGGAGAAGCGCCGCATGGACAAAACCCTCGGTATATACATCCACATACCGTTCTGCGCCTCCAAGTGCAGCTACTGCGACTTCTATTCGCTGGCCGGGTGCGACAGGCTCATGCCCAAGTACCAGGACGCGCTGGTCGAGCACATACGTGAGAGCTACCCCGCTCTCAAGGGCCGCTACATCGACACCGTCTATTTCGGCGGCGGCACCCCCAGCTACTACGGGGCCAACCGGCTCATAGAGCTCTGGGATGAGCTCAAGGCCAGCGGCAGCGTGCTGCGCGACTGTGAGGTCACAGTGGAGGTCAACCCGGACAGCGCCGTTTACAGGGAGCTCGCCAAGCTGAGGAAAGAGGGCTTCAACCGCCTGAGCATGGGCGTTCAGAGCGCGAACAATGACATACTCAAGCTCATCGGCCGCCGTCACAACTGGAAGCAGGCCGAGCTGGCCATGACCGCCGCGCGCGAGGCGGGATTTGACAATGTCAGTGTGGACCTCATCTACGGCCTGCCCAGCCAGACAAAGGGCGACTGGGCCGACACGCTCATGCGAGTCATCGAGCTGCGCCCCGAGCACATCAGCTGCTACGGGCTCACGCTGGAACCCGGCACGCCCATGTACGACCGCTACAAGGGCTCCCCCTTCCTCCCCGGCGACGACGAGCAGGCGGATATGTACCTCTACGCCGTCGAGACCCTGGAACACTACGGCTACGCGCAGTACGAGATATCCAACTTCGCCATTAACGGCTATGAGAGCCGCCACAACATGCGCTACTGGCGCCTGGGCGAATATCTCGGCTTCGGCGCGGGAGCGCACTCCTGCATGGACGGGGCGCGGTTCTCCTACGTCAAGGACGCGGACCAGTATATAGTGGGCGTACTGCGCGACATGGACATTGTGGACGAATACTCCCGCATCACCAACGTGGAGCGCGGCAGCGAGTACATCATGCTCGGCATGCGCACTGCCATGGGCATCGAGGCGGAGGAGTACATCAACGTGTACCGCGCGGACTTCGCGCCGCTGGAGAAGACGCTGCGTCTCTTCGCCGAGAAGGGCTGGGCCGTACAGTCCGAGGGGCGCTGGCGCTTTACGGCGCAGGGCTTCCTCCTCAGCAACCTGCTCATAGGCGCGCTGCTGGAGGCCCAGAGCGGCACGCGCGTATCCGTCAACCCCTGGATGAAGCCCGCCTTCGACGCCGAGGAGAAGACCGTCCTCCCGCCCGGCGACGAGGAGCTGTTCCGCGAGCAGTACATGAAGCGCACCGCAAACAATAACTAATGTGGAATAAGGACAAAGGACCATGAAACTGTTTGGAAACGACAGCAGCCGTCCGCGAGTGAGCCGGAACACCGCCTCATTTGAGCCCATCAGCGAGGCCAAGGCGGCCAGGACCCGCGAGCAGGCGAGAAAGAAAGCCGACCGGGCCCGCGACAAGGCGTACAGGGAGTATTCCCAGCCGCAGAAGGCAGGCGCCAAAAAGGGCGCGGCACAGAACGGGGTCCGTCAGCAAGCGCAGTCCGCTGTCAGGACGCCTCCCGCGCCCAGGCGGCGCAGCACGGCTAAGAAGGCCGTCATAATCACCCTGAGCGTGGTCGCCGTCATACTCGCGGCCATGGTCGGCATGGGCTTTTACGTCTCCGGCACGGACACCATCTACCCCAACGTCACGCTCGGCGGCGTGAACCTGGGCGGCATGACACTCACCGAGGCCGCCTACGAGCTGGAGAGCTCCGGCTGGTCAAACGAGAACGAAACCGTCTCCGTAGAGCTGCCCATGGACCACACGCTGAGCATAACTGCCAGCGAGGCCGGGGCCTCTGTCACGGCACAGCAGGCGGCCCAGACCGCCTACGACTACTGTCACCAGGGCAATATCTTCACCTGCCTCACCCGCTACATACGCTGCCTCATCTCCGGCGGCAGCGCCGAAGTGGAGATAGACGTGGACGAGGCCGCCGTCAGCCGCCTGGTGGAGGAGGCCGTGAGCGATATCATGAACGACCTCAACACCTCAGGGGTGGAAATAGACGAGGAGGCCAAGGTCATCCGCGTGGTCAAGGGTGCCACCAACCTGAGCATCGACACCGCAGAGCTGACGGAGAAAATCTGCACTGCCTTTGCCGAGCGCAGCTATGGACCCGTAGATTTCACTGTGGACGAGGAGAGCGCCGCACAGCTTGACATAGACTCGCTCTACGAGAGCGTGCACCGCGAGGCGGTCAGCGCAGGCTATGACGGCGAGACAGACGAGATAACCCCGTCAGTCACCGGCGTGGACTTTGACAAGTCCGAGGCCCAGAGCCTCTGGAACGCGGCCGGGCTTGGCGACGTGGTGGAGATCCCGGCCGAGATCACCGAGCCAGAGTACACCACCGAGCAGCTGGAAGAGATGCTGTTTGCAGACGACCTGGGCGACCCCGTGGTCACCAGCCTGAGCGGCAGCACGGCCAACCGCATAAACAACGTCACGCTGGCCGCCGCAGCCATAGACGGCATCATCCTCGCCCCCGGCGAGCAGTTTGACTACAACACCGCCCTGGGCGAGCGCACCACGGAGCGCGGCTATAAGGCCGCGGGCGCCTACTCCGGCGGCGAGGTGGTGCAGGAGGTCGGCGGCGGCATCTGCCAGGTCTCCAGCTCCCTCTATTACGCAGCGCTGCTGGCAAACCTGCAGATAGACACCCGCGTCTGCCACTACTTCGGCGTCAGCTACCTGCCCGCCGGCCTGGACGCCACGGTCAGCTGGGGCGGCCCCGAGTTCCGCTTTACCAACAACCGCGAGTGGCCGATCAAGATAGAGGCCAGCGTGGACACGGTAAACAACACCGTCACCGTGCACATAGTTGGCACAGACACGGACGGGACCTATGTGGTCATGGAGCACGCCATCACCGGCTACGTGTACGGCAACAGCGAGTACCCCGACGTCGCCACCGGCTACCGCGCGCAGACCCACCGCTGCGTCTACGCCGCCGACGGCACCCTGATAAGCCGCACCACCGAGGCCAACAGCGAATACCACTACCACGAAGAGAACATTGTCTACCCCTCCCCCAGCCCCACGCCGGCCCCCACGCCCAGCGAGGTGCCCGCGGTCAGTGAGAGCGAAAGCCCCGCTTCTCCCGACGCCGCGGACGACACGGACACAGAGCCAACCGCCCCCGTCGGCGGGGAGGGCTACTACTTCCAGACAGAATAAAAAACAAAAGGACACCGGCCTGCGGACCGGTGTCCTTCTTTTTATTGTTTATATCACGCTGGCCAGCAGCTTGGCCATCTCGGCCCGGGTCAGGCTGGCAGAGGGGTTGAGCCCGCTGCCGGAGCCCTCGACCACGCCCATGGCTATCAGCGTCGCCGTGGACTGCCGCGCCCAGTCGGCCACGGATGCGCCGTCGGCGAAGCCGTCCAGCACGGATACGTCACCGTCGCTGTAGCTGATGCCCAGCACGTCCAGGGCCCGGCAGAGCAGCGTAAAGCCCTCCTGGCGGGTGAGCGTATCGTCGGGTGCGAACACGCCCTCGCCCTTGCCGTCGGTTATGCCGTTGGCCACAGCCCAGGCCACAGCGTCGGCGTAATAGGCGTCGTCCGCCACGTCGGTAAAGCCGCTGCCGGTGCCGACCTCAGGCTCGCCCGCCGCTCTGTAGAGCATCAGCACAAAGTCGCCGCGGCGCATGGACAGCGAGGGACCGAACTCGGTCTCGCTCACGCCGGTGACAATGCCGGCCTCGTAGAGCTCCTTGACGAACTCGCCCGCCCAGTGATCGCGCATGTCGGAAAACTCAAAGGCCACGCGCACGCTTATTTCCCGTGTCAGGCCCGCGCACTCCACCTTGATCGTGCCCTCGGCCGCCCCCTCGGAGAAAGCGGTGAACACGCCGCCGGCCGTTATAGAGCCTATATCCCCGTCCAGCGTATAGGTCACGGACTCATCGTCTGTGAGCACATCGCGCATGAGGTAGCTCACCGCGACGTCAAGGTCCACGCTCTCGCCGTTTTCGAGCATCAGCTGGGTGATCTCGCTGCCCGTGGCCGCATCCGTGACGGACAGCTCGTCGCCGCCGGTGACCACGTGGATGGTGCCGCTGCCGCCGGCGCCGCCGGACGAGAGGGTTATAATATCCGTACCGGCGCTGGATGGCGCGGTGTACGCAGTGCCGTCAATGCTGCCGCGCTGCGCCCTGAGCGTCACGCCATCTGGCGCGGGCACATTCTGCAGCGCGCTGTCGGTCGCGGCCGGGGTGAGGCTGACGGTGCTGCCCGCAAGGACATATGCCCCGTCCTCGGCTATGAAGAGCCGCTCCGCTCGTCCGTTGGGGTCGCTGTCGGTGACAAAAAGTATATAGGAGCTCACGCTGCGCAGCTTGCCGTCCGAGGGCTCGTTCACCACGGTGAAGCCGTCGCTGCCCGGCACGCGCAGGCTCATGACCGAAGAGCCGCCGCCGTCCAGGTTGACGATATCCACGCAGCCCATGCTCAGCAGGTCGTCCACCAGCTGCTGCAGGGTTGCGCCCGCGCTGGCGCTGGAGCGCCCGTCCATGACATAGTAGACCACGGAGCCGTCGCTCCTGATGCCCACGGCGGTCCTGGGGTTGGCGCGCTCAATCTCGCTGTTCCAGTTGCCCTCTTCGTGCAGCTCGCCGTCCAGTGCCAGGATGTCCCCGCAGCCGGTCATCCAGTCGGCCTCGGCCAGGGCATCATCAGAGCACTCAACCTCCAGCGTGACCCTGTCGCCGACCTCAAAGGACTCCAGCAGCCAGCCCAGGTCCGCGGCCTCGCTGGCCGTGAGGATGAGGTTGTCCTCCCCTATCGGCACGCTGCCGCCGTCGGTGACTATCTCCGTCACGCGCAGCTCCACGGACTCATCCAGCCGCAGGTCGTCGCCGCCGATGACCTCAAAGCGCACGAACCAGCCCTCACCGCTCGTACGGGTGGAAACGGTGGAAAAATACTCGCTGTACACATATGAGCCTGTGTCGGTGCGGGACTTGTTGAGATGGCTGGTCTCATACTCAAAGCCGCTCTCCTCGTTTGTGAAGCGCAGCGTGACAACCGGCCAGCGGCTGACGAATGCACGCCCGTCGCTGAAAGCCAGGGCGTTGTTGCTGCCAGACGAGGACTTGTAGATGCCGTTTTCCACCACCATGCCCGTAGGCACGCCGGTGGACTCGCCGAAGTCGGCGTTGACGGCGCCCACTACGTTGTAGCCGAGTGACTCCGCATAGGCAATCATCTCCGTCACGGTGAAGCCGCCGTATATGGTGTCGCAGGCCATGACTATGGGATAGACATCGCCGCCGCTCTCCGTCTCAAGCGAATATGTCTCCACCCTGCCGTCCGAGCCGTAGCTCACGGCGTTTATATAGGTGAAGCCGTCGGCGAGCTCGGTCTCATTTATGTAAACCGCGTCGCCGGTTCCGTCGCCGTAGGCGAGGGCTGGTGTGGCAAGCAGCAGCACCGCCAAAAGCAGGCTGAGTGCGCGTTTTTTCATGGCTCGTGCCTCCTTCGCTCCCGGTCCTCTTCTTCTCTGATGCGCCTGTTTGTGCGCCGTATGAGCACCAGGGCCACGATGATTATAACCAGAGCGGCCGCGAACAAACCCAGCGCAATGCCGAACGCGCCTGCCAGCGCGCCGCTCTGCGCGGCTGTGAGAAACTGATGCATGGACATACCTCCTTTACGGCGCTTAGACGCCATGGACCGGATTAAGTTCCATAATAGCACAAAAACGCCCTCTATGTCGATGTAAATTTTTGTATGGAGTCAGTTTTTTCCCCGTATGCTGCGCAAAATTAAAATCAGCCGCCCCGCAGGGCGGCTGGATTTAAAGCAGGAGCCAGATCATAAGCGGCATGGTCGCCGCGGACAGTACCGTGCTCACGAAGATGCACTGGCTGGCGTAGGCCTCGTCGCACCCGGCGCGGATGGCCAGGGCGGTGGCTATCATGGCCGTCGGGCAGGAGGCGAGGATCATGGATATGCCGAGCAGCATCTCATCGTGGACGAACAGGCGCAGCACCAGCCAGACGATGAACGGCGATATAACCAGGCGCATAAGGCTGACCGCATAGACGCGCCAGTCGCTCAGAGCTTCTTTGACCGAGATGGAGCCCAGGGATGCGCCCACGACAAGCATGCTCATCGGCACCGTGCCGCTGCCGATGATGTCAAAGCACTGCACGACAGGGTCCGGGAGCTCCCAGCCCGTCATGAAGAAGGCGACGGCGATCACCGTGGCCACCAGCGGGGCCGAGAGGGCGCTCTTTACGCTCATGCCCTTGGTGCTGCCGTTTATCATGGCCACGCCCATGGTGTAGACCAGGAGGTTGAAGGGGATGTTGGAGAGCGTGGCTATGAGTATGCCCTCCGCCCCGTAAATGGACTCGATCACCGGGAAGCCGACGAACACGGTGTTGGAAAACGCCACGGCGAAGGCCGATATTCCGCGCCTGTCGCTCCGCCCGCCCAGCAGCCTGGCAATAAGCAGGCCCAGCGCGGCGGAGATGAAGACCATGGCGAAATACGCCGCCAGGTCCATGCCCACGTCGGCCAGCGAGAGCTCCATGTCCGCGCTCGTTACGCTGTCCAGTATGGTGAAAACCAGCAGCACGTTCAGTACTACCTTGGAGCCGGAGCGGGTGAACTCCGGGCCGGTGACGCCGATCTTCGTGCAGAAGAAGCCGACGGCCATGATAAATACGAGTATGCCCATCTGCGTGAGCACGGGGGCCATATCCATATGCAAACACCTCTGTCTCCCAAAATAAAAGCTCCCCCGGTTCCCGCGCCGGGGGAGCGCGTTATCTGTATATATTATATGTGCAGCATGACCGCGGCGAGCGCGAAGTATATCAGCAGGCTCACCGCGTCGGTTATGGTGCTGATAAGCGGGCTGGCCATCACGGCGGGGTCAATGCCTATCTTCTCCGCCGCCATGGGCAGCGTGCAGCCGACGGCCTTGGCAAAGATAACGACGAACACCAGCGTGATGCTCACGGTCAGCGCCACTATCACCGTAACGTCGCCGTTGCCGAGCAGCATACGGTCCACCACGAGCATCTTAACAAAGTTGACACAGGCCAGGCAGACGCCGCACAGCACGGCCACGCGGATCTCCTTCCAGATCACGCTCAGTATATCGCCCGGTTCCGTGTCGCCTATGGACAGGCTGCGGATGACTGCCGTCGAACTCTGCGAGCCGGAGTTGCCGCCCGTACCCATAAGCATGGGTATGAAGCCGGTGAGCACGGCGGTTTTGGCCAGCGCATCCTCAAAGTGCGTGATTATCATGCTGGTGAACGTGGCGCTGAGCATGAGGAACATCAGCCACGGTATGCGGCGCTTCCACATCTCAACCACGCCGGTGCGCGAATACGGTTTGTCCGAGGGGGAGATACCGGCCATTAGGTCGAAGTCCTCCGTGGCCTCTTCCTCCAGGACGTCTATGACGTCGTCAACGGTGACGATACCGACCAGGCGGTCTTCCTTGTCCACCACCGGGATGGCGAGCAGGTCGTAGTCCGAGATGCGCTCGGCGGCCTCGCTGCGGTCATCGGTCGTGCGCACAAAGATGACGTTGGTGTCCATGATGTCCTCGATGACGGCCTCGTCGTCGCTGAGCAGCAGGTCCTTGACGGTGACGACGCCCTCGAGGCGGCGGTGGGCGTTGGTAACATAGCAGACGTAGATGGTCTCCTTGTCCTCGCCCACGCGGCGTATGCGCGCTATGCTCTCGCGCACGTTCATGTATTTCTTCAGATCCACGAACTCGGCGGTCATGATGCTGCCCGCGGAGTTCTCCGGGTACTTGAGGTACTGGTTTATGAGGGCGCGGGTCTCAGGCGTCGCTGCGCGCATGACTCGCTTGACTATGTTGGCGGGCAGCTCCTCCATCATATCGACCGCATCGTCCACGTACATGTCCTCGACGATCTCGGTCAGTTCCTTGTCGGTGATGGAGTTGATTATAACCTCCTGCTCGGGCGCATCCAGTTCCGCGAACACTTCCGCCCCCTGCTCCTTGCTAAGCAGACGGAAGACCGAGGCCATCTTCAGCTTGTCCTCCTCGCCCAGCTCGGTCAGGAACTCGGCTATGTCGAACTCGTTCATGTCCTCGAGCTCGTATTGCAGCGACTTCAGCTTTCTGCTGTGCAGCAGCTCCAGCAGCTTCTCGCGGCGCTGCTCGTAATTCCTCTCCTCCATCGGATCACCGCCCCTCCTACGGCCCGCGGGCAGCGCCCGCGGAAGTTAAGGTATCAAATCTCCATGCAGTATTCCCGCCCGTCCGGCAGCTCGCGCGCCAGGTCAGCGGACGCCCCGGTGCACGCGGGCGCCATCCCGCGCCGGGAATCCGTATTGCAGCTTCGCGGCTTACTCATAGGGCTGTCCTCCATAAAAACAGTAAAAGCATATCTGAGCACTTTATTTTAACACCAAAACCGCCGATGTTCAACTCAATTTGCGTAAAATAGTTGCGGCTGCCGGACATAAAAATGCCGCCGCG
>OLRU01002010.1_pt1 | contig 15312 bp, 12 predicted proteins | sample 1672961 | NCBI WGS metagenome assembly OLRU01 (sample SAMEA3136741, study PRJEB25190) | human gut metagenome | biome: human gut; feature: human-associated habitat; material: faeces | place: Austria | collected 2013 | reverse complement strand
CTGGCGGCTGCCGGATACCAGCTTGCCGCCGCTGATCTTGTCGGCCTTGACGGAGGTGAGGGAGAGGAGACGGTCGGGGTCAGCGGGGTCGCCGTCCACCAGGATGGGGCCGGCCTGCACCGGATAGCGGGTGCTGGTGGAGGGGATGGAGTAGGAGGTGCCGCCCACGTCGTATTCATAGGAGTAGCTGGCATAGAGCCCCTCGCCCAGGGATTCCATGTGGGTGAGCACGCCGTAGTGGTAGGCGTCTCCGGTGGCGTTGTTGAGCACCATGCGGTCGATCTCGCCGCTGCCGTTGAGGGAGTAGTAGGACACCTTACCGCTGGTTAGCTCCATCCCGGCCAGGCGGCTGGGGAAGATCTTGACCGCGTTTCCTCCGGCGGCGTCCAGGATCTCCGCGTCAGAGGCGATGGTATGGGTCCCGAGCTTCCGGCCGTCGGCGGATACCTTACCGGACAGGGCAGGAGAGCTGAGGCGCTTCAGGGTGACCTTTCCGTCAGAGCCGATGCTGATGCCCACCGGGTCGCCTGCCTCCAGATAGTTGGCGGTCCAGGGATAGCTGTATGTGCTGCCGTCGGTGGACAGGATGGTGACGGTGTCCGCGGTATAGGAGCCGCCGTGCCCGTCGTCATAGGAGCCGCGTTCCGTCCGGACCACTACGCCGCAGCGCTCGGTCTGGGCGGCGCTGGGGGCGGCCACGGCAGCCACTCCGCCGGTGCGGCCCAGCAGAAGGGTGACGGTATCCCCCACGCCATACTGCCCCAGGTCAGACAGGGCATAGGCGGCGGAGGCGCTCTCAATGGGATAGGTCCGCCCGGCGATTTTGACCGACTCCGGAGAGGATGCGGAGGGCGTCAGTTCCTGAATCACGCCTACCACCCGGTCGGAGGAGACCCACAGGGCCCGCATGGTCTGGTTCCAGTAGATCACGTCGTTGGTCTGGATGGCGGCGAGGGTGGACGTCTTTCCGTCCCGGGTCACGGTGATGCCGGAGAGGGGAAAGGGGATGGCGCTCTGCCAGTCGCCGGAGGCCACCAGGGGGCCGTTCATCTCCCCGTTCACCAGGGCCACCAGGTCCACCTCACCGGCGGCGTTGAGGGAGTAGCCCAGCGTGGTGAGATAGGGCTGGCCCTCCTTGGTTTTGGCGGAGAGAAGGTTATAGAACAGGTACATGGCGTCGTGCCGGGTGAGGGGGGCGGAGGCGGCTTGGGCGGTGAGGCCTTTGTCCAGGCTCAGGCTGTGGTACAGGGCCATCTGGGGGCTGGGATAGGCGCCGGAATAGTCCTCGGCGGAGTAGCCCAGAAGCCCCAGGGCAATGGTCGCCCCCTCCGCCAGGGTGATGGAGCTGGCGGGGCGGAAGGTGCCGTCGGAGTAGCCGGAGATCAGCCCGGCGGCTACGCCGGCCTCCACAAAGCCAGCGGCCCAGTGGGTATAGGGTACGTCAGGATAGGGGGAGGTGGAGGCCTCGCCCACCTGATCGCCATTGGGGCTGGCCTTCACGGCCATGGTGATAAATTCGGCCCGGTTGACTGGCCGGGACAGATGGAGGTCGCCCTTGGCATCGCCGGCCATGATGCCCAGCGCGGTGATAACCTGGGCAACCTCTTCCTGGGCGGGGATGCTCCCCGCGGCGAGGCCGGGCAGGGTCAGGCTCAGGGAGAGACAGCAGGCCAGCAGGCCGGTCAAAATGCGTTTTTTCATAGACCAAAAACTCCTTTTAAATTAGGAATTAGGAATGAGGAATTAGGAATTTTGGTGTGCGCCGGATCTCTGAGCAAGAGAGGGACCATCCGGCATCGGATTATTCCTGATTCCTAATTTGCCTTAGTCGTACCGCAGCGCGTCGATGGGGTTCAGCTTCGCCGCCTTATTGGCGGGCAGATAGCCGAACAGCACGCCAATCCCCACGGAGACACCGAAGCTGATGGCCACGGAGCCGAAGGTGGGGGCGGCGGAGAAGGTGGCCCCACCCCCCATCTGGGCGGCCAGCATCCCGCCCAGCAGTGCGCCCACGCCGGTGGCCAGCAGATAGCCCAGGGCGATGCCCAGCAGCCCGCCGATGGCGGAGGTGGTCCCCGCCTCGATGACGAACTGGCGGCGGATGTCCTTCCGTTTGGCCCCCAGGGATTTGCGGATGCCGATCTCCCGGGTGCGCTCGGTGACGGAGACCAGCATGATATTCATAATGCCGATGCCGCCCACCAGCAGGGAAATGGCGGCGATGGCCACCAGCACGCCGATGGCCACGCCCATCATGGCGTTGATCAGGTTGGCCTGCTCCTCCATGGTCTGGGTGAAATAGGCGTCCGTGTCCCCCTGGAAGCGGTCATAGAGCATACTGTCGATGATCTCCTTGGCCTGGGCGGCGGTCTCGCCGGAGGTACTGGTAAAAATATACAGGGTCACATACCGGGCGCCCATGAGTTCCAGGGCGTTTTCGTAGGGTATGTAGATCTGGTCGTCCGGTCCGCCCTTCAGCATCTCGCCGGTGCTCAGCTGATCCAGCACGCCGATGACGGTGTAGGACGCGCCGTTGATGGACAGCGTCTGGCCCAGGGCGTCCCCCTGAAAAGCCTCCTGGGCCAGATAGGCCCCGATGACGCACACGTTGTTCCGGCGCTCCACGTCCAGAAAGGAGAGGAACCGCCCGGCGGTCAGCTTCTGCCCCCCGTCCATGGTGGCCTGGGTCTCATTTTTGAACATGACCTCGCTGACACCGTACAGCTGGGTCTTGTCGAATTTTTCATCCCCCCGGCGCAGGGTGGCCTGGAAGGAGACATAGGGGGAGACGCCGGTGAGGACATCAGGGTGCTCCTCTACCAGCTGGTACATATCGTCCGGGTCCAGGTCCATGGTGGAGCCGTCGCCCCGGCCCCACACATAGGTCTGCATCATATTGACCCCCAGCTTCTCCACCTGTTCATCCACCATCCCCTGCACCCCATTGCCCAGGGCCAGGATGACGATGACCGAGGCCACGCCGATGATGATGCCCAGCATGGTCAGCAGGGAGCGCATCTTGCTGGTGGTCAGGGACTTCAGCGCCAGGCGGAAGGACTGTCCAAAGTTCATACCGCTCCCTCCTGTTCCGCCCCGTCCGCCTCCGGCTCCTCATCGGGCTGGACCACAGCCCGGGGGTCGTGGGCGTCTCCGTCATAGATGATCCTGCCGTCCTGAAGGCGGATGATCCGGTCGGCCCGGACGGCGATGGAGTTGTCGTGGGTGATGAGCACCACCGTGTCCCCCTCCCGATTCAGCTTTTTTAAAAAGCCAAGCACCTCCCGGCCGGTGCGGGAATCCAGCGCGCCGGTGGGCTCATCGGCCAGGATCACCGAGGGGCTGCCCGCCAGGGCTCGGGCGATGGAGACACGCTGCTGCTGGCCGCCGGAGAGCTGGGAGGGCAGGTGCTTCCGCTTGTCCGCCAGCCCAACCCGCTCCAGGGAGTGGATGGCCCGGTTCCGGCGCTCCTCCGCCGGGACCCCGGCATACAGCAGGGGCAGCTCCACGTTTTCCAGCACAGACAGCTTGGGGATCAGATTGTACTGCTGGAAGATAAAACCCAGCATTTTGTTTCGGATCTCCGCCTGCTGGTCGTCATCCATGGTGGACACGTCCACGCCTCCCAGGTGGTAGGAGCCGGAGGTGGGTACATCCAGACAGCCAATGATGTTCATGGCGGTGGACTTGCCTGAGCCGGAGGAGCCCACGATGGCTACGAACTCCCCCTGGTCGATGGAGAGGCTGACGCCGTCTAGGGCGTGAACAGTCTCATCTCCCATGGGATAGATCTTATAGACGTCTTTCAGTTCGATCAGATGTGTCACGGAGCTCAGCCTCCCGAAGCCATCACGGCGGTGGAGCCGGCGGAGCCGTCTGTTGACTGGATGGGCACCAGGACAGTCTCCCCCTCCTCCAGGCCGGATAGGATCTCCACATAGTCCTGGCTGCTGCTGCCCAGCTCCACCTGACGGGTCTCCAGCTTGGCGGGGTCCAGCACGGAGCCGTCCTCCCCCAGGGCCCCCTCTTGTGCCACCAGAACAGTATTGCCGCCGGAGACGGCGGGGGTGGGGACACAGAGGACCTGCTGTGCCTGCTCCACGATGATGTCGGCGGACACGTTCATGCCGGGGTTGAGGGCGCCGTACTCGGAGAGCAGAATGGTGACCGGATAGGTGGTGAAGCCGTCGGTGGTGGTCCCGTTGATGTTCACCTTCTCAACGGTGCCCAGGAAGGTCTCGCCGGGCAGGGCCTCGGCAGTGATTTCCACGCTCTGCCCGGGCTGGATCTTGCCGATGTCCAGCTCGCTGACGTTCATTTTCAGCTCCAGCTGCTCCAGGTCGTAGATCACGGCCAGCGCCCCGGACTCGCTGCCGTCCAGCTGGTCCCCGGCCTTCAGATTCTTTTCGATGACCGTGCCGGAGATGGGGGATGTGATGGTGTAGTTCTCCAGGACCTCCTGAGCGCTCTGAAGGGAGAGCTGCGCGTTCTGGAGGGAGAGGGCGGCGTTTTGCAGGGCGGTCTCCGCGGCGGAGCCGCCCAGCGTGACCAGCTGATCCCTGGCGGAGGAGACCTCGATCTCAATGCCCTGCTGGAAGGTGTAGCCCCCGGCCTGAGCGGTGATGGTCTGGCTCAGGCGGGCCTCAAAGGCGCCGCCCGCGGCGCAGGAGATGGTCCCCACTTTGGCGGTGGCGCTGGCGGCCTCGGTGAGCGCGCCGGGATTGTTCACCCGGATCTTCACTTGACGGACCAGGGCGCCGCCGCTGCCCACCTGATCTGCCCCGGCCACATACTCCACGGTGCCGGGCAGGGTCTCCAGGGTGCCCGCCAGGGTGACCTGGGCGCTCTGTCCCACGGAGATCCGGGCCGCGTCGGCGGACTGGAAGGGGAGGGTGAGGGTCATAGAGGATGTGTCGGAGATGTCCGCGATGGGGGAGCCGGCGGAGACCATATCTCCCTTCTTCACATACAGCTTCTGCACCACGCCGGAGCCGGAGGCCCGGGGCCGCAGCCCGTCCGCGGTGCTGTCATAGGTCAGCTGGGCCTGCTGGACGGCCAGCTGGGCCTGCTCCAGAGCGGTGGCGGCGCTGCCCGGGTCGATGCGGTAGAGCAGCTGCCCCTTTTCCACCCGGTCGCCGTCCTGGAAGGGGGCCTCCAGGATCTCGCCGGAGACCAGCGCTCCCACCTGATAGGACTCAATGGGCGTCATGGTGCCGGAGCCGTCCACCGAGACGGTCAGGTCCTGCCGCTGGACGGCGGCGGGCTGGTACTGTCCGGAGGAGGCCGCTGGGCCTCCAAAGAGCAGGGGGCGCAGGAGCAGGAGGAGGATCCCTGCCGCGGCGAGGATCAGGACCAGCCGCTTGAGCCATTTTTTGCGCTTTTTGGGCAGCTGGAAGCGGGGGGCGGCGGGGAACCGCTTTGGCGCCTCCGGCTGTACCGGCGCTTCCGGGGTGAGTTGTGTGGTTTCCATGGCGTTGACTCCTTACTATGTACAGATTCCAGAGCGCTGGGCGCGGGCGAGGGTGGGCAGGCCGGGGCAGCGCGCCCCAAGAGGTGCCTCTATCTTACCGCGGGGGGGATTAGCTTTCCCGAAAGAAAGGCTTAAATTTTCATTAAATTTTGCCCGGCGGCTTTACGGTACACCTTCCACCTGGGGGAAGGTCAAGGGGAAAATGGCGGAACGGACCGTTTCTGCGGGTAAAAAAACCCGAGGCGTTCGGATGGACGGCCCGGGGCCGTGCAGTGGTACACTCCGGTCAGAAAAGAAGAGGCCGTGCCGTCCTGGTCCTGGCGCGGTTGCACGGCGGCGAAAAATGTGGTATTCTGTCCTTGGCGCTGCCAGCAAACGGCAGGCGGTTGGCCCCCGACAGGGGGCAGCTTCTGTCCCCTGATCTGCGGAAAGGGGGGCTGCCCAATGGTTACATATTCCGATCTGATCCAGACCGGCATTTTAGTCGTTGGCATTATCGGCCTCTTTATGATGGCCAATAAAAAGAAGTAACCGCCCCTCCGTCCAAAGAGTGCGGTTACTTCTTTTGAAGAACTAAAGTCTTGGGCCAACCGTCTGCCGGCAGCGCCCTTTTCATGTTCAGTATAACCGGCTGATGTTCGATTGTCAAGTCCGCCCCGAGGCGGGGCGGCTTTTTTCAAATCCGCCGACGTGGACGGATTTGAGACTTGGAGTAGTTGCACTGCGGCGAAACGTGTGGTATTCTGTCTTTGGCACTGCCAGCAAACGGCAGGCGGTTGGCCTCTCCATCCCGGAGGGGACTTCTTGACCCCTCCAGTGAGAGGGGGTGGTGCTTGTGGTTACATATTCAGACCTGTTTCAGTTCTGTCTTGTGGTTATCGGCATCATTGGTCTGGTTCTCCAGATCACAAAAAAGAAGTGACCGCCGTCCCCTTCCTAAAAGTTCGGCGATCACTTCAATGACATGAGATAGGGGTCAACCGTCTGCCGGCAGCGCCCTTTTCATATTCAGTATAACCGCCTGATGTTCGATTGTCAAGTCCGCCCCGAGCCGGGGCGGGCTTTTTTGCGGGCAGGTATGAAAAGCATCTGCGGATGGAGCGTTCCCGGCGGCTTTAGAGTACACCCTTCTCCTGGGGGAAGGTCAAGGGGAAAATGGCGGAGTGGGCCGTAAGTGTCTCATTCCAAGCAGGAGAGAATAGCCTGGGCCGCGCCGTCGTGGGAGTTGTCCGCCACAGTGTAGGCGGCAGCAGCCTGTACCTGAGGGGCGGCATTCCCCATAGCGATGGGACGGCCCACCGCACGGAGCATTTCCAGGTCATTTGCGCTGTCGCCCACAGCGGCACAGCGTTCCAGTGGGATGCCCCACATCAGGGCGAGGAGGGCCAGAGTGCGGCCCTTGTTTACTCCGGCGGGGACCAACTCGAAATCATGGTCGTTGGAGGCGGTGAGGGACACGCCGGGCAGGGTGGCCAGCTCCTCCAGCGGGTAGCCGCCCGGCTTCTGATCCCCGTGGAGCTTGGTGAGGGGCAGGCCGCGCTCCGCCAGATGGGCCAGAGGGTCCGAAACGTCAACGGCGTGGCGGTGAAAGACAGAGAAGGGATAGGTGCGCCGGAGAGAACGGCGGGAGAAGGGATCCAGCAGGATCTCCTCCCCGGCGAAGATCATCAGCTCGATGTCCCGGTCCAGGCATAGCTCCAGGGCACGCCGCCCGGTTTCCTCCGGCAGGTCCCACCGGCGCAGGTGTCTGCCGGTGCGGGCGTCACACAGGGCCGCGCCCCCCAGGCAGACGGCCAGGCTGTCACAGCCCGCCAGCTGGGAGAAGTGTGCCGCCTCTGCGCCGGAGCGGCCGGTGGACAGCACCACCTTGACCCCGGCGGCCCGGGCCGTCCGCACAGCATCCAGGGAGGCGGGGGAGATCTCCCCCGCCGGGTCCAGGAATGTGCCGTCCAGGTCCAGGGCGATCAGATCGATTTTTCCCATGAAGCAACATACCTTTCAGTCTGCGGGAGCGGGCTGGGCCCCTCCGGCGGACGGAGTCAGAAATCGCGGAAGTGGTCAGAGCTCCGGATCACACAAAGCCTAACAGCAGGCCGGCGGTGTGGACCAGAAATGCGGCGGTGTACGCAATGCCGATCTGCCAGGCGATGGAGAACAGGGTCCATTTGACGCTGTTCATCTCCCGGGCCAGGGTGGATACCGCCGCCACGCATGGGACGTACAGCAGGATGAACACCAGCATGGAGAGGGCGGACAGGGGGGTGAAGCCGGTCATGGCGGCGGCCACCTGGGCGCTGGTGGCGGTGAGGGCGAAGCCGTAGAACATGGACAGGGAGGAGACCACCATCTCCTTGGCGATCAGTCCGGTGAGCAAAGCCACCGCCGCCTGCCAGAAGCCAAAGCCCAGGGGGGCGAAGATGGGGGCGATCCAGCTGCCCAGGGTGCCCAGCATGGACTGGGCCGCGTCGTCCACCATGCGCAGGGAGAAGTCAAAGGACTGGAGCAGCCAAAGGACCATGGACATCAGCAGGATCAGGGTGCCCGCCTTGATGAGGAAGCCCTTTACCTTCTGCCACACATGGGTGGCGATGTTTTCAAAGGATGGCAGGCGGTAGGGGGGCAGCTCCAGCACGAAGGGAGCGGGATCTCCGGCGAAGAGGGTCCGCTTGAAGAGCAGGCCGGACAGAATACCCGCCAACATCCCCAGCACATACAGGCCAAAGACCACCAGGCCGGCCCAGGGGCCGAAGAAAGCGCCGGCGATCATGCCATAGACGGGAAGCTTGGCCGAGCAGGACATGAAGGGGACCAGGAGAATGGTCATCCGCCGGTCCTTCTCGTTTTCCATGGTGCGGGCCCCCATGATGGCGGGGACGGAGCAGCCAAAGCCCATGAGCATGGGGATAAAGGCCTTCCCGCTTAGTCCGAAGCGGCGCAGCAGCCGGTCCATGATGAAGGCGGCCCGGGACATATAGCCCGAGTCCTCCAGAAAGGAGAGAAAGAAGAACAGCAGGGCGATCTGGGGCAGAAAGGAGAGCACGCCGCCCACCCCGGCGATGATGCCGTCGCACACCAGGCTGATGAGCACCGGGGAGACGCCCGCGGCGGCCAGGGTCCCGTCCAGCCAGCCGGAAAACAGGTCGATCAGGGCGCTGACGCCGTTTTGCAGCCAGGAGCCGAAGGGACCGAAGGTGATGGTGAACATGGCCAGCATGGCGCACAGGAACAGGGGGAGGGCGGTGTACTTGCCGGTGACCACCCGGTCGATCCGCTCGCTGAGGGTGGGTCCGGCGGCAGCGTGCCCCTTGACCACGGAGGCCTCGACCACTCGCTCGATGTACTGATAGCGGCTGTCGGCGATGAGGGTCTCCCGATCGCCCAGGTCGCTGGAGGCCTCATACTCGGCGATGATGCTCCGCAGCTCCTCCTGCACTGCCCGGGGCAGGTGCAGGGCCTCCTCCACCAGCTTGTCCCCCTCCAGCAGCTTGATGGCCGCCCAGTGGGCGGGGAGGTGGGCGGAATAGGCGTAGTCGTGGAGCAGCTCGCCCATGCGGTGGTGAATGTCGTGGGTGAAGCTGTCGTACAGGTCGTCGGGCTCAAAGGTACAGCCCAGGTGCATCTGCCGGTGGGCCGCCTGGAGCAGCTCGTCCAGTCCCTGGCCAGTCTTGGCGGTGATGGGGACCACGGGGACGCCCAGCTGCCGGGAGAGGCGCTCCACATCGATGGAGTCCCCCCGGGCCTCCACCTCGTCCATAAAGTTCAGGGCAAGCACCAGGGGGCGCTCCAGCTCCAGCAGCTGAACGGTGAGATAGAGGTTGCGCTCCAGATTGGTGGCGTCCACAATGTTCAAAATGGCGTCCGGTCCCTCGCAAATGATGAAGTCCCGGGCCACGATCTCTTCCATGGAGTAGGGGGACAGGGAGTAGATCCCCGGCAGATCCACCACCGTCAGCTCCCGGTCGCCTAGGCGGGCGGTGCCCTCCTTTTTCTCCACGGTCACCCCGGGCCAGTTGCCCACATACTGGTTGGAGCCGGTCAGCGCGTTGAACAGGGTGGTTTTACCGCTGTTCGGGTTGCCTGCTAGTGCAACTCTCATTCATTCCTCCATTCGGTGTTAGATTAGGCTAACTACAGGATCAAAAAAAAATCGCGATGCGATCGTGCGAGCGCACTATGCCTATCAGAGGATGCTCATGCTCAACCCTTTGATGGGCATAAATGCGCTTATTCGACTTCAACCATCTGTGCGTCTTCTTTTCTCACAGAAAGTTCGTAGCCGCGAACGGTAACTTCAACCGGATCGCCCAAAGGCGCAACCTTGCGAATGTAAACCGAACAACCTTTGGTGATGCCCATGTCCATGATGCGACGCTTTACTGCGCCTTCGCCATTGAGCTTCACAACGGTCACCGTTTCACCGCTTTTAACTTCTCGAAGAGTTTTCACTATGCCTCCCCTCTTCATCTTTTCGCTTTGCCAGAAATGGCAAACCGCTACACCGTAATGTGCTTTGCAAGCTCGGAAGAAAGCGCAACGCGAGAACCCTTCACGTTCACGATGAGGTTGCCGCCAATACGCGACACAACAACGATCTGCTCGCCGGGAACAAAGCCCAGATTCTCAAGGTGACGATGGATGTCACCCGCGCCATCGTGAAGCTGCCTTACGTGGTAAATGCCATTGTTTCTAACTTCAGACAAAACCATGATGCTTCCTTCCACATGCCCTGCGGGGCGGTTTGCGGCTCTAGTAAACCAGAGCTAACTAACAGACTGATGTTAACCCCGTCATACTCTATCGTCAATGTTTACCAAAGGTTATTTTTTTGAACGCTTGTAGGGTTTTTCGAACAGCCTGGTGGATGGAGCTATTTCACGCAATTTAATTATTTATCCAACGACAAAAAGCATCTTGCGACCAGACATACCGCCGCTCTCGCATATTGCATACAAATGCAGCGAGAACAGGCATAGAGGAGGCAAGATGCTTAAAGTGCAGGAACTGAAAGGTTAGGCAGATCGGCAATCCCGACAGATTATTGGGGAGCCGAGATGCCCAGGGCATTAGGGTCTATGCCGCTGCGCTCAAATAAGGCATCGAGCGCCTGTTGGCTGACGCTGCTTTCATCAAGATCGACTCCGAATGCTCGAGCTACTGCGTACGCTTGTTCCCGACGCAAAGCCGCGACAGAAGAATCCCCTGCTTCGCTAGAATAGCGAGACGAAAGGAGCAGCGAGCGAGATACGTACTCCATAAGCTGAGGATCAGGCTGCGAGAGCTGCAGCATTGCTGCCATTGATTCTGGCGCCATGCACAAAAGAAGGCCACCATCCATCTCCGTTGCATCAGAAATTGCCGCATCGAGCATGTCGGCAGCTACGCGAGGGTCGTTTTCACCTCGCGCGCGAAGCAAGCTTTCCTTCATAGCAGCAGCAAGCTGCATGAACATGCGCATCAGATAATCTTGGGTTAACACGTTATCCCCTCTCTGGGTACCGTATTCCCAGATGCTCGTAAGCACGCTCCGTTGCCTGGCGGCCTTTCGGTGTGCGAATGAGCAAACCTTGTTGAAGCAAATACGGTTCGTACACATCTTCAAGCGTATCGGGCTCTTCCGAAAGCGCCGAAGCTAGCGTCGAAAGCCCCACAGGCCTGCCCGAGAATTGAACGCAGAGAAGTTCCAGTATCCTGTTGTCCACCGGGTCGAGACCCAAAGAATCCACCTCGAAAAACGCCAACGCCTGAGCCGCACAGTCTTCATCAATAGGTGAAATGCCCTTCACCTGAGCCCAATCGCGTACGCGCTTAAGAAGGCGATTGGCCAAGCGGGGAGTTCCACGGCTACGGCGGGCAATCTCCAGGGCGCCTTCCTCCAGGATACTCACACCCAAGATGAGCGCCGAGCGTCGGACAATAAGGGCCAGCTCTTCCGGCGCATAGTAATTCAGACGGAACGCTATACCAAAGCGATCACGCAGAGGACCTGTTAGCAAACCGGTTCGCGTAGTGGCTCCAATGAGGGTAAACTTCGGCAAATCGAGCCTGATTGAGCGGGCTGCAGGCCCCTTGCCAACAACGATATCAAGCGCAAAATCTTCCAGTGCTGGATACAGCACTTCCTCAACCATGCGATTCAGGCGGTGAATCTCGTCGATAAAAAGAACATCACCCTCTTCAAGATTGGTAAGGATAGCGGCTAAATCTCCCGTACGCTCAATTGCGGGACCACTTGTTGTTTTGATATGCACGCCAAGCTCATTGGCAACAACGGTAGCCAACGTGGTTTTTCCCAAGCCAGGAGGGCCCGAAAACAGAATATGATCAACCACATCCTTGCGGGCCCGTGCCGCCTCGATGAGGATAGAAAGGCTATCCTTCACTTTCTTTTGTCCCAAATACTCGTCAAGGCACGTTGGCCTCAGGCTACGATCAAGGACCAGGTCGTCTTCGATAAGGGAAACCGAACAAGCGCGCGAGGCGGCATCGCCATCGCGAGATGAACCAGTATCCTTTAAAACTTCCAAAGGCGCTTCGAACAGCGCGCTTTCTATTTCAAAATCGTCAGACAAAGATGAGTCCACCTTTTATCGATTATTTTCCTAAACGCTTTAAGGCGTATTGCAATAGTATCGTTTCGTTTGCTTCCTCGGGAGCCCCCTTGAGTGCAAGATCGGTTTCTTCCGAAGTGAAACCCATGGAAAGGAGCGCTTCCGCTGCACCCTTACGTGCATTTGCCGCTTGCGCCGAAATGCCGGGCAGAGCGATCTGGGCCTCGGAGCCGAACGATTCTTTCAATTCGAGCGCAATGCGCGATGCCATTTTCTTTCCCACACCGGGAATTTGCTGGATAGTCCCCACGTCTTGCGACACAATAGCGGACACCAACGCCTCTGGCTCGTAGGTAGAAAGGGCAGAAAGCGCAACCTTTGGCCCAACGCTTGAAACGGAAGTGAGCTTTGCAAACAGCTTTTCTTCGTCATGGTTCAAAAAGCCGTATAGCACCAACGCATCGTCACGAACTTGCAAGCGCGTTAGAACCTTGACCTCTTCGCCAACATGCCCCAATCGGGAAAGGCTCTTCCCCGACATGGAAACACGGTACCCGATGCCACCCACTTCTATCACGACAGAATCAACGAACAGTGCCGCAATCGTTCCTCGCAAAAACGAAATCACCGCACAGCCCCCCCTTCCCAGGAAACCGAATGAGTGGTGTAGCAAATAGCAGCCGCCAAGGCATCGGCAGCATGATCGGGCGAAGGGATTTTTTCCAAGCCCAGCACCTGCTGAACCATATATTGGACTTGCCCCTTATCGGCAGACCCCGCCCCTACAACAGCCAACTTGATTTGGCTGGGCGAATACTCGGCAAGCACCATGGATGCCTGACCGCAAGCGGTTAAAGCAGCACCACGAGCCTGACCCGTGGCAAAAGCACTTTGGGCATTCGAGCCAAACCACACCGTTTCAACAGCAACGCATTCTGGCTTGTAACGTAAAACCACTGCGGAAATCTGCGTATAGATTTTCGCCAAACGCTCATGCAAGGGCATCGCGGATTGGGTTGCCACGCAGCCGTACGCTATACAGGAAAGCGATGCTCCTTTTTGATGAACTACCCCCCAGCCTGTATGCGCCAGACCCGGGTCGATTCCCATTATGATGCGAGTTGCCGCCATGCCATCCTCTCAAACAAACATTTGTTCGTATAATAGCATAAAAGAAACGGGGGCATACAGCCCCCGTTCTATTCAGCCACTTATCGCAATCCCTACAGCCCTATGGCTTTAAAATACTCAAGCCATTTGCCAAAAGATTCGTCGCTGATAGCATGCTCCATCTGGCATGCTTCTTCTTCGGCGACCTCGAGACTAAGGCCAACTTTTTCGTGCAGGAAACGGGTGAGCATTTCATGGCGCTCCAATACCGATTTACCGTAGTTATACCCGTCTGCGGTGAGGGTAATATCGCCATAATAAGGCTGATCAAGCATGCCCGAGGCCTTCAGGCTGGCAACAGCCTTCGAAACCGACGCCTTCGAAACGCCAAGCTTTGTGGCAACATCTACCGAACGCACAGACTGCGTATCGGAACCACCCAGCATAACGATGGCCTCAAGATAATCCTCGTGAGACATGGAGACTTTTTCCATACTATCCCTCCCCAGCAGAAGCTGACGTTGATGGCAAATGAAATGATTCGATCCCTTTTGAACAGAACGATCCCGCAATCCGTCTAAAGGGACCACGCGTCTTTCGATGAAATGCGCGTTTCAAATACAGCACGTACTAGTAGCTACATAGTATACTTATGAGACTAATATTACCCCACACGAAAGATGGATTCATGGCTACCAATCGCTATATCGACACGCGCGGACGGTGTGCGGCTCCGGTCACTTTTACCGAAGCTGTGGTTAAGGGACTTGCCGAGGGCGGCGGACTCTTCGTTCCCGAAACGCTCCCCAAGCTGAGTCTGGAAAGCATCCTTTCATTGGCAGAAATTCCCTATGCCAAGCGTGCAGCCTTTATCTATCGCTCGTTTGGCATCGACTTGCCTGACGCCAAGATCGATGAGCTCATGGACGCAACGTACGGCGACCGATTCGATGATGAGGCAATATGCCCTATTACGTCGCTCGACGGAAACACCCATGTTCTCGAGCTATGGCATGGTCCCACCAGCGCCTTTAAGGACATGGCGCTTCAGTGCTTGCCCCATTTCTTTAGCGCAAGCGCATCCCAGCTGCGCGAGCAGGGAAAACTGGAAAACACCTTCCTTATCCTGGTCGCCACTTCGGGCGACACCGGCAAAGCAGCTCTCGAAGGGTTCCGCGACAAGGAAGGCGTCCAGATTGCGGTAATGTACCCCGACGGCGGCGTTAGCGACATCCAGTACAAGCAAATGGCAACCCAGGCAGGCTCTAATGTTATGGTCTGGGCAGTAAAAGGTAATTTCGACGACTGCCAAACGGGAGCCAAGAACGTTTTTGGAGACGAAGCATTTGCCGAAAAGCTGATGGGATCCAACCAGGTTGCTCTCTCTAGCGCTAATTCCATCAACTGGGGTCGCTTGCTTCCTCAGGTGGTTTACTACGTTTCCAGCTACGCTGAACTGGTTGCCCAGGGCAAACTCGAAGCTGGCAAGCCGCTTGATGTCTGCGTTCCTACTGGCAATTTCGGCAACATCCTTGCTGCATGGTACGCAAAGCAGATCGGCACGCCTTTGGGTACCTTGTTCTGCGCAAGCAATGAAAATCGCGTTCTCACCGATTTCATCAATACCGGCAGCTACGACATCTCCGATCGTGAATTCGTCCTGACCCCATCTCCTTCGATGGATATCTTGGTTTCGTCAAACGTTGAGCGTCAGCTCTTTGAGCTCACAGGTCGCAACGCCGAAGCCATTGCAACGTGGATGGAAGAGCTCAAGGCAAACAAATCTTTCACGGTCGACGCTGAAACCCTTTCCAAACTTCAGGCGGATTTCAAGTCAGATTCCGTCGATAGCGAAACATGCCTTAACACCATCAAAGAGGTACTCGATAAGTACAACTATCTTATCGACCCCCACACCGCTGTTGCCTACAAGGTCGCAGAACGACTGCATGGCGAAAACCCTGTGCTTATTGCCTCTACCGCACACTGGGCAAAGTTCGGTGAAAATGTATACCGCGCACTGCATGACATAGCGCCTGACCAGCCTCTGCCTGAATCTGTGGCTGAGCTTAGCGGATGCGCCCTGAACGATCTTATTGCTAGCGAGGCGAACAGCCATAACATTCCCAAGGGCCTCGCAGAGCTCGACTCGCTGCCTATTCGATTCAAAGATGTCATCGAAGGAAA
>OLRU01002004.1_pt1 | contig 15364 bp, 14 predicted proteins | sample 1672961 | NCBI WGS metagenome assembly OLRU01 (sample SAMEA3136741, study PRJEB25190) | human gut metagenome | biome: human gut; feature: human-associated habitat; material: faeces | place: Austria | collected 2013 | reverse complement strand
TTACTTCCCAGCTGGCCCATATCGTCTCCAGCGCCTATGTGAAGTCGCCGGAGGCCCAGAAGCGCCGAGGCTTTTCCGCCGGCAGCTTTCAGGATATGACCCGGGTGGCCCGTCTGGATGAGGACATGTGGACAGAGCTGTTTCTGGACGATGAGGACTTCCTCACCGCCGAGCTGGAAGAGCTGATCGGCCACCTGACGGACTACCGCAACGCCTTGCGGGCCAAGGATACTCAGCGGCTGCACGATTTGCTGAAGGAGGGCCGGGAGCTGAAGGCCACCGCCGGCGGCAACTGACCTATTTCCGGCGCCGCTGCGCGACATGATTCTATAAAAGGAGTTTTTCGATGTTTGACTCCATCCGAACCATTCCCGTCCGGGTCCGGCCGCCCTATGATGTGCGCATTGGCAGCGGCCTGCTTGGCCGGTGCGGGGACTATCTGGCCGCGCTGCTGGGACAGCGGAGGATCGCCGTTCTGGCCGACGACACCGTGGCCTCCCTGTACCTGGACACCGTCACCGCCGCTCTGGAGGACGCGGGCTTTGCCGTCTGCTCCCATATCTTCCCCTCCGGGGAGGGGCGCAAGAATCTCTCCACCCTGACAGAGCTGCTGGAGTTCCTGGCGTCGGAGCATCTGACCCGCACGGACTGCGTGGCCGCCCTGGGCGGCGGCGTCACTGGGGACATGGCGGGCTTTGCTGCCGCCGTGTACCTCCGGGGCATCCGGTATGTCCAGCTGCCCACCACGCTTTTGGCGGCGGTGGACTCCTCCGTAGGCGGCAAGACCGCCGTGGACCTGGCCGCCGGGAAGAATCTGGCGGGAGCCTTCTGCCAGCCCGCCGCCGTGGTCTGCGATACCGCCTGCCTGAAGACCCTCCCTCCCGACGTGTTTGCCGACGGCGCCGCCGAGGCCGTCAAGACCGGCGTCCTCTCCGACGAGTCCCTGTTCGCCCTGTTTGAGGACGGCACCCTCACCGCCGACCCCGGCGAGGTCATCGCCCGGTGCGTCGCCTACAAGGCCGGCGTGGTGGAGCGGGACGAGAAGGAGCAGGGGGAGCGGAAGCTTTTGAACCTGGGCCATACTGTGGGCCACGCCATCGAGAAGTGCAGCGGCTATGTTATCCCCCATGGCCACGCCGTGGCGGCGGGGCTGGCCGTCATCGCCCGGGCTGCGGAGGCCCTGGGCTGGACGGAGGAGTCCCTGGCGGCGCGAATCACCGCCTGCCTTTCTAAAAATGGCCTGCCCACCGGGACAGACTACTCTGCTGAAGCCCTGGCGGAGGCAGCCCTTTCCGACAAGAAGCGCGCCGGTGGGGATATCACCCTGGTGGTCCCCCGGAAGATCGGCCATTGCGAGCTGCGGAAGGTCCCGGTAGCGGACCTGCTGCCCATCATCCGGGCAGGACTGGAGGCGTAAATGGACCTTCAAATCACCCCGAAAAAACTCTCCGGCGCCGTGACGCCGCCCTCCAGCAAGTCTCAGGCCCACCGATTGCTGATCGCCGCTGCTCTCAGCGGCGGGATCAGCGTCATCCACGGCCTGGCGGACTCCCAGGACATCCGGGCCACCCGCCGGTGCCTGTCTGCCATGTGTGCCGGGATGGAGGATCTGCCGGATGGCACCCTCCGGGTCCACGGACTGGGAAACGGCATCGTCATCGCACCTCCCTATGCCCTGCTGGACTGCGGGGAATCGGGCTCTACCCTGCGCTTCCTGATCCCCGTGGGCCTGCTGATACAGGGAGAGGCGTCCTTCACCGGCCGAGGCCGGCTGATGGAGCGCCCGCTGAAGCCCTACGAGGACCTGTTCCGGGAGAAGGGCATCGCCTGGAAGCTGGCGGACAACGTCCTCACCGTAAACGGCGGTCGGGGATACGGTACCCTGGCCCTGGACCCGGGGACATACCGCCTGCCCGGCAACGTATCCAGCCAGTTCTTCACAGGGCTGCTGTTCGTCATGCCCCTGCTGGAGGGAGACTCTACCCTGGTGTCCACCACACCCCTGGAGAGCCGGGACTACCTGGAGATGACCCGGCAGGCTCAGGCCGCTGCCGGTGTCACCAGCCGGTGGCTGGACGAAAACACGCTCTTCGTCCCTGGCGGCCAGACCTACCAGTCCTTTGAGGCCACGGCGGAGGCGGACTGGTCCCAGGCGGGGTTCTGGTACGCCGCCGATTTCCTGGACAGCCGTGTGGACATCCGGGGCCTGAATCCCGACTCTGCGCAGGGGGACAAGGCAGTCAGCGAACTTTACTGGCGGCTGGCCCGGCCGGGGGACACGGAGATCGATGTCTCCGGATGCCCCGACCTGCTGCCGCCTCTGGCGGTGATGGCGGCGGCCCGCTCCGGTACCACCCGGTTCGTGAACGCTGCCCGGCTGCGGATGAAGGAGAGCGACCGGCTTTCCACCACCGCCGCCCTGCTGACCGCCCTGGGCGGACGGGCGGAGGAGGGGCCGGACTTTCTGACAGTCCACGGCGGGACGCTCACCGGCGGCATGGTGGACTGCGCCAACGACCACCGGATCGCCATGGCGGCCGCCATCGCCGCCACCGCCTGTACCGGCCCCGTCACGGTGCTGGGGGCCCAATGCGTGCAGAAGTCCTACCCGGATTTCTGGGAGGTGTACAAGAACCTGGGAGGTGATATCCATGTCCTCTGAATTCGGCAGTCTCCTGAAAATCTCTGTCTTCGGCCAATCCCATGGAAGGGCCATCGGCGTGGTGGTGGATGGCCTGCCCGCCGGGGAGGCCATCGACCTGGAGGAGCTGAACGCCTTCCTGGCCCGGCGGAAGCCGGGGAAGAGCCACCTTTCCACCGCCCGGAGGGAGGCCGACGCGCCGGTGTTCCTCTCCGGCCTGGAAAACGGCGTCACCTGTGGAGCCCCTCTGTGCGCGGTCATCGAAAATGGAGACCAGCACTCATCGGACTATGATGCCCTGCAGGACAAGCCCCGGCCCGGCCACGCAGACTACACTGCATTTGTCAAGTGGGGCGGGCAGGCGGACATGCGGGGCGGCGGCCACTTCTCCGGCCGGCTGACGGCGCCCCTGTGTATCGCCGGCGGCATCGCCAAGCAGATTCTCTCCCGCCGGGGCGTATACGTAGGGGCCCACCTCCAGTCCGTGGGGACGGTGGCGGATGCATTATTCCCCCTGCGGCCCACGAAGGAGCTGTTTGACGCCGTGGCTGCCAAGCCATTCCCGGTGCTGGACGACCAGGCGGGGGAGCGGATGCAGGCGCTGATTCTGGAGGCCTGGAAAAATCTGGATTCTGTGGGAGGCGTCGTTGAGTGTGCCGCCACGGGCCTTCCCGCCGGACTGGGGGAGCCCATGTTCGGCGGCGTGGAAAACCGGCTGGCCGCCGCCCTCTTCGGCATTCCCGCCGTGAAGGGCGTGGAGTTTGGGGACGGCTTCGCCGCCGCCCGGTCCCGGGGGTCCGAAAACAACGACCCCTTTGTGATGGAGGACGGCCGGGTGCAGACAGAGACCAACCACGCGGGCGGCATTCTGGGGGGCATCACCAGCGGAATGCCCATCGTCCTGCGGACGGCCATGAAGCCCACACCGTCCATCGCCCAGCCCCAGCGGACGGTCAGCCTGTCCGCCGGAGAGAATGCGGAGCTTGTGATTCACGGGCGGCACGACCCCTGCATTGCCCACCGGGCGGTCCCGGTGGTGGAGGCGGTTACTGCCGCCGTGCTGTTAGATTTATTATTGGAGGGACATCATGGAACTTTCTGAGATTCGAGAGAAGATCGACGCAGTGGACGAGCAGCTGCTGGACCTGTTCCTGCAGCGCATGGACCTGTCCGACGAGGTGGCTGCCTACAAGAATGCGCACCATCTGCCCATTTTGAACAAAGAACGGGAGCGGGCCATCCTGGCCAAGGTGACGGAGAAATCCGGGGAGCGGGAGCGGTATGCCTACCACCTGTTCTCCACCCTGTTCGAGCTGGCCCGGTCCCGGCAGGCAGAGCTGATCTCCGCCCCCACCAAGGTGGCCGCCCAAGTCCGCGCCTCTCTGGAGGCCGGTACCTCGGTCTTTCCCCAGACGGGCCTGGTGGCCTGTCAGGGCGTGGAGGGGGCCAACTCCCAGGTGGCCTGTGACCGGCTGCTGCCCCGGGGCAACATCGTGTATGTGAAGACCTTCCAGGCTGTGGTGTCCGCTGTGGAGTCCGGCCTGTGCAGGTTCGGTGTGCTGCCCATTGAGAACAGCTCCAACGGCTCCGTCCGGGCGGTGTACGAGCTGCTGCAGGACCACAACCTCTCCATCGTCCGGTCCACCCGGCTGTGCATCCGGCACGAGTTGCTGACGCTGCCCGGCGTGAAGATGGAGGACATCACGGAGATCTACTCCCACGAGCAGGCCATCGGCCAGTGCAGCAAGTTCCTGAACAGCCTCAACGGCGTCCGTGTCATCCCCTGCGACAACACCGCCATGGCCGCCAAGATGGTGGCGGAGAAGGGCGACCGCCACGCCGCCGCCATTTCCTCCCACCCCTGCGCGGCGTTGTACGGCCTGACCTGCCTCAACGACAGCATCCAGGACAGCGACAACAACTACACCCGGTTCATCTGCATCACCAAGGATCCGGTGATCTATGCCGGCGCCAACCGGATCAGCCTGATTATCGCCTTTGACAACCGGCCCGGCGCCCTGTATGAAATCCTCTCCAAGCTGGCGGCACTGGACATCAACATGACGAAGCTGGAGTCCTGCCCCGTGGCGGGAAGTGACTTTGAGTTTGTTTTCTTCCTGGAGCTGGACGCCTCCGTCCAGGATCCCAGCGTCCTGGCCATGCTGGAGGAGATGGAGCGCAGCTGTGCCGAGTTCCAGTTCTTGGGCAACTACGCGGAAGTCTGAGCCATGGATGAGCGGATTTACGGCCTGCTGGGCCGGAAGCTGGGCCACAGCTGGTCCGTCCCCATCCATGCCGCCCTGGGCAACGGCGCCTACCGCCTTCTCGAGCTGGAGCCGGATGGACTGGCTCCCTTTCTTCACCGGAAGGACATCGGCGGCCTGAACGTCACCATCCCCTACAAGCGGGACGTGATGCCCCTGTGCGATGAGATCGACCCGGCGGCGGAGGCCATCGGCAGCGTCAACACCATCGTCCGGTGCGCAGACGGCAAGCTGGTGGGCTATAATACGGACATCGACGGGTTCCTCTATATGGCCTGCCGGGCGGGTATCTCCCTGTCAGGGAAAAAAGTCGTGATTTTGGGCAGCGGCGGGGCGTCTCTGACGGCCCAGACCGCCGCCCGGCAGGGGGGCGCGGCGGAGGTTGTGGTGGTATCCCGTTTCGGTCCGGACAACTATGACAACCTCTCTCGCCACGCTGACGCGGAGATCCTGGTGAACGCCACTCCGGTGGGCATGTACCCCGGCAACGGCCAGTCTCCCGTGGACCTGTCCGTATTTCCGGTCTGTCAGGGGGTGCTGGACGTCATCTACAATCCCCGGCGCACGGCCCTGCTGCTGCAGGCGGAGGCGCGGAGCATCCCCTGCTCTGACGGACTGCCCATGCTGGTGGCCCAGGCGGTGGCGGCAGAGGAGCGGTTCTTCAACAGGTCCATTCCCGCCGGTGAGAATGAGCGGATTTTGGTTCAGCTCCGGCGGGAGATGACCAACCTCATCCTGATCGGCATGCCCGGCAGTGGCAAGACCACGGTGGGGGAGGCGCTCTCCCGCCTCACCGGCCGGGAGGCCGTGGATCTGGACCAGATGATCGAAACCACCGCCGGCTGTTCCATCCCGGAGATCTTCCAGCGTGAAGGCGAGTCCGGCTTCCGGGCCCGGGAGCGGGCCGCCGCGGAGGAGGCTGGGAAGCGCACAGGCGTCATCCTCCTCACCGGCGGCGGTATCATCAAGACGGCGGAAAACTACGCGGCCCTCCATCAGAACGGCCGCATCTATCAGCTGGTGCGGGATCTCAGCCTGCTGCCCACCGAGGGCCGGCCCCTGTCCCAGGGGGCGGATCTGGCCGCCATGTGGCGGGAGCGGGCGCCCCTGTACGCCCGATTCCGGGACGTGGAGATTGACAACAGCGGCACGGTGGAGGACACCGCCGCCGCTATCTGGAGGGATTTTTGTGCACATTCTGGTAGTTAACGGCCCCAATATGAACATGCTGGGAATCCGCCAGCCGGAGATCTACGGCCATGAGACCTATGAGGACCTGAAGGCGCTGATCCGGGCGGAGGCGGACCGGCTGGGCGCGTCCGTCTCCTTCTTCCAGTCCAACCACGAGGGGGCCCTGGTGGACGCCATCCAGCAGGCATACTTCGACCATGTGGACGGCATCATCATCAACCCGGCAGCCTACACCCACACCAGTGTGGCCCTGCTGGATGCCGTGAAGGCGGTGGGGATCCCCACGGTGGAGGTCCACGTCTCCGACCCGGACAGCCGGGAGGAGTTCCGCCGTGTCTCCTACATCCGGGCCGCCTGCGCGGCCACCATCCGGGGCCATGGGCTCCAGGGATATGTGGAGGCCCTGCGGTTTCTCTGCGGCGCGGACGCTTGACAAACGGCGGTCTCTGACGGATAATATGCCCATACCCCATTGGGTATCCGGGAGGTGTCGGCATGAGACAATGTATGGATGCGGACAACCTGCACCGGCGGCTGAAGAAGATCATCGGCCAGGTGCAGGCCATTGACCGCATGGTAGACGAGGACGTGCCCTGTGAGGACATGCTGATGCAGATCAACGCCGCCAAGAGCGCACTGCACAAGGTGGGACAGGTGGTGCTGGAAGGGCATATCAACCACTGTGTGCGCGACGGCATCGAGCACGGAGACGCCGATAAGACCATTCAGAACTTCACAAAGGCTGTGGAACGCTTTGCCAATATGACCTGACGCGCCCGCACAGGGCCAGGCTTCAGCTAAGCGGGGGCGTGTGTAAGTTCTGGAAGGGCCTCATGCCGGCGGCCTCTCAGGAGGCGCGGAGAAAATTCGCCGCTCGCATCACCTGCCCGGCTGCCGGTAGGTGGGCATTGCTTTTTCAGAATTATCCTTTTCCTAACGGCTAAGCTGCTTTTCGTTTCCCGCTTCGCCTGGGGCTTTTGAAGCGAAAGCTTTTTGCCCTTTCTGGCAGAGTAGGGGGCCGTTGCGCTTAAATGAATACTGCAAAGCCCAAGGGCCATGAAATTATGCCATGGCCCTTGGGCTTTTACAGTTTTGCGGGCCGCGCCGCAAAGGCGGCCGTCGGCCTATGCCTGTGCGATGGGCTGTGTGCCGAAATAGCGGCAGATGGCCTCGTAATACACGCGCGCGGCGCGCTGGCAGCCCTGCGGCGTGGCCCAGGCCTCGTAATCGCCGCTGTTGGAGAGGAAGCACTGCTCGGCCAGAACGGCAGGGCAGGGGGCCTTTTCCAGAATGCCGAAGCTTTTTTCCTCACACACGCGGGTGTCGCTACCGTCTACTATTTTTTTGCTTTTGCCCTGATAATACACAAAGCGCACGCCCGTCTCGCCGCGCAGGCGGTGGCCGGCGCTGCCCATGCCCTGTGCGATGCACTGGGCAAAGCGGCTGGCCTCTTCATAATAAGCGCGCCCGGGCGGCGTGGGGTAACACTCGAACCCGTGCGACTGACTGGAGGAATCCAGATTGCCGTGGATGCTTAAAAGCAGGCAGGCGCCCGCCTGCCCGGCGCGGGCGGCGCGATCTGCAATGGGCGCGTCCTGCCCGTTTTCGCGGCAGCGCACAGGCGTGTAGTTGGCGTCTGCCTCCAGCAGGGCATACAGGGCGTCTGCCGTTTGTTCGCACATCAAAACCTCATCTGTGGGGCCGGCCGCGCCTGTGTCCATGCCGCCGTGGCCCGCGTCCAGCGCAATGACGTGCGGCGAGCCCTGTGCGCAGGGTTGTGCACCCAGCTCATCCAGCGTGCCGAAGGTATAGCCCATTTCTTCCCACTTGGTGAGCAGTTCGTCCAGAATGGCGGCGTTGGTGGCGCTGGTGGAATGCAAAAGAACAATGGCGCCCGCATGGGTGCGGGGCAGAAGCTTGGAAAAGGCCTGCTGGACGCTTGGCTGGCTTTCCTGGTTCCAATCCACATAGGCAAGGCTCCAGAAAATGGTGCGGTAGCCAAGCTCCTCGGCCCAGGCCAGGTTTTCGTCGCTGAATTTGCCTTCCGGCGGGCGGTAGAATTTCGGCATCTGCTGCCCGGTGGTCTGGTAATAAAGCGCCTCGGTGCTCTGCAGCTCCTGCGTGAACTGCTCTTTGCTCTGCGTGGTCATGTCGGGGTGGTGGTTAGTATGGTTGCCCACGGTGTGCCCCTCGGCTGCCATGCGGCGCACAAGGTCCGGATTTTCTTCAATATAGGGCGCCACAACAAAAAAAGCGCCGGGGGCGTTGTGGTTTTTCAGCGCGTCCAGAATGGCAGGCATATTGCCGTTTTCATAGCCGCAGTCGAACGTCAGGTACAGCCGCTTCTGGCTTGCGCTGCCGCAGTAATAGGCGCTGTGCTGCGCAAGCTGCCCGGCTGAAAGGTTCGGCACGGGCGGCTCGCCCTCGCCGCCCTGGAACGAAAGCCCCCATTCATATTTCTGCGCGCTTACCGCCGCGGGCCAGGCCCACTGAAACAGGGCTGCCCCACCCCATGCCGCGGCCAGCACCAGCAGCATGGCGCAGCACAGCACTGCGCGCCCCATCCGCTTCCCCACACACCCGAACATGCCGCCATTCCCCCTTTTGCTGAAAGGGTATGATGTGCACGGGGCAAAAAATGCACGGCGCGCCGGGCGGCTTTTTGGCGGGAAACGGCGTTTTTTGCGCCCGGCAGGCCGTTTTTGCTTGAACAACGGGTGGCTTTACGCTATAATCAAAACATATGGAACAAGGCCCGCGCGGCGCGCGGGCACTTCTTGTGGAGGGGAAAGAACGGAATGGAAAAGCCCAGCAACTTTATCACCGAGATCATTGATGAAGACCTTGCGCGCGGCGCAGTGAAGGAGATACACACGCGTTTCCCACCGGAGCCGAACGGCTATTTGCATATCGGCAGCGTGAAGGCCATCTGGATCAATTGGGGCATTGCACAGGCGTACGGCGGCAAGTTCAACCTGCGCTATGACGACACGAATCCCGCGCGCGAGGATGTAGAGTATGTGAACAGCATCCGGGAAGACCTGGAATGGCTGGGCGCGCACCCGGACGGCGGCGTGTTTTATGGCAGCGATTATTTTGACAAGTGTTATGAGTATGCCGAAAAGCTCATCATGGAGGGCAAGGCATATGTGGACGATTTGACGCGCGAGGAGATGCAGGCGTACCGCGGCGACGACGCGGGCGTGCCCTCGAAGCCCTCGCCTTACCGCGGGCGCACCCCGCAGGAAAATCTGGAGCTGTTCCGGCGCATGCGCGCGGGCGAATTTGCAGACGGAGAAAAGACGCTGCGCGCCAAAATAGACCTTGCCAGCCCCAACATGAACATGCGGGACCCTGCCATTTACCGCATCAAGCATGTTTCGCACCACCGCCAGGGCGATAAATGGTGCATTTACCCGCTGTACGATTATGCGCACCCCATTCAGGATTATCTTGAGGGCATCACGCATTCGCTGTGCAGCCTTGAGTTTGAAAACCACCGCCCGCTGTACGAGTGGGTGATAGAAAACATCGCGGGCGGCGAGTTTCCAAAGCAGCGCGAGTTTGCCCGCCTGAACATCACCAATACCGTGATGAGCAAGCGCTACCTGCGCGAGCTGGTGGAGCTTGGCATCGTGGACGGCTGGGACGACCCGCGCATGCCCACGGTGTGCGGCCTGCGCCGCCGCGGCTACACGCCCGCCAGCCTCATTGATTTTGTGCAGCGCGCGGGCGTGGCCAAGGCAAACAGCCTGCTGGACGCGCGCATGCTGGAGTTCTGCATCCGCAGCGAGCTGGATGGCACAGCCCTGCGGCGCGTGGCCGTGCTGGAGCCGGTGAAGCTCATCATCGACAATTACCCCGCGGGCAAAACAGAGTATTTTGAGCTGCCCAACAACCCGCAGGACGAAACGGCGGGCACGCGCAAAGTGGCCTTCACCGGCGAATGCTGGATAGACAGGGCCGACTTTGCCGAGGTGCCGCCGCCCAAGTTCAAGCGCCTGCGGCCGGACGGCGAGGTGCGCCTGATGGGGGCGTATATCGTGAAGTGCACGGGCCTTGAAAAGGACGCCGGGGGCAATGTGACTGCCATCCACTGCACGGCAGACCTTGAGACCGGCTGCGGCATGCCTGCGGACGGGAGGAAGGTGCGCGGCACTATCCACTGGGTAAGCTGTGCGCACGCGGTGGAAGCCGAGGTACGCCTGTATAACCAGCTGTTCACGCTGGCGGATATGAACGCCATGCCCGACGGCGCAGATTACAAGGATTACCTGAACCCGGACAGCCTGCAGGTGCTGCGCGGCTGCAAGCTGGAGGCCGCGCTGGAAAATGCGCAGCCGGGCCAGCGCTTCCAGTTCGTGCGCACAGGCTATTTCACGCCGGATTCTAAAAACCCCGGCGTATTCAACCGCATCGTCACGCTGAAGGACAGCTTTGCAAAGACGATGGAGGCAGCCAGGGGCTGAGCCCGTACGCGCCCGCGCGGGCGCAAAAGCGAAACAGAAAGGCGGAACACCATGGAATTCAAACGCGTGAGAACGCGCTTTGCCCCAAGCCCCACGGGCTATATGCATGTGGGCAACCTGCGCACGGCGCTGTACACCTACCTCACGGCAAAGCATGAGGACGGCACATTCATCCTGCGCATCGAAGACACCGACCAGGGCCGTTATGTAGAGGGCGCAGTAGATGTCATTTACAATACCCTGCGCGAAACGGGCCTTGTATGGGACGAGGGCCCGGACGTGGGCGGCCCTGTGGGCCCCTATGTGCAAAGCCAGCGCATGGGCATGTTTAAGGAATATGCCGAGCAGCTTGTAAAGCTGGGCAAGGCGTATTATTGCTTCTGTACGGAAGAGCGTCTGGGCGCTTTGCACGAGAGCCAGAAGGCCGCAGGCGAGGCCGTAGGCCATTACGACGGCCGCTGCCGCGAGCTGCCGCCCGAAGAGGTGCGGCGCCTTTTGGACGCGGGCACGCCGTATGTCATCCGCCAGAAAATGCCCCGGACGGGCAAAACGGCCTTTGACGACCTTGTGTACGGCCATATCGAGGTGGAGAATGCAGAGCTGGAGGATCAAATCCTGCTGAAAAGCGACGGCATGCCTACCTATAACTTCGCCAACGTGGTGGACGACCATCTGATGCATGTGACGCATGTTATCCGTGGGTCAGAATACCTTTCCAGCGCGCCGAAGTACAACCTTTTGTACGAGGCGTTCGGCTGGCAGGTGCCCACTTACATCCACTGCCCGCCCGTGATGAAGGACGCGCACACCAAGCTCTCGAAGCGCAACGGCGACGCCAGCTATCAGGACCTTATGGCAAAGGGCTATCTCAGCGAGGCTGTTTTGAACTACCTGCTTCTGCTTGGGTGGAGCCCGAAGGGCGAGGAGGAGATATTTTCGCTGGAAGAAATGGTGAAGATATGGAACCCGGCCAACATCAACAAATCGCCCGCCATCTTCGACACGCAGAAGCTCACGGCCATCAATGCGGCCTATATCCGCGCGCTGCCTGCCGGGGCCTTTATGCAGCTTGCCGCGCCCTGGCTGGACAAGGCAGTGAAAAGTGAGGTGGACCGCGCCCTGCTGTGTGCGAACCTGCAGCCGCGGTGTGAATTTTTGGGCGATATCCCGCCGCGCGTGGCCTTTATTGACACGCTGCCGGATTATGAGCTTGATTTGTTCGAGAACAAAAAGCAGAAGACGACGCCCGATACGGCGCGCGAGGCGCTGGCCGCCCTTCTGGCCGTGCTGGAGCCGCTGCAGCCCTGGAACAAGGACGCTGTTTTTGAAGCCTGCCGGGCAAAGGCCGAGGCTATGGAAAAAAAGAACGGCTGGCTGATGTACCCGCTTGGCATTGCGCTGGCGGGCCAGCGCTCTACCCCCGGCGGCGGGACGGACCTAGCCGCCATACTGGGCAAGGAGAAAACCTTGCAGCGCATCCGCCTGGCGCTGGAAAAGCTGGGCGCCTGAATTTAATTTGCAAAAAGGGCAGAGGGCGTGCTCTCTGCCCTTTGGCGCGCTCGGGCGCGCCGGAAAACGACCTTTTATGACGGAGGTGCCGCCTTATGGGCCACACACAGGAAAAGCCAGCTTCCGGCGGAATGAATATCAGCGTAAAATCATTCATCACGGCCATTGCCATGCTGGCGGCCCTGATGGTGCTCACCTATGTGCTCACATTTTTTGTGCCTGCGGGCACGTTCGAGCGCACCGAGCTGGACGGCCAGATGGCCGTGCTGCCCGGTACCTATCATGCCGTTGAGGGGGGAATCCCGTTCTGGAAATGGCTTCTCAGCCCCATTCTGGTGCTATTCAGCGAGGGAAACGTCACCATTATTGCCATCCTTGTGTTTCTGTTCGTCATCGGCGGCGTGTTCCACTGCCTAGATGAAAGCGGCCTGATGCGCTACATGCTGGGGCGCATTGTCCGCGCCTTCCGGCACAGGCGCTATCAGCTTATCTGCATTGTTACGCTGTTCTTTATGGCCATGGGCACGCTGGTGGGCTCATTTGAAGAGTGTGTGCCGCTGGTACCCATTGCAGCGGCACTGGCGGCCAGCATGGGCTGGGACGCCATGGTGGGCCTTGGCATGAGCCTGCTTGCCATTGGCTGCGGCTTTGCCACAGGCATATGCAACCCCTTTACCGTGGGCGTGGCCCAGCAGCTTGCTGGGCTGCCCATGTTCTCAGGCGCGCTGTGGCGCGCGGGCGCCTTTGCAGTGCTGTACCCGTGCCTGTGCCTGTTTCTTGTGAGCTATGCGAAAAAAATAGAGGCACGCCCCGAAAAGGGCGCGCTGGCGGGCCTGGCACCCGGCGTGCAGGCGCCGGAGGCCGGGCAGGCCTTCGTGCGCGACAGGGGGATGGACAAGGGCCTTGCGCTGTTTGCAGGCATATTGGGCGCGGGCATTTTGCTCATCTTTTCCTCCAGCTTCATCCCGGCGCTGCAGGGCGTGCTTTTGCCGCTGGTGGCCGTCATCTTTCTGGTGGCGGGGCTTGCGGCCAGTATAGCCTGCGGGCTGCGCGGCAAAAAGCTGGCGGGCTTTTTCAGGGACGGCGCCGTGAGCCTTGTGCCTGCGGTGGCGCTTATTCTCATGGCGTCCAGCGTGCGCTATACGCTGGAGCAGGCGCATATTCTGGACACCGTGCTGAACGCGGCCACCCAGCTTACCCAGCACATGCCAAAAGGGGCGACGGCGCTGTTTTTGTATGCGCTGGTGCTGGTGATGAACTTTTTCATCTCCTCCGGCTCTGCCAAGGCGTTTCTGCTGATGCCGCTTATCACGCCCATTGCCGATTTGTGCGGGCTGTCGCGTCAGGTGAGTATTCTGGCCTTCGCCTTTGGCGACGGCTTTTCCAACGTGTTCTATTTCACAAACCCCGTGCTGCTCATCAGCTTGGGGCTGGTGGGCGTCGGCTACGGCGCCTGGGCAAGGTGGAGCGGTAAGTTTCAGCTTATCATTCTGGCCGTTACAGGCGGCATACTTCTGCTGGCCTCGGCGGTGATGTAGGGGGCAGAGCCCTGATATGCGCCGCAGGGCGCGCGGCGGCCGGCGGGGCGCATTGCCGCGCCGGGAAAGCGCCGTGTCTTGCGCGGAAGCTTATTTGGGTAGGCGCGGCGGGCGGCGTTGCGGCCGAAGCCGGAAGAAGGGGAAAGGGGAAATGGGGAATGGCCGTAGAAAACAGACAGGCGCAAGCCGTGCCCGCGCAGGAGCGCATGCGCTTTGGGCTGTGCCTTGTGTTTGTGGGCGGCTTTTTGGAATCGTACACATATCTTCTGCACGGGCATGTGTTTGCCAACGCGCAGACGGGAAACCTTGCCCTGATGATGTTGTACGCGGTGAATATGGACGCACATGCCTGGTATTACCTTGTGCCCGTGGGGGCGTTTCTGGCGGGTGTGTTCGTCAGTGAATGGATGCGCAGCGCCATGACTACGCGCAGGCGCGCGGCGTGGTACCATGCACTGCTTGCGGCGGAGGCCGCTGTGCTGGGGGGCATCGCCTTTCTGCCGGCGGGCGTGCCGGATGCCGTCGTCATTGTGCTGGTGTCGTTCGTGTGCTCCATGCAGTTCAACGGCTTTCGCAAAACACACGGCATGCCGTATGCCACCACGTTCTGTACGGGCAACCTGCGCAGCGCGGGCGAGCACACCTTTCTTGCGCTGAAAAAGCATGACAGAGGCGAGGGGCTTGCCGCACTTCGCTATTGGGCGGTGATCGGCGTGTTTTGCCTTGGCGCGCTGTGCGGTGCCGCCCTCAGCAGCTGGTGGGGGCAAAAGGCCATTCTGGTGTGCGCGGCCATGCTTTTGGCGGCCTATGCCGTTCTGTGGCATTTCAGCCGCCTTCAGCTGGAAGTGGTGGAATAAAAACAGGGAGGCTTTTCCTTTCCTGCACCGGCTGCTTTGGAGATGAAGACAGGCGGGGAGAGCCTTGCTGCCAAGCCGCTCTCCTGTGGGCATATCAGAATGAGTGAGCTTGTGAGAAGGCTTCCACCTGTCAAACCGGAAAAAATGAAAAGCACGCGCCTAAGCGGCGCGTGCTTTTTGCCGTACAGTGCTTAAATTTTTATGCAGACGTCCCACGCGCGCCAGATTACGGTGCGCAGATTGCCCACCGCGTTTGCGTCGCCCACAATGTGCACATGCTTCGAGGCGGCGGCCAGCGGTATCGGCACATAGCCGATGGAAACGACAGTGGAATCGCACGCGACATCGAATTCTTTGCCGTCCCTGCCGCACAGCGCCACGCCGTCCGGGCGGATGGCCTTTACAGGACGTCTCCAGATAAACGGACGTTTCATGCAGAGCCAGCGTCTCGCGCAGGAACGACGAATTTGCAAGGCACACGCCGCGCGCGGCGATGAGGTCGTTTTTCATCTCCACCACAATGGACTTTTTGCCTTTCAGAATAAGGTCGTATGCGATTTCACAGCCGGTGAGGCTGCCGCCAATGATAACAACGCACTCACCCACCTCGCGGCCGCAGAGGTATTCCGTGGCCTCCATGGCGTGCTCCAGCCCGGAGATGGGCGGCTTTTTCGCCGTCCAGCATGGCCTGCTGTTCCTTATTCAGGTTCACCTTCACACCATCTCCTTTTTCCGCCGCAAAACGGCGGGCTGTGCTGCCCTCAGTATTGCTATATTGCCGCGCGAAGGAAAAGAGGGAGGCAGTATCCCGCACGCTTGACGCATGCGGGCGAAATAGATATAATGTTGCTGGCAGGTGCGGGTTGTGACGCCTGCTGTAAAAAAAAGAAAAAGC
>OLRU01001998.1_pt1 | contig 15412 bp, 13 predicted proteins | sample 1672961 | NCBI WGS metagenome assembly OLRU01 (sample SAMEA3136741, study PRJEB25190) | human gut metagenome | biome: human gut; feature: human-associated habitat; material: faeces | place: Austria | collected 2013 | reverse complement strand
GAGGAAAACGAGCGTAGCGAAGTTAAAAGCGCCAAAACCATCCGCATGTCGCTTTTCGCGGCAAAAGCGGCAGAATGCCCCGCGGAAGCTATGCATTTTATTCGATACTTCTAATATTATACTTCGTAATCTCGGATAAAAACGCCTGCTGGCGTTCATCCTCCGGGTCGTAGTCGAGTCCGTCGGCCTTGCGGGCCTCCCAGACCTTCATGTAGATGGGTTTCGAGCGGGTCGGCGGACGGTTGACGATTTGCAGCGACGTCGTGTCCAGCCCCAGCACCGAGGCGATGACGGCGCGGATCGGCTCCGTCAGTTCGTCCTGCTCGGCGAGGATCACCGTGTTGAGCGCCACCTCGTATTCGTGCAGAATGCGTTCGGCGCTGAATCCCGCAGCGTAGTCCAGTCCGCTCAGCGTCCGGAACCACGAATGGGCCACGACGATGTCGCCGACGGCCTGTTCGTGCAGCGCCTGCCAGTCGCCCTCGTTCTGCGCGGCAATGGGGATGAAGCGCGAATTGTCGTCCTCGCCGCCGTCGCGGATGACGAACATCACCTGCCCGGGGTTCCCGGCGAACTTCTGTTCGGCGAGCCGCACGATGCGTTCGGCCTCGGCCTCGTTGTCCACCGACGAGTCGAGCATCATCACGCCCGACAGCTGGAACGAATTGTCGAGGCGCGAGATGTTCCAGCGGTCGGTCTTCCAGGCGATCGCCGAAACGCTGAAGCCCGCGATGTAGGGCGGCACGCCGTAGTGTTCGAACATCGGTTCGTAATCCTTGTAATGGACGATCGAGCGCAGCGTGCCGTCCTCCTGCGCTTCGAAGTCGGGGTAGAGCGGCAGCGAGCGCGCCTCGGCGGGCTTGAACGCCGCCCAGTCGTGGTGCAGCAGGATGTGCTTCGAGTCGCGGGCCACGCGGCAGCGCGAGGCGTCCTGGTGGTAGAGCGACAGAAAGGTGTGCCCGGGGTCGGTGACCGCTTCGAGGAACGCGTTGCCGAACAGCGACTTGTCGAAGGCCAGTTTGCCCAGCACCTGGCGAAGGCTCTCGCCCCGGCCGTTGACGCACCGGACGAAGGCCGCCAGCTGCGGCTGCTGCGCCTCGTCGCACGTGAATCCCTTGCCGGAGATGTAGTCGGCCTTGTCGTTGATGATGCGCCGGTGGGTCGTCGAACGCCGGGCCATCAGCGCCAGCGCCGCCGGGAAGAGGTTGTCGTCGCCCCAGCGCCAGAATTTGTCGCTCTCGACCCGCGACGAACCCAGCGCATAATAGGGGTCCGTGCGGTCGGCAACCCCCACGGCCGTCTTGATTTTTTTCGTTTTGCTCATGGCGTTTTTCGGATTTCAGGGACGCGGCATCCGCGGGGAAAGCCCCTGCGGATGCGCGTTCCCGGGTTTTTACTGCTTGTATGCAAAGGAGATCAGCGCCTCGTCGAGGATCTGGGTTCCGGCCATGAAGACCGCACGCTGGCGGTTCTCCATCTCGTCGGGGTTGTACCACATGCGCACCTCGTTGCCGGGCATGTCGGCCGTGTTGACGGCCAGCACGAGGTTGCGGCGGTCGGTGAGCATGACGAACGACTGGCGGAAGGAGGTGGCGCCGAGGTAGCTGCCCAGCCTTACGTCCACGACCGGAATTCCGTGGTAGGCCAGCGTCCGGCGGCCGTTCATCGCATCGGCGTAGGCCGCGTCGGCGCCCTTTGCATCGAGGTACTTCTCGTATATAAAATAATCATTATTGTCGCAAAATAAATAAAAAAGCCTTATATTTGCACAAAAGATTGATTATTAGCATTATGGAAAAATCGAAACGAGTTGTAGGTTACGCCCGTGTATCGACGGAGGCGCAAGACATCACGCGCCAACTTGAATTGATTAAAGGCTATTGTACCGACCGAAATTATCATCTTATCAAAATCATTCAGGAGAAGATTTCGGGAGCCAGACGGGACAGAAAGAGCCTCAATGAACTATTAGATGTAGACGATACGGTTGCAGACATGATTATCGTTTCGGAACTCTCCCGTTTATCGCGTGAGGATGATATTTTATCTGTTCTTTCGACTATCAACGAGTTATTGAAACAAGGTGTCGATATTCTGTTTTTGGATAAGCAAGACCGCATTTATAAGGCAGGTACGGTCTTATCCCTTTACGACATCATCACGCTGTCCGTTGAAGCCAAGGCAAGTGCCGATGAACGTTATAAGATTTCAGAACGGATGCAGACGGGGTTGCATTCCAAATTAGGGGAATTCTCCAATATGTTTGTCGGCGGTATTGTGCCTATCGGTTATAAAGTGATCCCCAACCCACACTATAAGGTAAACGTAACACCCAAAAATTTGCTTGTTATCGACCCTAAAAAAGCCGAGGTTGTCAAATTTCTTTTCCAACAACTCCTCGATGGTAAGAGCATACGCCAGACAGTACGGATATTCAATGACTATTTTCCTGACAAACTGTCCTATTCAGGCATTTGTCGCATTATCCGCAATCCCAAATACAAAGGAGAAATTTATCGACGGGGTAAGTTGTACGGCATATCTCCAGAATTACAAATTATTTCCCCAGAGGATTTTGACAGAGCCAACAAACAGATGCGTGAAAACGAATTATTTCAAAGCAATGCCCACAAACACTATAATCCGCTGAAAGGCATTATCTTCTGCCCTTGTGGTTGCAGTCTTTATCTGAAGCCCGACCATTACGGCTGTGATTTGGTTTACCGTTGCGCAAGTGCTTATAATTACAGAGAACGGTGTAAAAACTTTGGTGTTAAAAGCCGTATTGTGCTATGTTCAGTCTGGGAATGTGTGAAAGGGAGTTTGCATACGGACGAATATCTGCGTTTCAATGTTAAACACTCCAAAGAATTGCAGGAACTAAATGCCCAAATTCGTGAAACCATCACCCAAAAAGTGAATATTGCGGATGAACTGAAAGCACAGTCAACCTCTCTCATTGATAAAATCAAGCGACTGACAAACAGCATCCTAATCGACGAATTGGAGGCTGAATATAACTTCCTGCAAAATCAACTTAAACAAACGGAGCGGGAAATTACGGAATTGAACGGTCGTATCGCCGAAAACGATGCCGAGATTCAAAAGAACGCAGAGCAGAAAGACTTTGACGACATGGAGCAATCCGCCTTATATAAAGAGAAATTGCAAAAGGTCGTTTATCACTCGTTATCTGCCATGCGTGGCATTTTGGAGATTGTCTTTAAGAACGGCATGATACGTTATGTGCTCATTAAAAAGCACCGTAACGGGGGCGTGTTTCTGCTGCCAGAGTTCTGGACGGTGGATATATCCCGTGCCGTGATAACCGTACCGACACTCCCCAAAATAGACCCCGAACACCCCTTTACACTTTTGCCCATGATTCCCAAAGAATACACTTTTGACGCTATCATTACCGAGCGGGATATGGATGAATACCGCATCGCCGTATCGTGATATGCTGTTTTCTGTCAAATCGAGGGGTGGGAATACTGACGGTTCCCGCCCCTCTTTTTCCAATATCTGCTATCCGAGATACTGGTTCAGCAAATCAACGGTAGCCTGCTCTCGGCTCTGATTCTCTCCCTTGTGAGGATTCATAATCTCTTTAGCTTGTTCTTCTGTCAGATTATTGATTTTTTCCACCATTTGAGCCGTGAAAGATGTAGGGTCTTCTGCATTGTGATATTCGTCGATAATGTGATTTATCAAATATTTTTTAGCAAGGAATGTATTATCAAATTTCATTTCTGCCGCCTCATACCATTTTTGGCTACGTGAAAGCCATACAGTATTATCAAAGGTTTCGTCTAAATTTCTTGCTCCAATGTACCTTATAAGTTTGGATGGTTTCAATGAATTTTTACCAATACACCATAATGAAATCGTTGCCAGCGGGAAGCCTTTACTACGCAAGTACATGGCAAAATCAAAGACAGCGTTAGGTTCTTTCAGTGTCATTGCAGGCCCAGCCATATAATCCGTACCTTTCCACACGGTTGTACGGATATTCATTTCTGCTATTTGATTCATGACCGATACATCGGTATTCAATGATTCCATAATCACGATGTTATCCATATCAGGGTCAAAATCTCTAAAAGCCTTTAATCTGTGCTGTCCGTCCAATACAGCATAATAGTTTTGAGCCTGCTCATCGGGTATGTCTTTCCCGTCTAAATCCGTTAAATGGCCTCCCGAACGCAAAACATCCTCCCCTTTGGCGACTGTAATAGGAGATAACTGTCCATAGACCCGATAAGAGTTTGATTTACGAAGAACCTCGTCGGAATTGGTAGGACGATTCCCTTTCACAAATGCCATTTTACGCTTTGTGTCGTCGTCTTGAATAACCATCTTTTTCATGGCTTTTAATTACTCTGTCCTTTAACAGAGAGGCAACTAATTACCTCCGACCGTTGCCCAAAGGTTGGAGCATCGAAAGAATTTTTCTCACGACATTACAAAGTTAAAAATGCCGTGCTGATTATATATGTTTGATATGAAGCCATTATCAAATAATCACAAAAAATATTTATTAAATCATTTGACTTTTAATTAAACTTTTATTATCTTTGCATATCATTTCACAGACAAGGGTAATTCTTGTTTCTTCCATAGAGAATATGTTATAGGACGGATAAGGATGGCATTATTTGCTGTCCTTGTCTTTGGTCGATGGTCGCATATTTTTTGTGTCGGAAATGAAATTCCCTTATAAAAAGATATTTCACACACAGAAAAAATGCGGTGAAATCCTATCCTATTATCAATATTATATGGAAACAAGAATTATTACAGCCTCTATCACCGCCAAGTGAATAGAGCAAATTCCAGAGTTGGAAAACAGACTGCCTGAAAACTGTATTTTAGACAAGGGTATTACAGGGTGCGGTGCAACAAGACTTGCTATTACAAACGACCGTTCGACCTTAATTGCCGCACCGACGGTCAATCTCATTAAAAACAAAATGCAGGAACACGCCGACCTGCTGGGTGTCTATGGAGGTGTTACGAACCAAGAGATAGCAGACTATCTGCAAACCCACGACCGCTGAAAAATAATGGCTACCTACGATGCTATTCCGCGAGTTGTGGATGTGGCAGGAACCGAGATTTATAAAAAGGCGTTCTTATTGGTGGATGAATACCACCGTCTGCTGTTCGATTATTCATTCCGACACTCCGCGATTGCTGGTTTATTGGAACAGGCTCCACGCTTTGCAAGTAAAACCTTTCTCTCGGCCACTCCCATCGAACAGGAGTTTCTATTGGACGAGTTACAAGGAGTCCCACAGGTAAAGATTATATGACCGCATGCCGAGCCGATGCAGATACGGTTGTGAGAAGAAACCAGCCCTTTGGCCGCTGTCGTTACTTTATGCAAAAACGCCATAGCGCAACAGGTCGATTTCAACCTGCATTTTTTCGTGAACAGCGTAACATTTATCGGTAAGGTGATCCGTCATGCAAAACTGACACCCGACCAAGTAAAGATAGTCTGCTCCACAAGTGGTGAGAGTTACGACCGCAACAAGGAGAAAATAGACGGATTTTCGATAAGTATGCCCAGCAGCCAACCCTGTAAAATCAATTTCTACACCTCTACCTGTTTTGAGGGTTGCGATATTTTCGATAAGGTAGGACGCACCTACATTGTAAGCGATGGTACGGCCACACATTCGATGCTGGATATTTCGACCACGATACGGCAGATTGCAGGACGCATACGGGATACGCAATACAAAGAGATAACACATATTTATTCCAAGTCCCGATACGGTCGTGATGTCAGCTACGAACAATTCAAGGCATCGACAGAACAGGAGACAGACAAGGCAGAACGTTTTTTGCAATGGTATGCCACAGCAGACGAAGATATAAAACCCACTATTTATTCGGATATGAAATTTATCAATACAGAAACGATGACATTAGACCGCAACCAATTAAAATTAGAACTGCTGAATTTCCGCAACTGAAAGGAGATTTATGCAGACAGCCGCAACCTCATTACAGAATATAAACGTAACGGCAACGAGATAACCTCGACAGATAAACACGATATTCGTATTGCCAAGTTGGAAACGAACGGCAAGGCCAAGATACCTTTTAAGGAGTTGTTCGATAGATATGCCGAGTTGAGAGCGAATAAGGGTATGTTCTCGATGAACGGCTTTGCGGCAGACCTTATCGTGAAACGTAATCCGCTTGTTCGGGAGAGTTACGAAAAATTAGGTGCGGAACGAGTGCGGGAACTGAACTACAACCAGACGCAGATAAAAAGGGAACTGCTGAAATACGAAAAAGCGGAGTTGGCCTATAAGGTCGTACAGCGTATAAAGAATGACTTACCGCAACAGACGGCCGTACCTGCACGAATCATAAAGGCGAAATTGCAGCAGATTTACGATGATTTGGGAATCAAGCAGACCGCAAAGGCAAGCGATATAGCCGAGTGGTACGATGTAGATACTTGTTATAGGAATATCAACGGCAAGAATACAGCATGTGTTATCCTTATAAGGTGTAGGCTTGTAGCAAAGAAAAAGATTGCAGCAGAACAGACAGATAACAATTTAATTATTAAAAACATATAAAACTATGGCGACAAAAATAGAATGGACAGGTGAAACATGGAATCCCGTTACGGGGTGTACACAACTATCGGCAGGATGCAAAAATTGCTATGCAAAAACGATTGCGTTACAGATGCAAAAAGATGGAGTAAAGAGATATGAAAACGGATTTAATGTAACACTACATGAAGATACGCTCTGCAAACCGCGACAATGAGCAGAGCCAACAATTATTTTCGTATGCTCGATGGCCGACCTTTTTCACAAGGACGTGCCTTTTGAGTTCATCGACAAGGTGATGGATGTGATTCGTTCAACTCCGTGGCACACATATCAAATTCTTACGAAAAGAGCAGAACGGATGGCAGAATATTTCGCAATACGGGCGATACCTGCAAATGTATGGTTGGGTGTTACGGTCGAGGCTCCGAGTGTAAAATACAAAATCGACTGCTTGCGCAATCTGCCTGCTTCGATAAGGTTTCTATCGTGTGAACCGTTGGTGGAAGATTTAGGTGAACTCGACTTGACGAATATAGATTGGGTAATCGTAGGTGGAGAGCATGCAATCAACGCACGACCGATGAAAGAAGAGTGGGTATTGTCGATAAAAGAGCAGGCAGACAAACAAGGTGCATTGTTCTTTTTCAAGCAATGGGGAAGCATCGGCAGGGACGGTGTTTATCGAAGTGTAGAGCGCAACGGTAGCGAGTTGCAAGGAAAAACATATAAAGCCATGCCCGCGGTGAACAGGCATACATTGTTCGGGTAGAAAGTTTATCTATCTGTTTTAGGAGCTATCAGCAATGGTAGCTCTTTTTTATTTATATATTGTCCACGAACCAATACCCCTATTTAATCCCCTCCCCTATTGAGGTTTGGGAAACAATATTACAGAGGCGAATTTCTCTGGCAGATTATCGAGAAAAATTGCAGAACGAATACAAAAGCCACAGACAGGATGATTAGTTTAATCATTTACTAATCATCTAATTTGTAGAGTTATGCAATTAAGACAATCCATGCGCCGTGCAGCCAAGATGCGGCTTGCACTGGCGGGAGCTTCGGGTTCGGGCAAGACCTATTCGTCGCTTCTGATCGCTTACGGCATGACAGGCGACTGGTCTAAAATCGCCGTCATCGATTCCGAGAACTGCTCGGCCGACCTTTATGCCCATCTGGGCGGTTATCAAGTCCTCACCCTCGAAAACTATGCCCCCGAAACCTACATCGAAGCCATAGGCATCTGTGAGCAGGCGGGAGCCGAGGTAATCATCATCGACAGCATCTCCCATTGCTGGGATTATCTGCTGGATTTCCATGCCAACCTGCAAGGCAACTCCTTTGCAAACTGGGCCAAGGTTACACCCCGTCAGAATGCCTTTATCCAGCGCATTTTGACATCCTCCGCTCATGTGATCTGCACCATGCGCAGCAAGCAGGATTATGTGCTTTCGGACAAGAACGGCAAAATGGTTCCAGAGAAGGTGGGCTTGAAAGCCGTACAGCGCGACAACGTGGATTACGAATTTACCGCTGTCCTTGATATAGCCATGAACCACAAGGCCACTACGTCCAAAGACCGCACGGGACTGTTCACGGGGCGTCCCGAATTTCTCATCACACCAGCTGTCGGTCAGGCCATCCTCAAATGGTGCAACATGACACAGCCTGCACAAGCGAATGTTCAACCTCAAACTCCTTACAACCATGTACCCAGCGTTTCAGCCTAATGCAGAATTTGCCGTCGGTCTGAACTCCGACAGCCCTTTCCTCGATAACCCTGCCGCAGAGGTGGCAGCGGCCGTAGGGGAACAACCTGCCCAACCTGCAACGACGGGTGTTGTCGTTCCTTTGGGTGTACGGCATAACCGCCACTTTATCGAGGCCAACACCAAGCCTGTGGATATAGCCCATTTGAGAGAGGATTGCGTCGTTCCTGTATTCAGCAAGGACAACGAGGTGACCATCTCCCACCAGAGTTTTATCGAAACGGTATTAGGTGCTGCACACCGTATGTTCCCGCAGGAGGTAATCGACGCTCCCGATATAGTCGTGTCCCATATCATCAAGGGACGGATTCCAGAGGCTATCCACAAACCCGTGAATCAGCTTTTGGAAACCGACAAGACCATCTACTACGAACGGATGGCTTTCTGTTTCGAGATACCCACGATTTACGAGGATGTGGCAGGGAACAGACTGAATCTCTCGATAGGGGGGGGACGGGCCTACAACCACGAGAACCTCTATTCCAAGAAGACGGTGGAGAAATTCAAGGTCTTCATCGGGTTCAAGAACCTCGTGTGCTGTAACCTCTGTGTATCGACGGACGGATTCAAAAGCGAACTGCGGGTGATGGGCGTGCAGGATTTGTTCGATGCCACCTTGCACCTGTTCCGAGAATACGATGCCGAACGCCATGTAAAGCGGATGGCTGCAATGCAGGAACGACACCTTACCGAACACCAGTTTGCACAGCTTATCGGCAAGACACGGTTGTATCAATACCTGCCTACAGCCGAGCGAAAGGCATTGCCTGCTATGGAGTTTACAGACTGCCATATCAACGCGGTTGCAAAGGCGTATTACATGGACGAGAACTTCTCACGAGGAGACAATCCAGCGATTGACCTTTGGAGGGTTTACAACCTCTTTACGGGAGCCAACAAGTCGAGTTACATCGACACGTTCCTCGACCGTTCGCTGAACGCTACCGAGCTTATCACAGGTATCGGCAGAGCCATCGAGGGCGATGCCCAGTACAGGTGGTTTGTGGAATAGCTGAATGAAGAAGAATACCCCTGCCGTCGATTGACAGCAAGGGTATTCTCTTTTACGGAAGAACAAAGCGGATAGACACTTAATAGATTGGGAAAGTATCTGATACAACGCTCTTTATATTCAGCAATGTTATCGCTCTTGCAGAAATGCGGACTTTATGCCGACAGGAACTCGATAATCGATTGTATTTGATGGGGATAACATACCTTTCGAGAGTCTATGCAGGCGTAAAGTCGAGAACAAAGCCTACTATCCCAATAAGCAAAGAACAAAGTTTACTTTCCAGTCCAATCGCTGTTGGATTGCAACTTTGTTTTGGCGAAATTTGTATCTGCAACAACCTCGAAAAAAGAGGTGCAAAGCCGTTGCATTTCCGACGATTGTTTTCTACTTTTGTGGGAGACATATTGAATTACGGAAGTGTAACTTTATTCTCGTGTGACGAACGTAGGAAATTCCAAGCACAATAGAGAGAATAAGTGGCATTGCCCTCCCGTCGTATCTTCACGATACGGGCGCGGGGTTGTTGCTTATTTTATCTATTGGGTTTCCTACGACCTGTCGCACTAAAATAAAGCTCCAACCCTGCGCTTTCTTTTATTTACCTGTCGTTAGGGGTTGGACGACAAGTGTACTTACTTTGCAATGAAAAAAATTGTAGGATTGGTATTTGCTGCCCTGTGGTTAACTGTCGGCTGTTCAAGCAATGATATTGCAGGGGCCTATCTCATCACTTCATCTCCTAATGGAGAATTTGACAATGACACGCTTTATGTGCATTTACAATCAAATAGCATAACTATTGTCATGTCAGATGGGGATGCAATTAGATTCCAACAACAAGGTAAAAATGAATATGATGCGATAGATGACCATGGAGTTTACACGGCTATGTTTTATGAAAATACATTGACCATTTTACTTGATACAAATCGACAAGGTAAAATGTACATGTATTGCAAAAAACTGTAATGAAACATTATTGAGGATTGAACGACAAACAACATTGCAAATTATGAATGATTTTCCAAAAAACAAACTCCCTTTTGTCATTCAACTGATTGAGGAGTTGAAAAAACACGAATGTATTGCGCAGGGAATAATGCTTCCCTTGTTAATCGGGGCTTACAAGATTAAAGAAGATTATCGAGGAGAAGATTATCTGGATTTCTTCAAGCATATCTATAATGACGTGATAGAATCGCTGTACGAAAGTGAGCAACATTTGCATTTTCGAGAGTGTGAATCTTCTCAAAATTTCGTATTTGAGCCTGCAAATAAAAAACCTCAAAAGTGCAATGCCGTGATTGTTCACAAAGGCGTTCCAGTTATTTATTGTAGCGATCCTTTGCTTGGGAATAACTCGACAATGGAAGCGAATGATATGCTCGTATATTTTTTGAATAAACTTTTGGCACAAACCGTAAAATACTGCAATTATATTGATACAGAAACCAATACAGCAGAATACAAGGAGTGGATGTGCAGGTTGAACGATGACGAAACTAAAATAAGCGAAAAGACCATTATAAAGTCTCTTATACAGAAATGATTTGGGATCGAATTGTCAAATGGTTCCGTGATATGTCGGAACGACGCAGATTGCTGAATGAATGGAATGATAATGCACGAGAGGCTTATATATTAGGGACTGTGCCGCTATTATTAGAAGCATCTGTTTCCATGGGAAATGGTGGATTTAAACATGAAATGTCATCATGGCTTCGTACAGGTTTTCGGATCAAATCGAAGCAATCCTTGATAAAAGAAGATATGTTAAGTATTGGACGAGTTATTTTATTGAATAATAAATTGGTTAGACAACTTATCATGTTAGGATTTGACACACTCGAAATATATGATGAAGCAACTCGTAAAGGTGTACAATGGGCATTAAAAGATTTCCGAGATTTACAATTAACAATGTAGATTATGAAGAACCTCATCTACAATAATATAACTGTCGATGTGACTAATTGCTGTAAATATTGTGGTTGTCAAATTGATAGCCACAATAATCATTGTGCGCATTGTCAGATAACAGATAAGCAGAATGAATATGATAAAGTAGCTGAAAAAGCATTGTGGAGCGATAATTGTTTCAGCAGCAATTTCCACACAGATTTCATATATTCTCCTAAAAGAAAAGAACTTCCTTATATCAAATTTCAACGAATTGAATGTAACCAATTTCATCGGTATAAGAATCTACATGGAGTAACATATTTATTTGAGGATAGTATTACATATAGATATTACCATGGTTATGTGGATGATAATTCTAAGATTGTCATTCCTCTTATTTATGAAACTTTGGGCTATTTTAATGAAACAGAGATTGTCCCAGCTCAATTAAATAATAAATATGGAATGATAGATATTCGGAATCAAATTATTGTTCCATTTGATTATGATTATTTAGGTTATTTCCATGACGGTTTTGCCCTATATATACAAGGGGCACAACGAGGTTATATAAATATCCATGGGCAGAAAGCTATTAACTTGCCCCTTTCTTGTTGTGAAACAAATGACTTTGAAAGTGGGCTGGCTAAAATTGGAATGCGGATAAATGGAGAATGTCTATATGGTTTTATCAATCATGCAGGAGAATTTATTATCCCTCCTGTATATCATTCTCCTTCTAAATATGGTGAGTATTATCGTGTAGGAAAGGAATTAGCTCCAAACTTTTTAATTGATAGACGGGGGTTTCAAATACTCGGATATGGCACAGAACAACAGATCGCATTGCCTCTTGATAAATATTATATATATGGCAATAAATGTGGGGATTTTATAGAGGTGGCAAGGTATAAGAAAGCAACCTCACCTGGTGAACGAGATACGTTATTATGGGGAATAATCAATACTGATTATCAAGAGATTGTGCCATTAGAATATGAAAAATCACGAATTGAACTTATCAAAGGCAATTATGTATTGATAAAAGAAACTAATGACGACAATTATTATTATAAACATGGCAACAAATACTATTACTGGAGTTTAGTTATTGGGCTACTAAATGGCACACGAATTCCATTGCCTGCCACATGTGTCCATGTTGAATATCTTGATGAACATCAACTATTTAAAATCAAGACGGAAACATTTAGCATAAGAAGTCTTGCAAAATACGAAGACGGGACATTAAAGCCTATCGTGTCTTTAGCGCTTGAAACAATACACCCGTTTTTAGAAAAGCATGCTAAATTTAAACAAAATCATTTGTGGGGAATTTTATCCCTTGAAACAGGTAAGATTATAGTACCGCCACATTATCAAGAAATTATTAAACTGGACAATTTAATATACGTAAGGCAAGATAAGCAATATGGGGTCTTCTCATCTAATTTTAATACAGATGCATTATCTTATATACCATGTTCAGAGCAAGACTGGGAAAATATGCGGGAACGTAAATTATTACAACGTCAATCTGGAGATCGGAAGATATCTGTGACTTGGAATTGGAAAAGATTATTTAATATGGAAGAATTGGGATGGAAATATTTTAAAGATAATGACATGTTGGGTGTTATAGCCTGTAATACAATGGAAACAATTGTTCCTCCATGTTATGATGATATAGCCCTTTATAAAAATCATAATAATCGGCTCTTATTTGTCCTTTCAAACATATATAAAAATTCTTATGGACTTATGAAATCTAATGGAGTTTTATTAACCCCATGTGTACGTCATAATATTGATGACGATTATATCAATAACTGGAAAACATTTTATGACGAGGATTTGCCTTTTTAGAGTGAGATTTTACTTACTAACCACCTTTTTCATATCTGCCCTATTCGCAAACGGGCAGACAATAAGCCATGAGGACATTCAATAAATCTTGCCTGATGCGCTGGCAATGGCAATACTATGCTTGGCACAAGGTCAAAGGATTGTTTTGCAAAAATGAAAACGAATAAGCGATGAAAAACTACTTACTTATCATTCTGCTTTTATGTGCAGGAGCGTACAACGGTTATGGGCAAAAGAAACAGCCGTCAGATTACCACCTGCAAAAAGCTATCGACCTAATGCAGAATAACGGTGACGAAAAGGAAGTGATGGAATGCCTCGACCAACAGCTTCAAGGAACTCCCGACAATGCCGATGCAAGGGTGGTTCGTGCAACTTTATCCCTTAAACAAGGGAAATACGGAAATGCACTTTCGGATATGAACCTTGCTATAAAATACTATAAAAAAGGTGGGATATTCCCTAAATACACTATATACTGGGGACGTGCCCGCGCATATTACGATATGGAAGATTTCGACAAAGCACTTGCCGACTATGATACCGCTTACAAATTAGTGTTGAAAGACAAGACAACGGATATTCACGATATTCTTTATGAACGAGCACAGATTTATTACGATTTAAAGGATTATGCGAGTGCAGATGCGGACTATTGGCAGATGTTGAAACATGATGAAGCCGATCAGGTCGCCATGATTGGCCTTATCCGCAATATGATTGCCCGTAAGGAATATGATAAAGCATTGGAATTGGTCAATAAATGCGAGAAATACGATGCAGACTACGAGGAAACCTATTGTTATCGGATGCAGATTTATGATAAAATGGGTGAAACGGACAAGGCAATTGATGACGCTGTAATCTATTTTGAAAAATCGGATGACCCACGACATCACCTGCTGAAATCAATTATGGGCAAACATTTGAGTTACGCATTAGCCAAAGTACAGGCCCGAATTCAAACAAATAACGATTACTCTTGGAAACAGTTGCGTATCCATATTTACAAATGGGGCTATGATTATGCGAATGCTATTTTATGCTACAATCAACTGCAACAAGAGTTCGGAAGTTCTGCCTCAATCTATTACAATCGCAGCGAATGTTACAACGAAATAGGAGATACAGAACGAGCCATTGCAGACATAACCAAGTGCATTGAATTGGGGGATGGCAAAGATTATGATGCGATTATTGCCCGTGCCGACTATTACCGCGAGGGCGGGCAATATAAAGAGGCGATAGCTGATTTTACGAAAGGGGTAGAACTTGAGCCGACTAATGCCTATCCCTATTACAAGCGCGGCTGGTGCTATGAGTTATCGGGCGATGATGATTCGGCAATGAAAGATTACAATGCGGGAATTGATGTCGATAAAAGTTATCCTTACATTTTTTTAGCACGAGGTGAATTGTATCTGAAACGTGGAGAAAAAGAGAAAGCCAATACCGATTTCAATGAGGTAATAAGACAAGATACCGTTGCCCGAAGTGGCAGTTGCCGCCAATATGCTCTCCACTTTTTAGGACGGGAGGCCGAAGCCCTCGAATGGATGGATAAAATTATTGCTGTTGATTCAATAGAAAGCGGTGGCCTTTACGATAAAGCATGTCTGTTGGCACGTATGGGACGTTTGGACGAATCTGTTGCGGCACTTCGCAAAGCCTTTGAAAATGGTTATCGCTCGTTTGCACATATCGAACATGATGACGATATGGATGCAATTCGGGAACGGCCCGAATTTAAGCGCTTAATTGAGGAATATAAAGCAAAACCTATTCGAATAGAAGCCGATGATGAACAGGCAGAAGATAAGATTGAAACGATTTCCGAGATACAGATGAAAAAGATGCATAGCGGACTTTATGAAATACCCTGTACGATTAATGAATTGCCTTTAAAATTCTTTTTCGATACGGGAGCAAGTACGGTTACAATCTCCTCGGTGGAAGCTAATTTTATGCTTAAAAATGGCTATTTAAAATCAGACGATATTAAGGGCAAAGAATATTACAGCGTGGCAACTGGCGAGATTCACGAGGGTACGACAATCCGTCTGCGTGAAATCAAGATTGGCGATGCCATTCTGCGTAATGTTGATGCTTCGGTTGTTCACAACCAGCAGGCTCCGCTATTACTCGGCCAGACAGTTCTGGAACGTTTCGGAACGGTTACTATTGACAATATCAATTCAAAATTGATTATCAAACATATAATGTATTTACAACCGATTATTACTCAATATTTTATAGATAATAAGTCAGAAATATGG
>OLRU01001987.1_pt1 | contig 15500 bp, 14 predicted proteins | sample 1672961 | NCBI WGS metagenome assembly OLRU01 (sample SAMEA3136741, study PRJEB25190) | human gut metagenome | biome: human gut; feature: human-associated habitat; material: faeces | place: Austria | collected 2013 | reverse complement strand
CACAGATTTACAACCGAAAAGATCGTGCATAGATCAGGATGTGTGCAGGAAAGGTGATACCTATGATGAATGATTTTTCTGTAGATATGAACGAATATCTGCCGCTTCGGGATGTTGTATTTAACACACTCCGTAAGGCAATTTTGAAAGGCGAACTCAAGCCGGGAGAAAGACTGATGGAAATCGCGCTTGCAGAGCGCCTCGGTGTCAGCAGGACTCCGGTACGTGAGGCGATGCGTAAGCTGGAACTGGAAGGACTTGTCGTGATGATTCCCCGGAGAGGTGCACAGGTTGCCAATATCACGGAGAAGGATCTGAACGATGTACTGGAAGTGCGTATTGCACTGGAAAATCTTTCCATTGAAAATGCGTGCACGCGGATGACCGAAGAGCAGCTTGAAGAGCTCTGGAATGCGGCAAAGAATTTTGAGGCGACGATGGCAGAAGGCAATCTCGTAAAACTTGCAGAAGCTGACGTGGCTTTTCATGAAGTGATTTACAAATCTTCCGATAACCGCAGACTGAATCAGGTGCTGAACAATCTGCGTGAACAGATCTACAGATACCGTGTGGAATATCTGAAAGATGAGGAGACGAGAAATCTTCTGGTCAAAGAGCATAAAGAGATTTATGCGGCAATCAAGAACCGTGATGTAAAGAGAGCGCAGGAAATTTCTTATCAGCATATTGAGAATCAGAGAGAGGCGATCATCCGCTCGATCCGCGAGGAAACACAGAATCGCCAGATACGTAAATAAAAAAATAAAATATGGTTATTCTAAGAGAGATGCATGTGATGTGTCTCTCTTTTTTTGCAGATCAGGGAGGCATCGGCGGAGTGGCCGCTGATCGGTGGAGGAAACCATGACAGATGTAAAAGAAAACGTGAAAAAAATTTCGGCAGATATTCGTGAGAATGAACGTTATATACAAGAACGCTGTGAAAACTGTGCGGACATTCTGATTCGCCCGATGCGTCTCGGAGAAGAACGTAAAGCAGACTGCCTGATGGTCTATATAGAAGTGGCAGTTTCCAATATGATGCTGGATGATTCAGCCATTGGAAAGATGATCAATTATTTCTGGGAGGTTCCACCGGAAAAAATCCCGGAATTTATGCAGAATAACAGTCTCGGAATTGCCGATGTACAGAAATTGAATGATATGAACGAAGTGTTTGGTGCAATTCTTTCCGGAAATGCAGTTTTTTTCATTGACGGTTATGACAGAGCAATGAAAATTTCGAGCAGGGGATATCCGAATATGGGGGTATCGGAAGCTGAGTCGGAAAAAGTGCTCCGTGGTTCCAAAGAGGGATTTTCAGATTCGGTAAAAACAAATTCCGCGCTTGTGCGAAAAAGACTTCGTGATACCAGAATGAAAGTAGAAGAATATCAGATGGGTGTGCGCTCCAATACGGTGCTGCAGATTCTGTATATAAACGATCTGGTGCACGAGGAACTTCTGGAGCAGATAAAGGAGCGTATCGAAGAATATGAGATAGATGGTGTCCTTGACAGCGGCATGCTTGAACAGCTTACGGAAGAACCGTGGTATTCTCCATTTCCTCAGTATCAGGTTACGGAGCGGCCGGACCGTGCAGCACTGGAACTTCTGAACGGAAAGGTTGTGCTGCTCTGTGACAATTCTCCGTCTGCGCTGATTTTGCCCGGTTCATTCAGCGGATTTATGGAAAGCAGCGAGGACTGGTATCATCATTTCGAGACGGCATCCTTCTTAAGGATTCTGCGCTATCTGGCACTTCTGACTGCAATGCTTCTGCCGGGACTTTATCTGGCGGTGATTCGTTTTCATACTCAGATCCTTCCGGCGAATCTGCTTCTTTCCTTTGCAGAGGCTAGGGAAGGGGTGCCGTTTACAAGTGTGACGGAACTGATACTGCTGGAGCTTGCTTTTGAATTGATCAGAGAAGCCGGGGTACGTGTACCAGGCGCACTTGGAAATGCAATCGGAATCGTGGGAGGTCTGATCATCGGAGATGCGGCAGTGAGTGCAAATCTTGTAAGCCCCATTGTCGTGATGATCGTAGCGCTGACAGCATTAGGCTCCATGGTGATTCCGGATGAGGAATTTGCATCGGCATTCCGGCTTATGAAATATGGATTTTTGTTTCTGGGTGGTTATCTTGGAATCTATGGTATTGTACTGGGATTGTACCTGATGATCTCACATCTGTCCGGACTTTTGAGTTTTGGTGTGCCGTATCTTGTTCCCTTTGTCAGAAAACATCCGGTAAGCCGGGTAGGGGACGGCATCTGGCGCATTCCGTTTAAGAAAAGGCAGTATCGTCCGGTATATGCAAAAAGTGACCAGAGTCTGAGGCTGAAACGTAAAGCGCAGACGAAAGCGGCAGGCAAGGAGGCGGAAAATGAAATACGCAGAAAATAATCGAATTTCACACCGACAGTTATACCGTCAGATTCTGCTGACATTTCTGGCTCCTTTTCTGCTCTGCCTGAATGGAAAAGGTGGACTTTTGGGGCTGTCCGGTGTGATGGGAATTATTCTGGCAGTAATTTTTCTTCTGTTGTATTCTTTCTTTTATCTGCGAAGCACCTATGGATATGCAGATATGATCCGATCCTTCGGAAAAGCCGGGGCGGTAATCTTCGGGGGATTTTTTCTTATCTATCTTGTGATGGCGGGAGCGTATCTTCTGAACCTGATCGGCAGGATCATTCCTGTGTGGCTGATCTTTGGTATCTCTGAGAAATGGCTGCTGTTATTTGCAGTACTTGTCTGTGCCTATGGGATGGAAAAAGGAATGCAGAAAAGAGGCAGGATGGCAGAAGTTACAGGAGGAATTTTTCTTGGGGCTATCCTGCTTTTGCTGGTACTGTGTGCGGGACAGGGAAAGACAGAATATATCACGGAACTGTTTCAGGAGGAATCTTTTTCTATAGAAACAAGTATCCGGTCGGCATACCGTTATCTGTGCTTTTTCTCGGGAATCAGTCTGCTTCCGTTTGTGATGAAAGATGTTGAAAAGAGGGGCAGCGCAGGAAAGACTGTGATATGGGGAATTCTGACAGTCAGCGGGGTTATGATCTGTGTACTGTTGCTGCTTCCGGCTGTGCTGGGATGGCGGAGAGTGCAGTCTGAAACATGGCCGGTTCTTTCTCTGCTGGCAGGGGCAGATCTGCCGGGGAATGTTCTGGCGAGGTTTGACGTGCTGTGGATGGGCTTTTTGCTTTATGGTCTGTTGTTTACAATCGGCAGTGTTTTTTATTATGGAGAACGGATACTGACATCAGCGCATATCGGGACAGGAAAATTCTGGCTTCCGGTAGCAGTATATGTGGTGTCGATTTTTGAGGCAGACGGTATGACAGTCGCAGATCTGTTAGAAAAATATCTGGCGCGAATTTTTGTGCCGGGACTTCTTGTCATATTGCTGTATCTGTTCTTGCGCGGCAGACAGAAACAGATAAAAAAAGCAGCAGCGGCCGGCTGTATTCTCCTGATACTTGCAATGACCTGTGTCGGCTGCGCGGGAATTGAGCCGGAAAAACGAATGTATCCGCTGGCGTTTGGCATTGATGTTTCAGGAGATGATTTCGTCATTTCATACGGAATGCCGGATCTGCCGGAGGCAACCGGTCAGGGAAAAGAGGAAGAAAATACAGATCATTCTGTACTGACATTGAAAGGAAACGATTTTGAGGCAATTCAGAAGCTTTATGACAGAAGCCAGAACCGATATCTTGATATCGGACATCTCGAGGTCATTATCATGGGAAATGAGCTGATGGAAAGCGGCAGGTGGGAGGCTTTTTTGAACTACCTGAAAATGGAACCGCTGGCGGGAGAGAATATTTATCTTTTCAGAACTGAAGATCCGGAGGCTGTGTTGAAATGGGACAGTGGCGGTGCTTCCATCGGGGATTATCTGACAGGGCTTCTTGAAAACCGGGTTCCGGCACAGCAAAAAGAAGGAGTGACATTGCGGCAGGTGTATCATCAGTGGTATCAGGATGGAGCATTGCTTTCTCTTCCGCAAATTACGCTTGTTGACGGAGAACTGGAAGTGTTTCTGGAATAAAATACCGAAAATGGTCAATACTTCTGACAGAGTAATCAGAAATTATGTATGTACAGGAGGCATTTGATATGAAAGAGTGGCTGCGGCAGAACGGAAAAATAGATATATGGAAAACAGAGGCGGCAAGAATAAGAGACATTCTCGGAAACAGAAAACACAGGGTACAAGCTTCAATTCTTGCCGGGATGCTTGCGCTTGCGCTTCTTGGAGGCAGTGTTCCGGGGTCGCATACACCCGGGGTGATGGCATGGTGGGGAAGCCTGTACCCACAGTTTTGCTTTTCACAGACAGATCAGAAGCCAAAGATTTCCTTCTGGCTTGCGAAAGCCCTTGAGAGGTGGTAAGATGATAAATAGTCCGGATAGTCGCAGGGCTTTCCGGACTACATTATTTAAGAAATGGAGATACATATATGATAGATAAGAATGCGCCTGTCGGTGTGTTTGATTCCGGTGTGGGCGGGCTGACCGTAGCACGTGAGATCATGCGAAATCTTCCTTCAGAAAAAATCGTATATTTTGGAGATACTGCAAGGGTTCCATATGGAAGCAAATCAAAAGATACCGTCATTCGCTATTCCAGTCAGATCGTGCATTTTCTGAGAGAACAGAATGTCAAGGCGATCGTGATCGCCTGTAATACTGCAAGTGCGTTTGCACTGGAAGCAGTACAGGATAAGCTTGATATACCGGTGATCGGTGTGATCGAGGCAGGTGCCCGTGTGGCAGCAGAAGAGACAAACAATAAAAGAGTTGGTGTGATCGGTACTGTAGGTACGGTGGGAAGTGGCATTCATGAATCTTATCTGAAACGGCTGGATCCGGAGATTACGGTGATCGGTAAAGCATGTCCGCTTTTTGTACCGCTGGTAGAAGAAGGATGGTTGCATGATCCGGTTACGGTCGAGGTTGCATCCCGTTACCTGCAGGAGCTGAAGGATGAGCAGGTAGATACCCTGATTCTCGGATGTACACATTATCCGTTGATCCGTTCAACGATTCAGGAAGTGATGGGTGAGAAAGTCCGTCTGGTCAATCCGGCATATGAGACGGCACTGGAATTAAAGAGCCTTCTGACGAAAATGGATCTTCTGAGTAGCGGAGAACAGCAGGCAGAGTTTCCATACCGCTTTTATGTCAGTGACCTTGCAGATGAATTCAAGGAATTTGCCAATTCCATTCTGCCTTATGATGTAACCATGACACGCAAAATCGACATTGAGAAGTATTAGGAGAAACAAATGAAAAAAGATGTACTTATTCGTGTACGGGGACTTCAGATGATGGACACGGAGGATGAGCAGGAACCGCTTGAAATCGTTGTTCCCGGACAGTATTATTATCGAAACGGAAGCCATTATCTTCGGTATGAAGAAATGATGGATGATACGGCACAGCCGACAGTCAATTACATTAAGCTGTCTCCACAGGGTGTGGAAGTACGTAAGCAGGGGCAGGTAAATGTACATATGGTGTTTGAACAGGGCAAAAAAAAATATGACTCTTTATTCGACACCGTTTGGAACACTTCAGATGGGAATTGCCGCAACAGGTCTTGAAATCATGGAGGACGAAGACCGCATTCAAATGAAAGTGGATTATGCACTGGATATGAATGAAGAACATGTGGCAGACTGTTACCTGACGGTTCAGGCACAGTCCAAAGATCTCGGAGATTTTTCTTTTTATGAAAATTGAAGAACAGATATGTAATTACAAAAACGAACACCCGGAGGGATGAACCTTCGGGTGTTTGCTTTATGATCCGTATGAAATTATTTATTACGTAATCTGGCGAAGAAGCCTTTTTTCTTAGGAGCCGGAGTTTCAAGGGAACCACGGATTCCTTTTACACCAACGATGTATAAACCGCTGACTTCTGCTTTGACTTCTTTCTTAACCGGAATCAGATCAAAGACTTTTTCGTCTGCGATCAGTACGGAGATCTTCGGTCCGACTTTTGCTTTAACAATCGGAAGTTTGGAACGGCGCATAAGCTTCGGAGCCTGATCGATCACCATTTGCGGAAGACCGGATTCTTTTAATGGAAGCCGTTTCTTATCGATAATCAGCATAGATACGGTCTGTTTTGCTGCTTCAATCTGAGCCTGCTGTTCTTCTTGTTTCTTCTGAGCTTTCTTTCCAAAGAAATAAAGAGCAATCAGAGCACCGATCAGGATGATCAGGATTACAAGAAGGACGATGGTAAGTGTACTCATAAATACCCTCCTCAATATGTAGATTTACAAACTAATGTCATGCGAAATATATTCTAACATCATTTATTACAAAAGGCAAACAAATTCAGGAAAATTCCATGAAGAACAGGAAAAGATATGGAAATACAGCGGGCAAACAGGTATAATAGAAACGTATTTCTTATATGTGGAACATGTAAAAATCAGCAGGCTGTAATAAAATACACCGATTTACGGGTATACTAGGAATTACAGAATAAATCATACAGGGAGTTAGTATGAAAGAGACAGAGAACAAAAATACAGATACAGACCGAGAGGGCGGATATACGGATATGACTGATGATATAGACCGTGAGCTGAGGGAGAGACGCCGTCAGCGCAGACTGAGACGCCAGAAGAGGGAACGCAGGAAAAAGATTATGATCCTTGGGGCGACAGGTATTATTACACTCGTGGTAGTAGCAGGGGCCGTGAATGGTATTGCTGGTTTTATCCGTCACAGCAGTACACAGTCAGCATCTTCCACGAAAGAAACACAGAAGAAAGAAGATTCACAGGAAGTCCCGGCGGAGCAGCAGGGACCAAGTGCAATGGAGCAGGCGAAGCTTCTGGCCGCGCAGTATGATTATCAGAGTGCGATCGATCTTCTTAAGAAACAGTCGGATTACGAGAGCAATACCGACATGCAGAATGCGGTAAAAGAATACGAATCAGACAGAGATTCCTGTACTTCATGGCCGCTGGAAGAAGTGACGCATGTTTTTTATCATACACTGATCAAAGATACGTCTAAAGCCTTTGACGGTGATTATAAAGAAGCGGATTACAATCAGGTCATGACAACGATCGATGAATTCAACAAGATCACGGAGACCATGTATGAAAAGGGTTATGTCATGGTCAGTATTTACGATATGGCTAAGGCGAATGATGACGGTACAATGACACCGGGAGAGATTCTTCTTCCGCCGGGCAAGATTCCATTTGTACTGTCGCAGGATGATGTCTGCTATTATCATTATATGGATGGAGACGGATTTGCAACAAAGCTCGTTGTGGATGATGAAGGTAAAGTGCGTAACGAATATGTAGAAGACGACGGAAGCATTTCAGTTGGTGACTATGACATGGTTCCATTGATCGACCGTTTCGTTGAGAAGCATCCGGATTTTTCCTACAGAGGAGCAAAGGGTATTGTAGCGCTCACCGGATACAATGGCATCCTTGGTTACCGTACGGATCAGAGCTATGAAACAAGACCCGATGACCTTGATCAGAACAAGGTTGACTGGCTTGACAGTCACCCAGATTTCAGCCTTGAGAAAGAACGGGAAGGTGCCAAAAAAGTTGCCGATGCCATGAAAGAAGAAGGCTGGTTGTTTGCAAGTCATACATGGGGTCATCAGAATATCGGACAGATTTCACTGGAGACTTTGCAGGCAGATACGCAGAAATTTAAGGATAACGTGGATCCGCTGATTGGTGGAACGGATATCATTATTTTTGCGTTTGGAACGGATCTTACAGATGCAGAAGATTATTCCGGAGATAAGTTTGAATATCTGAAGAGCATGGGATACAATTATTATTGCAATGTAGATTCGAGCAAATATTTTGTACAGATCAGAGATCGGTATTTCCGTCAGGGAAGAAGAAATTTAGACGGATACCGTATGTATTATAACCCGGAACTTCTGGAGGATCTCTTTGATGCAAAGAGTGTGTTTGATCCTGCCAGACCGACACCGGTGCCGCCAATGGGCTGATGATAAGTAAAGGGGAACAATGAGATGAAAAAAAGAGCAATGATACTGACAGCTGTTCTGACAGCCGCTGTTCTGGCAGGCGGAGGTTATTTCCCGACAGACATCGGAAACAGACTTACGCAGACTGTTTCAGCAGCCAAAAAGGATTCAGATAAGAAAGATGATACTTCAGAGAGTGAGGGTTCGGTGCTGGATCAGGCAACGCTGATGTACCAGCAGTACAATTATGATGAAGCAATCAAACTTCTGAAACAGCAGGATGATTTTGATACAAATAAAGATTATATGGATCTTGCAGCAAAATGTCAGGTTGCCAAATCCACACTGGTGGAATATCCACTGGAGCAGATTACACATGTTTTTTTTCATACGCTGATTGATGATACAGGCAGAGCTTTTGACGGCGATTCAAAATCAGGTAATTATAATCAGGTAATGACGACAGTCAGTGAGTTCAATAAAATTATTCAGATCATGTATGACAAGGGATATGTTCTGGTAAGTCCACATGATATGGCGACAGTGAATGATGACGGTACGATGAGCCGTGGCAAGATCATGGTGCCGGAAGGCAAGATTCCATTTGTTCTTTCACAGGATGATGTCAGCTATTATCACTACATGGATGGTGATGGCTGTGCATCGAAACTGGTGCTGGATGAGAATGGAGAGGTAAAGAACGAATACATCGAAGCAGATGGAAGTGTATCAGTCGGTGATTACGATCTTGTACCGCTTTTGGATACTTTCATTAAAGAACATCCGGATTTTTCTTATCATGGACGCAAGGGAATCCTTGCTATGACCGGATACAACGGAGTGCTTGGATACAGAACCGATATTGCTTACAAGACCGGTGAGAACTTACAGGATGATCAGAAGAAATTCCTGGAGGACAATCCGGATTTTGACTATGATCAGGATGTGGCAGATGCGACAAAAGTTGCTGATGCCATGAAGGCAGAAGGATGGGAATTTGCAAGCCACACATGGGGACATATGAATGCAACGGAGCGTTCCGCAGAAGACCTTAAGACGGATGACCAGAAATGGAAATCCTATGTTGCACCGATCCTTGGAGATACCGATATGATCATCTTTGCATTTGGTGCCGATATCGGTGACTGGTCGGGATATTCTTCAGATAACCCGAAATTCCAGTACTATAAGAGTGCAGGATACGATTATTTCTGTAATGTAGATTCCAGCCAGTATTTTGTACAGATCACAGACCAGTATTTTCGTCAGGGAAGAAGAAATCTCGATGGATATCGTATGTATTACAATCCGGAAATGCTCAGTGACCTCTTTGATGTGGCTGATGTATGGGATTCTTCCAGACCGACACCGGTACCTCAAATGTAAAGATGTTAAAATGAAGGGAGTTTTATTATGAAGAAAAAAGCAGTAGTTGCAATGTTAATTATGTGTATGGCGGTTTCAGCAGCCGCATGCGGCAAATCATCTGATACAGAAAAAACGACCACAGAAACAACCGATACAAAGGACAGTGAAGATTCAGAGAAAGACAGCACCGATACAGACACAAAAGAAACAGATTCTTCCGGGGAAAACAGACTGGTTTCCGTCAAAGATGTTTCCAAATATGTGACAATAGGTGAATATAAGGGACTGGAACTTACCCGTACTTCACAGCCAGTTACAGACGATGATGTGCAGGCAGAGATCAATTATAATCTGGAAGATAATGGTAGTGAAGTAAAAGACGGCACCGTAGAAAATGGAGATACTGTAACGATCAATTTTACAGGAACTATTGACGGCAAAGAATTTGACGGTGGTTCTGCAGAAGATTATGAGCTTGTGGTCGGTGACGGTGAGATGATCGATGGATTTGAGGATGGCATTGTCGGAATGAAATCCGGTGAAACAAAAGAACTGGATCTGACTTTCCCTGACGATTATTATGAAGAATCCGTAGCAGGCAAAGCAGTTGTATTTAAAGTTACACTTCAGAAATTTACCCGTCCGGCAGAACTGACTGATGAATGGGTAGCTGAGAATACAGAATATAAGACTGTTGATGAATACCGCGCAGCAGTTAAGACACAGCTTGAAGACACAGCTGTGCAGACCGCAGATTATGAGCTTTACAGTGATGCATGGAATGAAGTACAGGCAGCTTCCGAAATCAAAGATTATCCGAAAGAAGATGTTGATGCAGCAAAGAAATCCTATCAGGAACTCAATGAAAAATATGTGAAAGATGCCGGTATGGAGATGGCTGATTTCCTGGAATCTCAGGGAATGTCAGAGGAAGATTATGAGTCAGAATGCCAGCAGTATGCAGAGTCCAAAGTAGAACAGAATCTGATCGTGCAGGGAATCATGGATGCAGAAGGACTCAGCATTGATGATGAAGAAACTCAGAAGTTAAAAGATGATCTGATTAAAGAATATGGATTTGCAAGCATTGATGAAATGATCGAGACATACGGCGAACAGGAAGTCAATGAATCACTGGCTCTTCTGCGTGTAGAGCGTTTTATCGTTGACAATGCAAATGTCACAGAAGTAGCAGGTGATGATGCGGATGCGGTAGACGAAGGTTATGATCTGGAAGAATATGATGAATCCATGGATATTGATACGGGCGATGATACAGAAGATAATGTGGATACCGAAGATGCAGCCGCAGAGGACGCTACAGACGAGGTAGCTGAAGAATGATCATAAAAGGCGGAAAGGTGTTTCAGGAGGATGGAAGCTTTCTGGAACAGGCACTTTATATCAACGATCATCGTCTGGTAGACAAAGCCGAATATCAGGATGACGAAAAAGTCATAGATGCAGAAGGTCTGCTGGTACTGCCGGGACTTGTGGATATCCACAGTCACGGTGCAGCGGGGGAGGATTTTTCCGATGGAAATCCGGAAGGATTTAAGAAAATCCTGCAGTACGAAAAACGCTGCGGAATTACTTCCTACTGCCCGACATCGATGACATTTCCAAAAGAACGGCTCCGCCAGATCTTTGCTTCAATCAAAGGCGCACAGACAGAAGAGGAAGCTAAAGTTGTCGGCATCAATATGGAGGGACCGTTTCTTGATCCTGCCAAAAAGGGTGCACATGTAGAGGAATGGATCGCAGCACCGGATGCGGCATTTGTAAGAGAACTGAATCAGGATGTCGATGGCCTGGTGCGTCTTGTTACACTGGCTCCGAATATGGACGGTGCAGAAGAATTTATAAAGGAAATGCACGAAGAGGTCTGCATTTCACTGGGACATACAGCAGCAGATTATGATTGCGCATCAAGAGCAATGAAGCTTGGTGCGCATCATGTTACGCATCTTTACAATGCGATGCAGCCTTTTGGACACAGAGCACCGGGACTGATCGGTGCGGCAATGGATGATCCGGAGTGCATGGTTGAGTTGATCTGCGACGGATATCACATTCATCCGTCTGCAATCCGCGCAGCATTTCGGCTGTTCGGACCGGAGCGTGTGATCCTCATCAGTGATTCTATGCGTGCGACAGGGATGGAAAATGGTACATATGAGCTTGGCGGACAGGAAGTAACTGTTAAGGATCGAAAAGCAGTTCTGAAAGATGGTACGCTAGCCGGTTCTGCGACGAATCTTTATGGATGTATGTGTAAAGCAATAGAATTTGGAATTCCACTGGAACAGGCGATTATGGCGGCGACCGCAAATCCTGCCAGAAGTATTGGAATATTTGACCGTGTTGGTTCTATTCGAATCGGAAAGCAGGCGGACTTACTGCTTGTAAGTGAAAATCTTGAATTAAAGAGAGTTATTTAAATACCTGTCATTGTATTTCAGAATTAAATGCGTTATGATAATAAGAAAAGATAAAGATATAGAAAATACAGCAGGTGGAGTCAATGGATAAGAGGGTATTGCGCGAACGAATGCGCAAAAAGCAACAGCAGATAAGACGACGGCAGATGATGAAAAAGGGTGCATATGTCGTTGCAATCATTTTGGTACTGATTTTTGTAATCCGCGGAATCATTCTTCCGGTTATTAACAGAGCCGGTGGCGGAAATACAGAGAAACCACAGCAGGTACAGGCAGAGACAGATAGCACAACTACTGACAGCAGTTCGGACAGTACAGATACAGGAGATACGAGTACAGAAACAAACGCGGCGATACGCCAGCCGGTCAAAGGGCAGAGCGATCTGACGAAAGCGGCACAGCTTACAACCGGATGGCATGACGATGAAAACGGTAAATGGTATCAGAATGCAGATGGTACATATTTCGCCGGCGGTATGCAGGAAATCGATGGTTCTACATATTACTTTGATGATAACGGTTACATAAAGACCGGATGGGTGGAAGTCGGATTTGATGATTATTACTTCAACGATGATGGTACTTATGATCCGAGTCAGCATAAGACACGAATTGCATTTACTTTTGATGATGGTCCAGGAGAATACACTGATGAACTTCTTGACTGTCTGGAAGAAAACAATGCACATGCGACATTCTTTATGCTTGGACAGAATGTAGGAAGCTGGGAATCCACAGTACAGCGTATGGCGGATATCGGCTGTGAGATCGGCAGCCATTCCTGGGATCACCCGAATCTTTATGATCTGAGTATGGACTCTGTGGCAAAAGAGTTTTCCGATACAGATGCAGCACTTGAAAAAGCCTGTGGACAGAAAGCAAGTGTGGCACGTGCACCTTATGGCAACTGGAGTGATGATATCATTTCTACTGTAGGTAAACCGTTTTTTACATGGTCACTGGATTCTCTGGACTGGAGTTATCTGGATGTAAACAAGGACTATGATGCAGTTATGAATGGTGACCTTACAGATGGTTCTATCATTCTGATGCATGATATTCATGAACCTTCTGTACAGGCGGCAATCAAGATGATTCCGGAACTTGTGCAGAAAGGATATAAGCTGATGACTGTCAGCGAGCTGGCAGCAGCGAAGGGAGTTACCTTACAGGGTGCCAATTATTCTGATTTCTGGGACAGCTCCCTGCAGAAGGGAATCGTTGCAGGATACAGCGGAAATACCACAGATACATCGGATGGAGGTTATGACGATGGCTCTGCCGATGATGAATCTTCAGATGATGGTTCCTACGATGATGGAAGTTCCGATGACGGATATTCAGATGACAGCTCCTACGATGACGGAAGTTATGATGAAGGCGATTATTCGGAGGAGTAATACGGAATAAAGCAGCTTACAAAAGAGGACATGAATGGCAGGGAAGTACAGATACATTCCTGCCGGACAAGTTCTCTTTTTTTACGTTTTCTGTAGTTTTTTTCTTACAGACTTCTTGTTGTTTTAATTGACGGGAACTATATGGATTGGTATAATGTGTCTATAAAAATACGAAAGATCGGCGTTAATCATGTGCATAATGCCGATGAAGAATCAGAAAGTAGCAAATTAACAATTAAGGGAGGTACGTTTGAATGGGAGAGAAGTTGCAGTTTACAGAGCTGGATCAGTATCTGTTCGGACAGGGAACCCATTATGATATTTATAAAAAGCTCGGAGCGCATCCTACGATGCGGGGACGCAAAAAAGGTGTCTATTTTGCAGTGTGGGCACCGAATGCCAGATCTGTTTCTGTAGTGGGTGAATTTAATGAATGGGATATTCAGAAGAACCCGATGCAGAAGACAGGACCAATCGGAGTCTATGAGACTTTTATACCTGAGGCAAAAATCGGTGACCTTTATAAGTTTTATATTATCGGTTATCACGGTGAGGAAATTTACAAAGCCGATCCATATGGCAATGAAGCGGAGCTTCGTCCGGGAACAGCATCCAGAATTACAGATATTTCCAGTTATAAATGGAAAGATACTACCTGGATGAAACACCGTCCGGAATTTAATGAGAAAAAGAGTCCGATGGCAATTTATGAAGTTCATCCCGGTTCATGGAAGAAACATGAAGCAAAGGATGAGGATGATCCGGGATTTTACAATTATCGCGAACTGGCACATGAGCTGGCTGCTTATGTAAAGAAAATGGGCTATACCCATGTCGAACTGATGGGAATTGCAGAGCACCCATTTGACGGCTCCTGGGGCTATCAGGTAACCGGTTATTATGCACCGACTTCCCGCTACGGAACAGCAGAAGATTTCAAATATATGATCGATTATCTTCATCGCAACAAGATAGGTGTTATTCTTGACTGGGTTCCGGCACATTTCCCGAAGGATGCACACGGACTTGCAAACTTTGACGGAACGGCTGTTTATGAACATGAAGACCCGAGACAGGGAGAGCACCCGGATTGGGGAACGAAGATTTACAACTACGGCCGGCCGGAGGTCAAAAACTTCCTGATCGCTAATGCACTTTTCTGGATAGAGGAATGCCACGTAGACGGTCTGCGTGTCGATGCGGTTGCATCCATGCTGTATCTGGATTACGGCAAGAAAGATGGGGAATGGGTTGCCAATAAATATGGTGACAACAAAAATCTCGAAGCAATCGAATTTTTCAAACATCTGAATACAGTTGTGCTTGGCAGGAATCATGGTACTGTCATGATCGCAGAGGAATCAACGGCATGGCCGCTGGTTACCGGTAAGGCAGAGGACGGTGGACTCGGTTTCTCGCTGAAGTGGAATATGGGATGGATGAACGATTTCATTGAATACATGAAGCTGGATCCGTATTTCCGTAAAGACAATCACAACAAGATGACCTTCTCCATGACGTATGCATACAGTGAAAATTATGTACTTGTTATTTCTCATGATGAGGTTGTTCATCTGAAATGCTCCATGTTGAATAAGATGCCGGGAGAAGGATGGGATAAGTTCCGCAACTTGAAGGTGGCATATGCATTTATGATGGGACATCCTGGAAAGAAGCTTCTCTTTATGGGACAGGAGTTCGCACAGCTTCGTGAGTGGAGTGAAGAGAGAGAACTGGATTGGTTCCTTCTTGCAGAAGAACCACATCAGCAGATTCAGAACTGGTATAAAGATTTGCTTCATCTTTATAAGAAGAATAAGGCATTGTATGAGTTGGATAATGATCCGAAGGGATTTGACTGGATCAATAAGGATGATATCTTCCGGAGTATTTTCAGTTTCACAAGACATTCAAAGGATGGGAAGAAGAATCTGCTTTTTGTATGCAACTTTACACCGGTAGACAGACCGGATTACCGTGTTGGTGTTCCGAGAAGAAAGCAGTTTAAGCTTGTTCTTAACAGTGATGAGACAAAATACGGCGGATCAGGAGAAGAACGCCCATTGGTTTACAAGCCAGAGAAACAGGAATGTGATGGTCAGAAATATTCCTTTGCATATCCTCTTCCAGGATATGGTGTGGCAGTATTTGAGTATTAAGTTGTATAGTATGATGTTTTCCACGAATAGATGGAACAGGAATTAGACATACATTAATTTTCCCCTGCATAGATTGTAAAAAACAAACTATGCAGGGGCTTTTCTATGAGAGAATATATTGAGG
>OLRU01001984.1_pt1 | contig 15523 bp, 12 predicted proteins | sample 1672961 | NCBI WGS metagenome assembly OLRU01 (sample SAMEA3136741, study PRJEB25190) | human gut metagenome | biome: human gut; feature: human-associated habitat; material: faeces | place: Austria | collected 2013 | reverse complement strand
TGCCATACATAGTAAAGCCGGTCAGACCTTCCAGAGAGAAGTTAGCGTCACGGGTACGCTGATACGCGCGGTGAATACGGCGGTTCAGCGTCATCATCATACCGATGGCGTGTTCAGCAACGGCCTCTGGATCATAGGCTGGAACACGGACTACTTTCAGCCCCAGTTCTTTTGCCGCGTCAAGGTCGACGTTATTGAAACCGGCACAGCGCAGGGCGATATATTTAACGCCGTGCTTTTTCAGCTCTTCCAGCACCGGGCGGCTGCCGTCATCGTTTACGAAAATACATACCGCTTCGCAGCCATTGGCAGTTTTAGCGGTTTTTTCCGTCAGCAGAAAGTCAAAAAATTCCAGCTCAAAGCCAAAGGACTCGTTCACCTGTTGCAGGTACTTCTTGTCGTACTGTTTTGTGCTATAAACGGCGAGTTTCATAAGACTTTCTCCAGTGATGTTGAATCACATTTAAGCTACTTAAAATATTTTACAAAATTTCAAATTTAATTGAAAGCTATGGCGATATTGAAAAATTCATCAACAACTATGCTTAGTGTAGGCGCAACCTTCAACTGAACGGTTAAACATGCCACAATACCCGTATTGAATGCTTAATTTTTCGCTAAATCAGGATATTAACTACCCATGCTGGGTAAATATAAAGCCGTTCTCGCGCTGTTATTACTGATTATTCTTGTGCCGTTGACGCTGCTGATGACGCTCGGGCTGTGGGTTCCCACGCTGGCGGGCATCTGGCTACCGCTCGGGACACGTATTGCATTAGATGAAAGCCCACGCATTACGCGTAAAGGTTTAATCATTCCCGATCTCCGTTATCTGGTGGGAGATTGTCAGCTTGCGCATATCACCAACGCCAGCCTTTCACATCCGAGCCGCTGGTTATTGAACGTCGGCACGGTAGAACTTGATTCTGCTTGTCTGGCGAAATTGCCGCAGACGGAGCAATCGCCAGCTGCTCCAAAAACCCTCGCGCAATGGCAGTCCATGCTGCCTAACACCTGGATCAATATCGATAAACTGATTTTTTCTCCCTGGCAGGAATGGCAGGGAAAACTCTCTCTCGCATTAACCTCCGATACCCAGCAACTGCGTTATCAGGGCGAAAAAGTTAAATTTCAAGGCCAGCTGAAAGGGCAACAACTTACAGTCAGCGAACTGGATGTCGTCGCGTTTGAAAATCAGCCGCCGGTTAAACTGGTGGGGGAATTTACTATGCCGCTCGTGCCGGATGGACTTCCTGTAAGTGGTCATGCTACTGCGACGTTAAACTTGCCGCAGGAACCGTCACTGGTAGATGCCGAGCTGGACTGGCAGGAGAATAGCGGGCAATTGATTGTGCTGGCACGGGATAACGGCGATCCGTTGCTCGATTTGCCGTGGCAAATTACGCGTCAACAATTGACCGTAAGCGATGGTCGCTGGAGCTGGCCGTATGCAGGTTTTCCTTTGAGTGGCCGACTGGGTGTCAAAGTCGACAACTGGCAGGCAGGGCTTGAGAACGCTCTGATCAGCGGACGACTTAGTGTGCTGACCCAGGGGCAAGCGGGTAAAGGCAACGCGGTGCTTAATTTTGGCCCAGGAAAATTAAGCATGGATAACAGCCAGCTGCCTCTGCAGCTGACCGGTGAAGCGAAACAGGCGGACCTCATTTTATATGCCCGTTTACCTGCGCAGGTAAGTGGAAGTCTGTCTGACCCAACGCTGACCTTTGAGCCAGGCGCGTTACTTCGTTCAAAGGGAAGAGTCATCGATTCGCTGGACATCGATGAAATCCGCTGGCCTTTAGCGGGTGTAAAAGTGACCCAACGTGGTGTTGACGGACGTTTGCAGGCCATTTTGCAGGCGCATGAAAATGAACTGGGCGATTTCGTGCTGCATATGGATGGGCTGGCGAGTGATTTTCTCCCTGACGCTGGCCGCTGGCAGTGGCGCTACTGGGGAAAAGGGAGTTTTACACCGATGAATGCCACCTGGGATGTCGCAGGAAAAGGTGAGTGGCATGACAGCACGATTACGCTGACCGATCTCTCCACCGGTTTCGACCAGTTACAATACGGTACGATGACGGTAGAAAAGCCGCGATTAATTCTCGACAAGCCCGTCGTCTGGGTACGTGACGCACAGCATCCCTCCTTCAGCGGCGCGCTGTCACTGGACGCCGGGCAAACGCTGTTCACTGGCGGCAGTGTGTTACCGCCATCAACCTTAAAATTTAGCGTCGATGGGCGCGATCCGACGTATTTCCTCTTTAAAGGCGATTTACATGCTGGTGAGATTGGCCCGGTTCGGGTAAATGGTCGCTGGGACGGTATTCGTCTGCGCGGTAACGCCTGGTGGCCTAAACAATCACTGACTGTATTCCAGCCGCTGGTGCCACCCGACTGGAAGATGAACTTACGCGATGGTGAACTGTATGCTCAGATTGCATTTTCTGCTGCGCCTGAACAAGGATTCCGCGCGGGAGGGCACGGCGTGTTGAAAGGCGGTAGTGCCTGGATGCCAGATAATCAGGTTAACGGTGTCGATTTTGTCCTGCCTTTCCGTTTTGCCGATGGAGCCTGGCATCTGGGGACTCGCGGCCCCGTTACGTTGCGAATTGCCGAAGTGATTAATCTGGTGACAGCGAAAAATATTACGGCTGATTTGCAAGGGCGTTATCCGTGGACTGAAGAAGAACCATTGCTGTTGACTGATGTTAGCGTCGATGTGTTAGGCGGTAACGTGCTGATGAAACAATTACGTATGCCGCAACATGACCCGGCGCTGTTGCGGCTGAATAATCTCTCATCCAGCGAACTGGTTAGTGCCGTCAATCCGAAACAATTTGCCATGTCCGGGGCATTTAGTGGTGCATTGCCGTTATGGCTAAACAACGAAAAATGGATAGTGAAAGATGGTTGGCTGGCAAATAGCGGGCCAATGACCTTGCGGCTGGATAAAGACACCGCAGATGCGGTGGTGAAAGACAATATGACTGCGGGTTCAGCAATTAACTGGTTGCGCTATATGGAAATTAGCCGTTCATCGACAAATATTAATTTAGATAATCTCGGTTTATTAACCATGCAGGCCAACATTACAGGTACCAGTCGCGTTGATGGTAAAAGCGGTACGGTAAACCTTAATTACCATCATGAAGAGAATATTTTTACGCTGTGGCGCAGTTTACGCTTTGGCGATAATCTCCAGGCATGGTTGGAGCAGAACGCACGTCTGCCGGGAAATGACTGTCCGCAAGGAAAAGAGTGTGAGGAAAAACAATGAAAATTTTACTGGCTGCGTTGACGTCATCTTTTATGCTGGTTGGCTGTACGCCTCGCATTGAAGTCGCTGCACCTAAGGAACCGATCACTATCAATATGAACGTTAAAATTGAGCATGAGATCATCATCAAGGCAGACAAAGATGTCGAAGAGCTGCTTGAAACTCGTAGCGATCTTTTCTGAGGCGATGATGAAGAAAACATTACTTCTTTGTGCGTTTCTTGTTGGGCTGGTAAGCAGCAATGTAATGGCATTGTCTCTGGATGAAGCCAGAACTCAGGGGCGGGTCGGGGAAACATTTTATGGTTATCTGGTTGCGCTGAAAACGGATGCTGAAACAGAGAAATTAGTAACCGACATTAATGCCGAACGTAAAGCGAGTTACCAACAACTGGCAAAGCAAAATAATGTGTCGGTAGATGATATCGCGAAACTCGCCGGGCAAAAGCTCGTAGCTCGGGCTAAACCGGGGGAATATGTACAAGGGATAAACGGTAAATGGGTGCGAAAATTTTAATAGCAAAACCGCACTATCGGGATAACGCTACAGGAGAAAGCGATTGATCTATTTTCCTGAAACAAGGTGAATATTCAAAAACTCCTGTCAAATTGCCTTTTGCCCTGAAAAATGCATAGTCAAATATCTGTTTTAACTAATTGGCGTTGCAGTACATGCAACGCCAATTAGTTAGCGGAATTTACGGCGATACTCGCCAGGCGTCATCCCAAAGCGTTGCTTAAATACCGTTGAAAAATGACTCTGGTCGGAAAATCCCCAATGAAAGCCAATGCCTGCCAGTTTTTCATCATCTGCGGCATGGCGAATCGCATCTGCACAAAAATCGAGACGACGGTTACGAATATATTGCGCGACTACCAAACCTTTATCGGCAAACATTCGGTACAAACTACGTACTGACATACCTGTCTCTCCGGCTATCCACTCCGGGCGTAATATCTCTTCGCGAATATTATCGTCTATCAACGTAACCACTTTTTGAAACTGACGTTCACGGCGAGGTTGGACAGATTCCCGCTGATGAAGTACTGGGCGAAGCAGACACACCATCGCCTGTAGCGCAGCTTCACTTTCTGTTTCAGAAAGTGCCGGATTATTCATGCTCTCCTGTAACAGGCGATGACTGAGTTGCACCATGGGTAAGTCAGCGTCCAGTCTTTCTGCGCAGACAGGTTTTTGATGGGGAAAATATTGTTCCAGCAGAGTGCGTGGCAAAAGTAATGAAATCTGTTTAGAAGACTCCTGCCAGTAAAGCGAACAGGGGCGTGAGGCATCGAGTAACGTAATATCGCCTGCGCTAATCTGCACCTGACGCTCATCCTGCTCCATTATCGCCTGACCACTAAGCTGAAAAACGGTGTAAAACCAGGCATCGTCACTGCCTTTTACCTCCTGCCAGGTGCGGTATAAATTCACTCCGTTGGTTGTCACGGTGCTCAGCTTTAGTCCTTTGGCAAAATGCGTGTCCAGTACACCCGTGTAACGCTCAGTCAGCAGGCGTCCGGTAAAATTTCCGCATACCTGATTGATTTGGGAAAGCCATTGCTGAAACTCATTATCCACTGCGGGGTTCATGGCACGTTTTCGCTCTGTGAAATGTATTTTTATTGTTGCATTTGTGTTGCAATAAACGAAGCTAATGAGCCTGACTATAGGAAATAAGTCTTGTCAGGCATAGAGACATAAGCGGTTATTGTCACGATTTGCGGAGCTTGTCACAGCTGACAAAGCGAATGTCACAGCGAAAAAAGTGACTTTTCTTGTCGCTGCGTACACTGAAATCACACTGGGTAAATGATAAGGAAAAGTGATGACAGAGCCGCATGTAGCAGTATTAAGCCAGGTCCAACAGTTTCTCGATCGTCAACACGGTCTTTATATTGATGGTCGTCCTGGCCCCGCACAAAGTGAAAAACGGTTGCCGATCTTTAATCCGGCAACCGGGCAAAAAATTTCGTCAACTGCTGATGCCAACGAAGCGGATGTAGATAACGCGGTCATGTCTGCCTGGCGAGCCTTTGTCTCGCGTCGCTGGGCCGGGCGATTACCCGCAGAGCGTGAACGTATCCTGCTACGTTTTGCCGATCTGGTTGAGCTGCACAGTGAGGAGCTGGCGCAGCTGGAAACCCTGGAGCAAGGCAAGTCAATTGCCATTTCCCGTGCTTTTGAAGTGGGCTGTACGCTGAACTGGATGCGTTATACCGCCGGGTTAACGACCAAAATCGCGGGTAAAACGCTGGACTTGTCGATTCCCTTACCCCAGGGGGCGCGCTATCAGGCCTGGACGCGTAAAGAGCCGGTTGGCGTAGTGGCGGGAATTGTGCCATGGAACTTCCCGTTGATGATTGGCATGTGGAAGGTGATGCCAGCACTGGCAGCAGGCTGTTCAATCGTGATTAAGCCTTCGGAAACCACGCCACTGACGATGTTGCGCGTGGCGGAACTGGCCAGCGAGGCTGGTATCCCTGATGGCGTTTTTAATGTCGTCACCGGGGCCGGTGCTGTATGCGGCGCGGCCCTGACGTCACATCCTCATGTTGCGAAAATCAGTTTTACCGGTTCAACCGCGACGGGAAAAGGTATTGCCAGAACTGCTGCTGATCGCTTAACGCGTGTAACGCTGGAACTGGGCGGTAAAAACCCGGCAATTGTATTAAAAGATGCTGATCCGCAATGGGTTATTGAAGGCTTGATGACCGGAAGCTTCCTGAATCAGGGGCAAGTATGCGCCGCCAGTTCGCGAATTTATATTGAAGCGCCGTTGTTTGACACGCTGGTTAGTGGATTTGAGCAGGCGGTAAAATCGTTGCAAGTGGGACCGGGGATGTCAACTGTTGCACAGATTAACCCTTTGGTTTCTCGTGCGCACTGCGACAAAGTGCGTTCATTCCTCGACGATGCGCAGGCACAGCAAGCAGAACTGATTCGCGGGTCGAGTGGACCAGCCGGAGAGGGATATTATGTTGCGCCAACGCTGGTGGTTAATCCCGATGCTAAATTGCGCCTAACTCGTGAAGAGGTGTTTGGTCCGGTGGTTAACCTGGTGCGAGTAGCGGATGGAGAAGAGGCGTTACAACTGGCAAACGACACGGAATATGGCTTAACTGCCAGCGTCTGGACGCAAAATCTCTCTCAAGCTCTGGATTATAGCGATCGCTTACAGGCAGGGACGGTGTGGGTAAACAGCCATACCTTAATTGACGCTAACTTACCGTTTGGTGGGATGAAGCAGTCAGGAACAGGCCGTGATTTTGGCCCGGACTGGTTGGACGGTTGGTGTGAAACCAAGTCGGTGTGTGTACGGTATTAATCTTGTTCGCGCGTAAGTAAAAAACGGCACCTGGTGCCGTTTTTTTAGTCTGAAACAATCACTTATCTTTCTTCAGCACCCCTAGCGTTGGCGTTTCATCAAAGAAGTTCCATGGTTTAAGCAGAGTATGTACCCATTCGGTCGGCATAATCGGCCACTCTTCGGCGCGGGCCACATGTGTGGTGCCGGTGGTCATCCAGACAACGGCGTCGGTGTTGTCCAGCGACTCGTTATCTTTACTGTATTGTCCAAGACCGGTGTCATGAGTGGAACGGTTCGGGTATTTGCCTTCCGGGAAACGCTCGCCAGGATGGTAACGCGTTACCCAAAGTTGCTTGTCCATAAAGCTTAAACGATGATAGATCCACTCGTCCGGGGCGAACTGGGCACCTTTTGCTACCGGGTGAGTACCACCTGCATAAGGAATAATTTGATAGGAAACCGGATTGCCCATGCGGTTCTCTTTGTTCGGGTTACTCAACAGACGAATCGTGCCCGGATCAAACTTCTGCGCGGCATCCTGTTCATTGCCGATGTTGTACTGATTAACTTGCATGGTACTGGTGCGTGGGCCACCGGCAGTATTCGGTTTTACCACTGGGTCCATCGCCACCAGGCTGTTATTCTCGCCATCTACATCCAGATCGAGGCGGAAATTATAAATATGTTGGTGTGTAGTACCCACGATATTGTGATCGATAAGCGTGCCGTAGCGCGTGTCATCTTTCGCCGTCTCATCGTGCATGGTTTTCGCTTTAACACCTTTCACCGCTTCGATGCCCGTAGCACCGGCATCAATGCCAATAGTGCCGTTTTCATGGAAGATCCAGTCAAAAATGTAGTCATAGTTACCCACTGTACTGATCCAGCGCACCACCAACTCCCGGCGTTCGGTACTGACGTTGGGCTGGCCCATTTCCTGATGCTTATACTCAGGCCCAGCATAACGTTCAAATACCGCGATAGCGCGAGGGATCTCCATCGGCATGCCAGTGTAGTCGGCGATGGTTTCATTCAGGAGCACTGCGTTAGACGGTGCATCTTTACCACGAGCAATTGGTGAGGTTAGCGTGCCCATACCGTAGTCACCAGAGTCCAGATACGCTTTAAAGTACCAGCCAATATCAGGATCACCGTAAGGCACAATCATGCCGCCGAGAGAACCTTCGTACATGACTTTGCGTTTGGTGCCATTGTCGTTATAAGTCACGGTGGAGATCATCGGCCCGACGCGAGAGTTCATGCTGAGGTGAAAATCCCAGTTACGCCAGTGAATCATATCGCCAGTAATGGTGTAATTTTTACCTTCAGGCTCGATGATTTGCATAGGTTTAACTGCCGGAGCAACGCGGTCACGGCCATCAAATGGGCGTGCGGTCATTGGCACCGGAACTACCGGACCTTCTTCAATCTTAACGATTTTTTTCTGTTCTAAGTCAACGACCGCCACCAGGTTTTCGATGGGATGTGCCCAGTAGTTGCCATCACCGACATCAAGATAGCTGATGACTTTGAGCAACCGGGCATCTTGTTTCAGGCCATCTTTACCATCGAAATAACCTACGGTCAGCGGCGTGGTAATCACTTTCTTCGCATCAGTAATACCGCGCTTCTTCACGGCAGCGGCAAATTCTTCACTGTTGTTAATAATGTTTTGCACGCTGGCGAAATCATCCAGCAACACCATACCGTGGGCGTCTTTAATGGGTTGCCAGGAGAGCAGTTTGTTGTTTTGCAGATCCACCACCGCTTCGATGATATGTTTGCCGTCGAGCATAATGACGTCGGCTTTGCGTGGCTGGTCAACTGGTTTGTTTTCGAGCGCAAACGCCCAGACAGCTTCTTTATCTGGCGGTAGCAGGGAGATCTCAGTAAAACGGGTATTGGGTTTGAAGTCCGCGGAAGCTTTAACAATTTCAACGGCCTGTTTAATTTCGTCCGCAGTTAGCGCATTAAGTGGGTGAGGGCGCTTTTCTACCTGAAAGGTTTGATCCAGCCCGGACTGGAAAACATCGTTAATAAAGGTGTCAGAAACCCAGGCTTTATTGTCTTTCATCACTACCGGTACTTGCAGTGCCAGAGGCTGACCATTAACAATTGCTGTTTGCGCACCAGGCTTCACTTTCACGTACGCGCCATCTTTAATCAGGGTAAAGAGCTGGGCGTAGTCGTCCCACTGCACATCGGCACCAAATTCTTTAAGCGTTTCATCCATTGGCACCATATGAGCTTCGCCCCCGTGGGCAAATACCGGCGCTTGCCAGGCGAAACTTAAGGCGACTGCCAACGCCAGGGTTGTTTTACGGGCAGAATACAGAGAGGGGCTTCCCATTATTAACCTCGTCAGATGTTGTGTTCTTGTTAGCAACCGCGCTCTGTGGGCGGTTTAGTCAGGTTCACATTATCAGTACTGATGTAAAGGGGATTGCCTGCACCTGCCAGGTTGTTTGGCAGGTGTGCCAGCTTTTCATACAGTGGGTGGCCTGAAAATAGATGTACACATCATGCATAATGTGACAACGTCACAAAATTTAGTGAAATAAAAGGGCAACTATTGGCCGTTGCCCTTCATTCACCGATTAATCGACAAAATCACCGTGCTGACGGGCCACCAGCGTCAGAATTGAATACAGCGCCACCGGGGTTTGATGCTGATTGAATACCTCTACCGCCCATTCCACCACACCTGTTGGTTTTTCTTCTGTGCTACGCTGTTTTTTCAGCGTCTTGCGCTTACAGGTGAGACGCACCTGGATGGTATCGCCTGGTTTTACTGGCTCGATAAAACGCAAGTTTTCCAGCCCGTAGTTAGCAATGACCGGACCAACTCCGGCATCGACAAACAGACCCGCAGCCGCAGAAAGCACAAAATATCCATGTACCACGCGCTCACCAAAAATAGATTCGGCAGCGGCAATTTTATCCATATGTGCATAGAAATGATCGCCGCTGAGGCAAGCAAAGTTAACAATATCGGCCTCTGTCATTGTGCGGCGGGGAGTCAGCAGGCTGTCGCCTGGTTGTAGCTCCTCAAAATATTTGCGGAACGGATGAATACGATCTTCTTCGACTTTCGCACCGCGCACCCACTGTTTACTGATAGCGGCAAGCATCGTCGGACTACCCTGAACAGCGGTTCGCTGCATGTAATGTTTCACCGCCCGTAAACCACCTAATTCTTCCCCGCCTCCTGCGCGACCAGGCCCACCATGTACCAGTTGTGGCAGTGGGGAGCCATGCCCGGTGGATTCTTTTGCCGATTCTTCATTGAGGATCTGAATTCGCCCATGCGTACGTGCCGCGTCGGCAATAAACTGACGCGCAATTTGCGGATCAGCCGTCACCAGCGTTCCCGCAAGGCTACCGCCGCCTGCACAAGCCAGTTGCAGAGCATGTTGCTGGTTTTGTGCTGGCATTAGCGTTGCGACAGGGCCAAAGGCTTCTGTTGCATGTACCGCCGGAGTTTCATCCGGCTGCGGACAGTACAATAAGGTTGGCGGGAAGAAGGCACCCGCAGCAGATAAATCCGCCTGACCACCGAGGCGAATCTCGCATCCTGCAGCCAGCAATGTGTTCACTTTTTCCTGCACATCGGCACGCTGCTCAGCATTTACCAGTGCGCCCATTTTCACGCCTTCCTGCGCAGGATCACCGACCACGACTTTCTGTAATCGCGCAACCAGAGCGTCACTGACAGCATTAACCAATGCCTGCGGCACAATAATCCGCCGGATTGCCGTACATTTTTGCCCGGCTTTTGTGGTCATCTCACGCACAACTTCACGAATAAACAGCGCAAACTCCGGTTGACCCGGGGTGACATCTTCGCCCAGTACGCAGCAGTTCAGGGAATCAGCTTCCATCGTGAAGGGGATAGATTTGGCTACGATATTTGGCTGAACTCGCAGCATCTGTCCGGTCGCCGCTGACCCCGTGAAAGTCACTACATCCTGGCTGTCCAGATGATCCAACAAGTCGCCCGCACTACCGCAGATCAGACTAATAGCGCCTTCGGGAACAAGACCACTATCGACAATTGATTTCACCATCGCCTGAGTCAGTTGGGCCGTCGCGGTGGCAGGTTTGATGATGGCTGGCATTCCGCCCAGCCACGTTGGTGCCAGCTTTTCCAGCATTCCCCAGCAGGGGAAGTTAAAGGCGTTAATATGCACTGCCACGCCTGACTTTGAGGTCAGTACATGGCGCGCGGCAAATCCACCTTCTTTCGATAAGGGGATCAATTCATCTTCCGGCCACAGCGTATCGTCAGGCAGCTCCCGGCTACCGAGGCTGGCGTAAGTAAATAACGTCCCAATACCGCCTTCAATATCAACCCAACTATCAGCCCGCGTTGCGCCTGTTTGCGCAGAAAGAGCATAGAAACGCTCTTTTTCACTCAGCAGATGTTTAGCGACCGCTTTAAGCATCGCCGCACGTTCGATAAAGGTCATAGCGCGAAGGGCTGGGGCACCTTTTTCAATGGCAAACAGGCGGGCAGCCGCCATATCAAGACCTTCACTGGTCACTTCCCATAACGCCTCGCCGCTAATAGCGTGATGAATCAAACGGCTACGGCCCCGGCCAGACTGCCAGGTACCGGATAAGAAACTGGCTAACTGCTGCATCGCTACTCTCCAGATGTTTCACATTTCTGTTGCTAATAGTTAAATTATGAATCATAAAAAGCAAGGCGTATTTTAACGAAATGTTAACTGTGCGATCTGTATATCAACTACTAAAAACATTAATACACTGATAAATAATGAGTTGTAAAAATAGGGTGCGAAATCCGTCACAGTTCAAACATACAAAATTTGTGATTTTAGTTAACCATTGTGTAACTTTCATAAAACAACGTGATTCGTGTTTCTAATTAATTCACGAAAACTGGAATCGTAAAGGTGATGACGTGACCCAAGAAGAACGCTTTGAGCAACGGATAGCCCAGGAAATGGCTATCGAGCCGCAGGACTGGATGCCCGATGCTTACCGAAAGACATTGATCCGCCAGATTGGGCAGCATGCGCACTCCGAGATTGTTGGTATGTTGCCTGAAGGTAACTGGATCACTCGCGCACCAACCTTGCGGCGTAAAGCCATTCTGTTAGCCAAAGTGCAGGATGAAGCAGGTCATGGCCTGTATCTCTATAGCGCCGCCGAAACACTGGGCTGTGCCAGAGAAGACATCTACCAAAAAATGCTCGACGGACGGATGAAATATTCCTCCATCTTTAATTATCCGACATTGAGTTGGGCTGATATCGGCGTTATCGGCTGGCTGGTGGATGGCGCAGCGATCGTCAATCAGGTGGCGTTATGCCGCACTTCTTATGGCCCGTATGCCAGAGCAATGGTGAAAATCTGCAAAGAAGAGAGTTTTCACCAGCGTCAGGGGTTTGAAGCCTGTATGGCACTGGCGCAGGGCAGCGAAGCTCAAAAGCAGATGTTGCAAGACGCCATTAACCGTTTCTGGTGGCCGGCCTTAATGATGTTCGGGCCAAACGATGATAACTCGCCAAACAGCGCCAGAAGTCTCGCCTGGAAAATCAAACGTTTCACCAACGACGAACTCCGCCAGCGTTTCGTGGATAACACCGTTCCACAGGTTGAAATGCTCGGTATGACCGTTCCTGACCCGGATCTGCATTTTGACACTGAAAGCGGTCACTACCGCTTTGGTGAGATCGACTGGCAGGAGTTTAACGAAGTAATTAACGGTCGCGGAATTTGTAATCAGGAGAGGCTCGACGCCAAACGTAAAGCCTGGGAAGAAGGTACCTGGGTACGGGAAGCAGCGCTGGCCCATGCACAAAAACAACATGCCCGTAAGGTCGCATAAGGAGATTCAAAATGAGTAATGTTTATTGGCCGTTATACGAAGTTTTCGTGCGTGGCAAACAGGGCTTATCACACCGCCATGTTGGCAGTTTACATGCTGCCGATGAGCGGATGGCACTGGAAAATGCCCGTGATGCTTACACCCGTCGTAGCGAAGGATGTTCAATTTGGGTGGTGAAGGCGAGTGAAATTGTTGCCTCGCAACCGGAAGAACGCGGTGAATTTTTTGATCCGGCTGAAAGCAAGGTCTATCGCCATCCAACGTTTTACACCATCCCTGATGGCATTGAGCACATGTGAGGTCGGAAATGAATCAGTTAACGGCTTACACCTTGCGCCTGGGCGATAACTGTCTGGTGCTCTCCCAGCGGTTGGGGGAGTGGTGCGGTCACGCACCGGAACTGGAAATCGATCTCGCACTGGCAAACATTGGCCTCGATTTATTAGGTCAGGCACGCAACTTCTTATCGTATGCCGCTGAATTAGCGGGAGAAGGCGATGAAGATACCCTGGCCTACACCCGAGACGAGCGCCAGTTCAGCAACTTATTGTTGGTTGAACAACCAAACGGCAATTTTGCCGACACCATTGCACGCCAGTATTTCATCGATGCATGGCATGTGGCGCTCTTTACCCGTCTGATGGAAAGCCGCGAGCCGCAACTGGCGGCGATTTCTGCCAAAGCAATTAAAGAAGCGCGTTATCACCTGCGTTTTAGTCGTGGCTGGCTGGAGCGACTGGGCAATGGTACTGACGTATCAGGGCAAAAGATGCAGCAGGCCATCAACAAGTTGTGGCGTTTTACCGCCGAACTGTTCGATGCCGACGAGATTGATATTGCACTGAGTGAAGAGGGTATTGCGGTTGATCCACGCACTTTACGCGCAGCGTGGGAGGCCGAAGTTTTTGCCGGGATCAACGAAGCCACATTGAACGTGCCGCAAGAGCAGGCGTATCGCACTGGCGGTAAAAAAGGACTGCATACCGAACACCTTGGACCCATGCTGGCAGAAATGCAGTATCTCCAGCGTGTCTTGCCCGGTCAGCAGTGGTAGCAGAGGAGATGGGTATGCAACGTCTGGCCACCATTGCACCACCGCAGGTGCATGAGATATGGGCGCTACTCAGCCAGATCCCGGACCCGGAGATCCCGGTGCTGACCATTACCGATTTAGGCATGGTGAGTAATGTGTCACAGATGGGAGAAGGATGGGTGATCGGCTTTACGCCGACATATTCCGGTTGTCCGGCAACGGAACATCTGATTGGCGCGATACGTGAGGCAATGACAACCAACGGGTTTACCCCCGTTCAGGTTGTGCTGCAACTCGACCCGGCATGGACCACCGACTGGATGACCCCCGATGCCCGTGAGCGTCTGCGACAGTATGGCATCAGCCCGCCCGCCGGACACAGTTGTCATGCCCATTTACCGCCAGAAGTACGTTGCCCGCGTTGCGCCAGCGTCCATACCACACTTATCAGTGAATTTGGTTCCACGGCCTGCAAAGCATTGTATCGCTGCGATAGTTGCCGCGAACCTTTCGATTATTTCAAATGTATTTGAGGATGCCATGACAACGTTTCATTCCTTAACGGTGGCAAAAGTGGAGCCGGAAAGCCCACTTTTTTTGCCCAACCGTCCACCAATCACCAGCTCCTGTTGCACCAGCGAAGGTAAAAAACGACGCTCCTGCCAGAAAGCGTTAAACACCGAACAGGTGACAGCAAAATTGACGTCCTGACCAATCAGATCGGTTAATTCCAGCGGCCCCATCGGGAAACCAGCGCCATCGCGAAGTGCAGCGTCAATCACTTCTGGTGCAGCAACCTGCTCTTCCAGTGCCCGCCAGGCCTCGGAATAATAAGGACGCGCAACACGGTTAACGATAAATCCAGGAGTCGAATGACAGCGCACAGGCTGCTTACCCCAACTCAACGTTAGTTCACACAACTGCTCAACAACTTCCGCTGCCGTTGCCAGCCCACTGACCACCTCCACCAACTTCATCACCGGTGCCGGGTTAAAAAAATGCAGCCCCGCAACACGTTCAGGATTTTTTACCTCCGCAGCAATCGCGGTTATAGAGATTGACGAAGTGTTAGTGGTCAATAGCGTTTGTGGCGGGCAAACTTCCGCCAGCTGTGCAAAGAGCGCTTTTTTGACTTCCAGACGTTCAGACGCCGCTTCAATGACCAGGTCCGCAGCTGCCAGCGCGTGAATATCGGTCACTGGGATCAGGCGTTTCAATGTGCGTTCACAGGTTTCAGCAGTCAGTTTTCCCCGCGTCACGCGTGAATTTAGCCGCGCGTGTATCCCGTCGATTGCGCGGGTCAGCGCTTCAGCAGAAATGTCATACAGTAAAACCTGATGTCCATGACTGGCGGCAATTTCAGCAATGCCTGCCCCCATGGTGCCGCTCCCAATCACTGCCACAGTTTGCACATTTATCATCATGCTATTTCCCCGTGAACTGCGGTGAGCGTTTGGCCAGGAACGCACTGACACCTTCACGATAATCTGCGCTCCGTCCGGCAAGTCGCTGATAGTCGCGTTCCAGATCCAGTTGCGTATCGAGCGTATTGGTTTCAGCGCTATTTATCGCTTGCTTGATAAGTCCAAGACCAAATGTCGGTTGTGTCGCCAGATGCCGCGCCAGCTGTTGCGCGGTATCTGCCAGCGTTTCATCATCAACAACCTGCCAGATCATCCCCCATTCGTGCGCCTGTTCAGCACTCAGTTGATTCCCCAGCAGTGCCAGCCCCATGGCGCGCGCTCGCCCAGCAACGCGTGGCAGTAACCAGGTTCCACCGCAATCGGGTACTAAGCCTAACTTACTAAACGCCATGACGAATTTTGCTGAACGGGCAGCAATAACGATGTCGCATCCCAGTGCCAGTGTTGCGCCAGCCCCTGCCGCCACGCCATTGACTGCACAGATCACCGGTTTTGGCAGTTTTGCCAGGCGACGTACCAGCGGGTTATAGAAACGTTCTACTGACATACCTAAATCCGGTGCGGGGCCAGTGGGATCAACGTTACGATCGTTAAGGTCCTGACCAGCACAAAATCCGCG
>OLRU01001969.1_pt1 | contig 15582 bp, 22 predicted proteins | sample 1672961 | NCBI WGS metagenome assembly OLRU01 (sample SAMEA3136741, study PRJEB25190) | human gut metagenome | biome: human gut; feature: human-associated habitat; material: faeces | place: Austria | collected 2013 | reverse complement strand
AGGAGCGACGGGTTGCTACAGGGATTGTCATTGTGAGGGATATTGGCTGCGAGCAATCGAGAGTGTACATGGAGGACTGTAGTTTCAGTGTACCCACGGAGCTGTTATTCAGATGAGTGATAACTACTTCGCCCAACTTCAAATGCTCTCTATGGCGGCCAATGACAGTGTGGCAGAGGCTAGATTGAAGTTGGATCGCATTGCAGAAATATTCCAGAAGCGTCCAGAGCAGAAAGAGTGGATACAAGCTTTCGCCTGGCTCAGAAAAGACTTTCCAGTCGAGGCCTTAATACAGGCTGGAGCATTTGCCGTTAACTTCTATGACACACCATCCATTCTGCCGGAGGAGCTTCAGCATGATTCTCTCGGATTTGTGCGAGAGAGTCACTTGGTATATCGCGGGAGGTTTGTCTACCCCGTAAAGGATACCAAGGGTCACGTAGCTGGCTGGTGTGGCTATGATGCATTTGAAGACCCCAAGTACCTGGACTCACAAAATTATGGGTATAGTGCTAAGGATGCCCTGTTCTATGGTGCTGAGATGTTACCTACTTACTACCGCAGTAACCGTCCTGTTTTTATTGTGGAGGGTATAGTATGTTGTCTTTGGCTGCGTAGTCAGGGCTTCCAAGCATTGGCTTCTCTAGGTTCGTACTTAACGCCATATATGGTAGTGGTCCTCAAGCGTTTTGGTCGTAGATGCATTGTTATTCCAGACTCTGACGAGGCTGGGAGCAAATATAGGCACCAAGTGAAAATGTCCCTACCCTTGGCACGTTGTGTGCAATCATGTGTGGCTAAAGACATTGATGACAGCCGTCTCGCTTATCCGAACTTAGCGGAGGAACTGCGAAAACTGGAAGCTCCATTTGGACGGAGCCTTATATTTTCATAAGGAGGAATTAGCATTGTACACATTTTCTATGCGCCCCTATTGTCCATTGGGCAAGCCTAACCGTTGCATAAATTTTGAACAGGAGGCCTCGGCCTGGGCACTGTCTACATTTAAGAAGGAAGATCCAATGCTGGAGAATACTGATGCTTTCGGTTTAACTTTCTACAGCCCTCTGGAGACAATTGACATCTCTGTCGTACAGCTGGCTGCGCTTATTGCGGGGTTGGACAAGGCCTATGCTGATCTGTGCCATGCTCTGTATGAGTCTGCTCCTGATGATCTGGCGGGAACACCGTGGGGCAACCTCCAGACCTTTATGGAGTGTATTCCGCGTGGCATCTATGAGCAGCAGCCGGAGGTTACTACTACGGCGTTGGCGAAGGATGTGAAACCTGTCCCCTTCCTATACGATAAAGAGACTGGGAAGAAGCTCGCCTGGACGGGGCAACGCTGGGGCCTTGTCGATGTGATGGGCGATGAGGATACCTACGCCTCCGCTGGTACGTGTTTTGGGTGGAATGTTCTCTACAATGTAGATGAGATGGATGCATCCTGTGTTCGTACCCCTGTAGCCATGACTCAGATGGTTATCTCACTTTTGGAGACCTTGGCCTACATTGACTCTGAGGAGAAGGTATACGTCAGAAACATCTACTCGGTGCAGTAAAGGAGAGATGCAATCATGAGGTGGGCTATTATTATTCTGGCGGCACTCCTCTGCGTCTCTTTAACAGCTTGTACCGGCGATGGGGATCCGCTTGGTAAATACGCCACCCAGGTGGAGGCCTATAAGGAACAAATCGAGGAAAGTATCGGCGATTTGGAAGATGAGCTGGATGCGTTGCAAAACAAAATAGGTGAGGTGAGGAAGGATGTACCCAGCCAGTAATATTTTTGTCACTGGCCATTGTTACTACAATATCAAAGAGGATGATGAGTCACCCAAGGTAATGTTGTGCCGCAAGTCTATCATCTACGGTATGCAGTTAGTACCATATTCAGGTCTTTTCAAGTTCCCAATTTCTTGTGAAAGCGAAGAGGTGCGCGCTGGCAGTTGGGTTGACTGTACAGAGCAAGTCAAGCGTTCTGAGGCCATGAAGAACTGCGAAGGGTGCCCACTCGTCCCTATCTCCAAGGAGCATATAGGTACAGTAATCGCTTTTCAAGACGATGGAAAAATGTCACCTCCTCACTTCCTCTATGCATACAGCAACGGTATGGCATTTCTTATGGAGCTGGATGGGGGTAGCAGAGTTTTCAATCTCCGAATCAGTCAATGCTACCCCCTACAGCGCATCTATAAGGACATCGCCGAGCGGGCTGTAACTACAGACCCGCTCCGCTCTTCCATCTTTGATGGGTTCATGGGCTGGCTTCGGAAAACCTCACAATACAACGCCTTCACCTCAATCGTTTACAGAGCGCCCTCTACGGAAACACAAGAGGATATGATTCGCCTGTTCGAATTGTTGAGCTTTGAGGGTGTGACCGCAGCAACGTTTGAGTCCGAGGTAGACAAGCGATATGCAGAACTTCCGGAGTCTGCAAAAGATTTCGAGTCGAAGTATGCCGCTGTACTGTCTTCCCTCGATAGCCCAGTTAAACGCTACTCTAGGGTCGAGAAAGAGATTATGCGTGCTACTGGTTTCCAGTACAAAACCCCACAGGAGGCATGGGCAGCGGAGGGTGGTGGAAAGCCATTTCCTAAAACAGTGGCTCAAATCGTCATCGAAGACCCACCTACACCTCAGCAGTATATCTGCGATCACATAGGTCTCTACGACGGTAATGCAACAGGGTTTTGGTTTGCTGTAATTTGTCCGGCGCTCGGTGACTTCCCTGACTTCGAAACAGGTTATAGGGAGGCAGTGGGCAGGTACTTGAAGATGTACCCATCCTTTGATGAGGGTCAGCTCTCCTTTATCGCAGAGGATGATAAGGAGGCCGTTTTTAAACGGCTGCTTAAAACCGATCATTTAGATGCAGAGGACCCATTCCGTGCCTGGATCAAAAACCCGCCAGAGTCCTTCCGAGCCTATCGTAGAGAAAACCCACAGCTATCCTATGTTGAGGTTTTCAAAGCGATATACTCTATGTCCAGTATATGAGCAGTCTCCTACTGTTTTTAGCACTGGGGATAAGCGTACAGGTGCTACTAGCACTCCAGCCCACAAGATATGTCTGTTTAACTGCAGGCATCAGTTTCTGTGCTGGAGTGCTTTTAGCATTACTGTGCATACCGTTTCCTTGGGTTTCTGTAGTATACGCCGTTTGCTGCAGCATTCTCTGCACTATACGATTTAGACGTATAAAAATAGCGCCTGCAGTTTTAGTAGCAGTCGTATCTCTAGTTCTTATCATTACTCCAGGAACGAAAGAACTGCTGTATCTCGATTGCCGCTATGCTGACCACTTCATGTATGTGAGTAACGGAGTATTCCACAGTTCCATCTTGGACTGTAATGTAGTGGTTAGTTTAGAAGAAGGGGACACTTATCAGTCTTCTTTATACGAGAAACTAGCTGTGTCTCTATGCGTAGCGCAGTTACCTACAAACTCCGAGGTGTCTTATGCCTATATGGAAAAACAACAGACACCATACCTTGCAACTTCTTTTGAAGATTATGTGCGTGTTCTTAACCCTACAGTATACATTGGGGTCAAACTGCCAGAATGTTACTCAACAAACCCAGAATTCCCAGTTCAGTGCATTTTGGAAATTTTATCTTAGGAGGGACGAACAGTGAAGCGACTTATAATTTCAATCGCTATGCTAATGCTGGTTTTTACAGTGCCGGCATACGCAGTCGATGGTGGCACGTATAATGTAAAGTATATGGCCGCCAATGTACAGGAGGTATATAACCAGATTGCTGCGGCCGAGTTTCCCGAGGGCGGTGGCTCTATTTCCAGGCCTCCTGCTTCTATTGACAAAGACACTACGGCATATGTGTCATGCGAAGAGGAAACGCGGACAGTTAATATCCATGTCGTAAAACCGACCTTCGAAGCGCAGAGCATCCCGTCTATCTCAGCAGATTCTCAGTACAACCAATCTGCACAGTCTCTTACTGATTATATTTACCAGTACCGTGAGCTGAAACAGACAAATGCTGAGTACGATGCTGCTATGGGCGCTGCACCTGTTTTCGAGCTTTACAAGTACAGCATCGGGCGGGAGTATAACCAACTGGGTAAAACATATTCCCTAACTCAGATGTTCATGGAGCAGCAGGTTTCCCAGACTTTAGTTGTGAATTCAGTCTCCAATGACGAACCTGATGTGTATATTGACTCTGAAGGCCGTGTTGTGTGCTCGCCCGAGAAGGTACAGTACTCTGATGACCGAAGCAGTTGGAGTAACATAAGTGATGGTTCCTCAATTCCTAGTAAGTACTATGGCGACTATCTCTATTTCCGTGCGCCGGCAACAGCTTATGCAGAGGCATCTGACTATGTGCGCGTGTATGTGAAGGAGCAGCAGTCAGCGCCTACTACCAAGCCAGAACTGTCTTCCACAAGCTTTTCCATTAAGGTCGATAATGCGGATGACTATAGTAAGGACTGTGAATTTTCCTTGGATGGGGATCGCTACTCCAGTAAGACTGAATGGGACGATCTGGACCCGGATACACGCTATACTGTCTATGTGCGGTACGAGAGTGACTCCAATTATTTTGCCTCTCCTGCCGTATCGGCAACCATCTCTACTAAAGAGGGTGGCAAGAACGAAATTGAGTATAGTAAGACATCTAATGCTCACACTACCTATTTCATGGCAGAGGGTGATACAAAACTGTCCCTAAGTGGCAAGACCCTCTCTGCTTCGTATAGCGATGCACTCGTGTCTCGTCTAAAGGGCGACATTAAAGCCGCTTCTAAAAAGATGTCCGCTGTCACGGTCCTGGACGTAACTATGGAGCAAGAAGAGGGTGATGACCGTGATTTTAGTAAGGTCAAATTCACAATGCCAAAAGACATGGGTCTGTTGCAGCTTCGGTTGAAGACACCGTATTGCACCATTATCGTAGGCGACTCTTCGACTACGCTTGAGATCGAGTCGATTAGTACCAGTACTAAGACTTCAGGTCTTAAGGATTTTGTAGAGGGCAAGGATTTGGTGTATAAAGTCACCTCTCAGGGTAAGGAGGAGATTCAAATTCTCTATCCTTGGGAGTTCCCTGATCGTGCAGACCTGAGCGGGCTTAAGGTAATGTACACTGATACAAAATGTAAAAATACTAAGACGCTAGAGTATCAGGTCACGACAGCAGGAATACTCTTCACTATGCCGGACGATGGCTACTTCTCCATTACTAACCTGCACAGAAACTATGGATCACTTCCGTTCGCCGACAGCCAAACACACTGGGCCTACTCCTACATCTATTATGCATATGAGAACGGACTCGTCAGCGGTGTATCTGATATCGAGTTTAGTCCAGATACGACTGTTACTCGCTCTCAGATTGCCGTGTTGCTGGCTCGTCTTGCAGGCGCAGATCACAGTCAGGCCTATGCCACTCCTTATAAGGATGTGGACCCTAGTTCTTGGTATGGATGGGCTGTAGGCTACTTGTATCAGTTGGGTGCTCTAAAGGACCAGGGCGATGGACTGTTTGGTCCTGATGAGAGTATTACACGGGAGCAGATGGCTGCACTGTGCGGAAAGGTCTTTCCCTATCGTGGAACTATTTGGCGGCCTATGAACTGCAATGATAGGGATCAAATCTCTACGTATGCACTATCGGCCATCGATGGTCTGTACAATCGTAATGTGTTCGTTGGGGATGACAAGGGCAACTTTAACCCAACCAGCACGCTAACCCGTGGCGAGTTTGTCGCTATTCTGTATAGGCTGGCTACTTCGAGAGGCACTGTATGAAACTAACAGAAAAACTCCTGCTCGTAGTCACGGTAGTGATTATAGGAGCAGGAGTTTTCTGCTATGCACTCAACCTGGATATCTATCGTTCTGCAGAGAACATGAATCCGGCAACAGGCTATGCAGAATTTGTCACTAATCTCTCGAACGAGGATTTTATTCTCTCTCATTATGAAGAGTGGCAGAACTCTCAATCTTGGGTACTTCGTGATCTCTATCAATTTCTAACAGAGGAAGCGGCCGAGCTAAACGCCGTTTCTTTGGTCTTTACACAGGCTGTAATTGCCTTTGCTTATTATTATAGCTTTGCGTGCGTCCCATTCATCATCTTTTTGGTTGTGAGGGTGTGCCAGCGTCGCAAAGAAGTGGGGGTATCACGTGATGCAGAACATCATTAACCGTTTTGATGGTCCTTACACTTTCCTCAGTAATTTTTCTCCGGCCGAGGTTGTCTTTGAAGGCCTTACCTATCCTACGTTGGAGAATGCTTACCAAGCTGCTAAGACTTTGGATTTAGACCTGAGAGTACAATTCACACGCTGTACTCCGAGCTACGCAAAGCGTTTGGGTAGGCAGATATTCCTGCGAGAGGACTGGGAGAATGTCAAGGATCGGATTATGTTCGGACTTCTCAGGCAGAAGTTTGCGCCAGGTACTCGTATGGCGCAACTGCTTCTAAAAACGGGCACAGCATATCTGTGTGAAGGGAATATGTGGCATGATAACCATTTCGGTGCGTGTTCGTGCGATAGGTGCATCGGGGTTACGCACCTGAATATTCTCGGGCAGATGCTCATGAAGATTCGTGAGGATTTGCAATAAAGTTTCATCGATGTGGGGCCATATATTATTGAAGGGGAGTTTAGGTACATGCTTGTTTATGGTCTGTCTGAATACCAGGCAAATAAATTAGGACCTCTGATTATTCGGCAGCTGGACGCGCTATACGCATGTCGTGAACACTACCCTGTGCATGAGTTGCCAGACTACAGCCTTGTGTTTTCAGCCTGTAAGGTAGGCACGCTTTGGCGCATCGTTAAAGACTGCAACCCAGCCTTTGATTTGGGTGGTTTCACTTTTTATCCCCACCTGTGTGATAACAGGCCGCTGTTGGCAGAGGCGATGGCGAGGTCTGTTTGTTTTTGGCTCAACCTAAATATAGGCCATGGAGGTGGCTATAGTGAAACTGTTTAGATGCGAGGAGTGTGGGATACTTTTGAAATGGGTGGAGGTCCAGAGAGTAACAGATGAACACCATATCGAGCACAGAGTCTGCATTGACTGTGCAGAGGATAAGTATTGCCCAAGGGAGCAGGAGGAATTACCTGCTTAGTAGGATCATCGCCTATATTATAGGACTGGTGCTCTTTGTTTTCAGTATTCGGGTTTTGTGCTGGACCTTCTTATCCTTCGGTGTAAACGCGGTGTCTTTTAGAGCCTCTACACTCCCCGTCATACTCCTTCTCTTTCTTGCGACTTGCAAAGAGATATATAACATATCTACTTCCGAGTACTATATCGAAGATGGGGTCTTACTGGGAGAGGGGGTCTATGTAGATCTATGGAACCTGACAGATATTCGATATGGGGCACATTGCGTTTATCTTAACAAAACGGCATTACCGTACATAGCAAAACCCAAAGTGTTTTTAGATGCTCTAGATGCAGCATACTATAACTTGACTGGAGAAAGCTTACCATAAGAGCTACTCAGTCAAAGGGGGTGAAACAGCATGAAGAAGATTGTCATTGGCATCGTTGTGGGGGTTGCTGCGACTCTTATTGGCGGCCTTGTCCTGTGCGAAGTTGCTGAACATTGTGATCTGCCGCTGGAGGTACCGGGAAGATGAGCACGCTTATAAAGAAACCGGATACTTCCACTGACATAGATGACATGATCTATGGTGAGGAAGAACCAAGGGCGAGTGAACGATAAGCTAAGGGCCTGTCTGTGGGGCAGGCCCTTTTATCCGGGTGTAGCGCAATGGTAGCGCACATGGTTTGGGACCATGGGGTTGTGGGTTCGAGTCCCACTACTCGGACCAGATTAGTAGGAATGCAGTTATGAGAAGAAGCCTGATGTTTTCTAAGGGGGTATTCAAGTGGATAAAAAGATGGTGCGCGTAAAGGCAGATATGCTTATTTTCCTGTCTGAGGAAGAGTTCGGCTCGTTATGTAAGGTGGATGCATCTGGACGGGCAATCCTGAGGGAGAAGATCAATAATAGGAGTTTTATCTTGGATGGCCCGTCCATTGTTCAGAGTAACGTGCCATGTCTCGATAACGAGTGGCCCGTTGACACTGATATGCACTTTACTTACTGACAACAGAAATGTGGTGATTATTTTGTCGAAAAAACCTTTTAACCAAGATCGAATCGCCTTCGCGGTTGTAAATGGCCATGTGCGATTTACTGAGCCGGGCGATACCAGAACCTCGCAACAATGGTTATCGGATTTCGGTATCGGTGCGGAAGAGTGGGAGACGTTGGTGCGTGGCTACATATTGCCAGGTAAGGTGCAATTCTTCACCGGTCCGTGGTACACGCCTATTGATATGTCAGTCGTGACGGCGGAGCAGTTCTGTTCCATTATGGCAGAGCACAACACGCTCTATCCAGGGGTGCGTCCATATGCGTACAACGGTGTTGTGAAAGGTAAGCCTGGTGAGGAGTGGACCCCTGTCATTACCTTGGGGCAGTTTTAGGATTGGAGCGATCAGTCGATAAACCGGGATGCTCAGTCCATATACTATTGAAAGGGTAACTACAAATGTCAGACATCGCTATTAGGTACAAGTCACAGCTTAATCCGTGGATGGATTGTGTAATCTTTGTTTCTGAACAGGACCAGCTTGCTGCTATTGAAGCGGTCCGCAGAGCTGTTGATGAGTTCTTTTCCGAAGGTGACACAGCCTATACAGATTGCATCTGCTCCTGCCTGAATTCATGTGGTATACGTTACAAGATAGTCATCTGTGACTACGATGCAGAAACTGACACTCCAACCGACTTGTGGTTTGAGTGGGTAAATGCGTGTGACATAGTCGCAGAGATATAACTGCCAAAATCAAACACAGACTCTTAGTTAAGTATGTAGAGCCATAGGGCTGGAGATTTCGTCTCCAGCCCTTTACTGTGCATGCTTCCAGAGTACCGGAGGGTGAAAGGGAACCGGGAGGTATATTCCCTACGACCTGAACAGAAGTTGCGTGCCTAATCTTTTTACAAGGAGACTACAACTATGCCTATCAATTTCGACAACGCCAATGCTATCCGTAATGTGAACACCGGCAACCTGGGTGATGATCCCCGTCAGGTCCTCAAGCTGTCCAGCAGCCTGCAGAAGTGCAAGAATTTCGGCAAAGCCTGGGAAGTGGGTGACCAGGGTACCGTGTTCTACCCCTTTAAGTGGTGGCCCGATGAGAGCCTGCCTTCTGGTGGTACTTTCGAGCCCCACATGTCCGCCTACTTCGGCCATCAGGTGTCCGACATGAAAGTTCTGGGCACTACTTTCCTGCGCTCTCTGTCCCGTATTGATGAGAACGGACAGGTTATCGGCGACGGTGACCTGGCTTACCAGTTCTCCAAGATTGCTGGGCTGCTGGTCAATGCTGAGAAGGAGCGTGACCTGGCTGAGTTGAACAAAAAGGACTGGACCATTCTGGGGCAGACCGCTTATCAGACCGCCCGTGCCAAGGTGGAGGATAAGTACAACACCAAGGAAAACATGAATGCCAAGAAGGCCCTCATTGGCCGACTGACCGTTCTCAAGCTGACTGAGGTCGTCTACGTCGCGATGGATCCTAACAGCGGCACTCCCATCTTCGACGATCAGCGCAAGCAGAAAACTGGTACCTACATCCAGACTCTGTCCGACAACCGACTGTCCAAGCTGAGAGCTTTGGCCAACGATATCAATTGCGGCATTCTGGCCCAGAACCCCGGCCTGAAACCCGTGCAGGGGGAAGTCTATTTCCTGGAGGTGCTCTACAATTTCACCTCTGCCAAGAACAGTAAGGCGGAGGCTGGCCGTGTTGATCCCCAGGGCGTCGCTCAGTCTGTCACCATCCTGGCCCGTAACCCTCAGCTGAAGAGCAAGCTGGAGGAGTGGCAGCATAGGGTGCCTAAGGATCCTGACGGCATCTCTGCCCATACCTACAACATGGCACCTATGCCCGATGAGATTCTCAAGGCTAAACTGCAGGCCGTCATGTTTGAGAGCACCCCTGCCCTGCCCCACCTGACTCCTGAAGACAAGGATCGTCTGGTCAAGAACGCCCAGCTTCTGGACTACCTGCGCATTGCGCCTAAGGAGGACCCGGAGCTGAACCAGCGTCTGACCGAGGCCCTGGGGCATCCTATTGGTGAGGCTACCGCCGCTTCTGCCCCCACTCTGGAGAGCATCATGTCTGGGGAGACTCCCGACTTCACTCAGCAGAAAGCTGACCCTTCCCGCATCAGCGAGGATTCTGAAGTGGGTGGAGCTGATGATGAGCTGCTTTCCGGTGGCATCGGTGTCGATCTGGGAGGTGGCATGTAATGACCTCCTACTTGGTTAAGCGCGGAAGCAAGTATCTGCATCTGGATACCAAGAACGGTATCTTCTGGGGGAAGAAAGATGGCGCTTTCCATTTCTTCTCCTCTGATGCTGCTATGCAGGTCTCGTGCGGCCTTACTTCCAGCAAGGCAAAAATCACCATCGTGGAGTGTGAGGAGGAGTAACCGTTGTCAGCGCTGAAAAGTGCTGTAATGGTGAACATCCAGTCACATACGCGAACTGTCCTTGAGTTCCCACAGGTGGGCATCGTCAGGTTCTATGGTAATAACAGCAATGGTAAGTCCGTTCTAGTCAAGGTGTTGAATGACGTTGTAAGCAACTCTATCACGCGTCCCAGTAATCGTCGCTCTATTATTAGAAGGGGTCATGAATACGGGGAGCTTATGATGACGCGCTATGACGGCACCACCTTATTTATTCGTATCGCGACGGAGGCGGCTTCAACATATGCCGAGCTTACCAGACCTGACTGCCCACCTGTGAGACGTTACTTGGCCGATAAATCCATTCCGATTTTGGTCAAGGAGTTTGGATGGCACTATAACAGCGACCACGGGGTGTCTCTTAATATCCATCAGGACGTTGATGGATTTCTTTTCGTTGACACAAAGAAGTCAGTCAATTTTGACTTGCTTAATAGCGTTCGTTCAGACCAGTATGCTGAGGCTTCTGCAGACTCTATTGAGAAGTTGCTCAAGGCCTCCAAGAAACAGCGTACTGAGATTGTCCATGCTCTCGAAGTCGCACAGGCTACTTATGCCGCCCTGCAGTATTGGGACGTGGACAAGGAGCAGGAGACTAAGGATACGTGCCTGTATTTGGCCCGTAATCTGAAAGCTCTATCTATGCCGCCCCTCCCTGAAATCCATCCTGTACCCAAAGTGGTCATTATGCCTATTCCAAGGCCTATGCCCAGGTTGAGGTACACAAAGTTGTTCATGCCATTTACAGAGCCGTTTCCGGATATCACCAAGAGCGTGACCGAAGTAAAGGAACTCGCATCTGGCGTGTGCCCTACCTGCAAACGTGCCCTTGTAGACTGTAATCACTGTTAGGAGGGTTTATGGAATTCAAGTATCTATCAGAACAGATGACGCTCGATGAGGCAAGGAAAGCCTATCGCTCTCTAGCCAAGAAGCTCCATCCGGATGTTGGTGGGGACGAAGAAGAGTTTAAGATCCTGGCCGGAGAGTATTCCGCTTTAGAGCGCCGTGCATCTGAGAGTGTTATCGCTAACCTTGGTGACATCATGGAGGCAGCAGGCGCAATGGTCTCCGTTATTGCACAGACCCTTCGTGAGCTCTATCCCAGAACTCGTGTAGTCCTGAACTACACCTTTGCTTCTATCGAGGCAGAGTTCTTTGGAAATGTACCCATTGAGCGGATGGTAGCTATCGAGCAAATCATTAACTCCTTTGAGTATCCATTTTCCGTCATCGTGCTCTTTAAGCGGGATGTGAGAAGATCCGCTATCACGCTCTTCACGAAAAACAATATCACGTGGATTAACATTCCACAGGAAGTTGGTGTAGATGTGAAGGAAACGCCCGTCTATTCCGGGCGCCGCTACACCATTCACCGTGGGGGCAAGTACGAGCAGTGCGAGGACAAGAAGACCGGCCACTTGTATATCATGCGGAGAATACCTAAGTACTCTCTGCGGGAATTGTTGGGGATTGGAAAATGAGAGCACGAATCCTGTTTGTAAGTGATCTGCACAAACGGGACTGTGACTTCTCTACCATCGCCGGCTACACCAAGGCCGTTGATGCTGTGCAGAGGGACATCCTGTCCTTCATCAAACAGCGGGGCATCACGCACTTGGTGTCGCTGGGCGATTGGTATGATAAGGGCTACCGTTCTATCAACCGTTCTAATAACGACAGAAACTTGGATGAGGATCTCTCTAAGGCTGTCAACGGGAATTTCTACATCTGTTTGGGGAACCACTTCTTCTTGGAGCGGGACAACAACCCGGAGATGTACCTAATTCAGCCATCGGAGTACTACAAGCCAAGTCAGCCCATTTATGCCACGTCCCCGATTATCAGAGCAGTCCCGTCTCTTCGCATTGGCCCGGTTCAGATCTCCTTCTTCCATTACAGCAAGGAGAATAAAAATTACATCACTGAGCGTGATCCCGAGGTTAAATATCATATCGGGGTGTATCATGACGATACGGTAGTCCCGACCAAGCAGCGCAATGATGCTGGGTTTCGAGGAACTACAATGACGTCCTACATGGACAACATTTTCGCAAATATCAACCTTGCTATCGTTGGGCATATCCACACACCTATCGGAGTGTTTAACATTCAGTCTAGAGGGCGCGAGCTTCCCATGATTGTCCCTGGTTCACTTGCTATAACGACTTCGGGAAGCAGTGATCTCCATACAGATGTTAACCTGCCTGTGGTGGAAATTACTGACGATGGGAAGGTTAGTTGCTCGCTTTATACCTTTGACCTGCATGCAAACCTTCTACGTTTCTACAAAAAGAAGGCCAAGCCAGTTAAAGCACTTATGCCGGAGCAGGCAGTTATGGAAATTCCTAAAACTGTCTCTCTGTCGGATTATCTGCGTGCGAAGGGCTTTAATGAAAACCAGCTTCGGCTGGTTGATGCCGCCTCAGAGTCCTATTTGGAGGTTGTGCAGGGTCTAAAAATTCTTGGGCTAGTAGGAGGTTCCCAGAATGACTCAGCTTGAACTCGATGCTCAGTCTGCAAAGGCACTTCTGGAGCAGAGGAACCGCATTTTTATCGAGGAGCGCCTCCTCATCTCTCAGTGGTGCACATCGCTGGTACAGCATTATAACAATGCCACAGATGATATCAAGGCAAAGCTGCCCCCTCTGCCGGGCACCACTGCGGAGGAGATGCTACCTTCCCTATTCGTGAGCAATCCTAGTGACTTGGATGTCGAGCAGTACAAGAGGGAGGCTGCACAACTGGTAGCTATCCAGCAGGCCATGAGCACGCTCTACACCGCTGTTAATCAGGAGGCTATGAAATGCTTATCAGCGTCAACGCCTCAGAATTGAAGACGATCTTTAGGGACATAAAGCCTGTCTTCAAGAATACAACGGATGCTGCGATTATGGGGTTCACAGTGGAGGAGCACATTCTCTACATTACGTGCTCAAACGGGGTTGTCTATGAGCAACAGTTAGTATCTGAGCATCCTGGCCCATATTCCCTAACAGTATTGTATCAAGATCTGTCCGAAATACTACCTGGCCGGGGAGTAGTGGAGCTCGACCTTTCACCATTATTTGTTGGTGTAAAGTGTGAGTCTATGTCCTCTACTCTCCAGCAGGCGAATGGAATGGTGTCTAGATACAGTAGGCGGGAGGGTACGTTTAGGAGTATCTCAACAAATGAGGTCAAGCAGTGGGCTAGGCTTTTTTCAGAGACCGCCCCAGTCACCAAGTCCATACAGCGTGAAGCGCCAGTCATTTTTAAGCCCCCGTACGCCATCATGAAGTTCCCTACTTTCTGGCTCCAGTTGCCAAACAATACTCTAGATACCGTAATGGCATTGAACGAGCTGAAAGCTGTGGCGGAATTCGCTCCAACAGAGTACAAAGTCACTGCGGATGCGTTAGAGTTTAAAAGGGGGTCTGCGATCCTCGCTGTCCCTAGAAATGCTATGGACTCGTGTAAGTTTGTAGACGATATGTTGGGTGACCACGGGCAGCCAATGGTGCTTGAAGGCGGCTCCTATCTTACCAAAGTTCAACAATTTTTGCGTTCTGTTGGGGCTGGTGCATGCAAATGCCATTTTTACAAGACTGGCATTGACCTTGAAGTCAACAGGCCCAAAGTACAGTCAAGCATGAAAATTGGGACTTGTGATACACCAATCACAACGCTCCCTACTTTTCTAGAATATGTTCAGATGTTCTTCAAGTTATGTGGAGAATCAGCAATTACAATCACGACCGGGAGATCCTCTATATGTTTGAGAACACCTTCTCTGAGCATGCTCTTATCTATTGTATAAGGATGTTGCCGATATGAACACTTGTGAAGAGGTGTGCGCACTACTCAACAAGAGGGCCCAGGAAGCAACGTTTCGCATTGAACAGACCAAAGAGAATTCAAGCAAGAGGGTGCAGCAGGAGACAATTATGAGCCAGTGTTCCGTTGCCATTAAGCGGCTAGACATTGGCATCTCTAATTATGCCGCACTGTTGGAGGCAATCACCAGCTACACGGACGAACGTAGGCGGGACAGTAACACAGCTGTCATGTCGGCCATGCGTGCAGCAGCGTTTATAGTACCATCATGCGATGACACAATCATACCGCGCTGTGAGGATGGTGAAGCGTGGTTTGAAACTCAGGATGGAATTGATGTATCCCGCCTAGAAGGGTCAGGATTCCGCTCCATTCTTTCTGTGTTAATGCGGGCTGTTGTCTTACGGGCTAATCCGCAGTTTCTGCAGACCCTAGTGCTGGATGAGATATTTGCAAAGTTGTCGGTAGAGAACTCAGCCACGCTTTCCTCTTATCTCCCTATCCTTGCGCAGGATATGCAGATTATTTCCATTGAGCAAAAACCAGAAGTATTTGCAAACAACAGTCACACCGCCTACAAGTTCTTCTTGGATGGAGATCACACGGTGGTGCAGAAGGAGGATGTCGCGTATGACTAAACTAGTTGACCAGTTTGGAACAAAGTACTTTGCCGCCCACTATGCGGGTGAAGTAAAAGAGTTCCTGTCTACCGCGAAGCAGGTGGACTTGGCTGGTGCTAGAATCTGCCGCGACGTCATGAAGCATGTTTCGTCTGCCGCTTATGAAGGTGTTGAGATACACGACACCGAAGATCCAGAGCGGGAGGCGTACTTTGAAGAAAACAGGCGTCGGAGAGAGCTTCAAAAAAGCAATCCGACGCCTGTCCCTTTACCCATCCCAACTTCTCCAGATGAGGTTATTGGGCTTATAAAGTCTCTTGACCCAAATAAGCTCTATGGGATCAACGATGGGCGGCTGGTCTCTAATCAGGCTTTTGTCTGCTTGGTGCAGGCTGCTAGGCCCGAAATTAAAATTGACCTGGGAAGTTATGTGGGTGAGGTAATGGCGCTTGTTTATGACAATCTATTTCCAAGTTCACATAGATGGGACGAGTTTTACGTACTGGTAGGTACGACGTTCATCACACAACGCCCTACGCCGGGAGAGTACAGCAGTTTTATTAACGAGCACATTGCCGTCCCATCTGTGTTCGGCAAGGAGTGC